>JAABUW010003358.1_pt1 | contig 22950 bp, 15 predicted proteins | sample 5560081 | NCBI WGS metagenome assembly JAABUW01 (sample SAMN10711882, study PRJNA513363) | rock metagenome | isolation source: Antarctica rocks | place: Antarctica: Victoria Land, Knobhead sud
ATATTGCACGAGGGCTGCGGACGATTTGTCAAGGGATTTTCACAACCTATGAAAAGCTCGCCAAACCGCTCCAAAAGCTACACTAGCTGAACTCCTATTCATCTGATCATCTACCATGGAGCCTCAGATGAAGTGTCTTTCTGCTTCGTTGGCATCATATCATTGACTTATGACGCTGAGGTGTACCAAGTGATGATACTGAGATTTGTAGTAGAATACCCGCTAGTCATGTAGGTAGTATGTGTCGATCAATACACAGTATAGTGGGTTTGTAAATGATACATGCGCGTTTGAAGGAATCGAGTCTCTATAAACCCGCGGCCGGGGGGCGGGGAAAGGCGACTGTATGTCTCGTTCGAGGTTCTTCAGTGTTTATTATAGACGGATCTCGCTGCCAGCGACATTCCTGAAGAAGATTCTAACGTTTGGGATTGGAGAGGGATTAGTTGACTTATTATTGCACAAGCGGGATTTCTAGCTATTTAGTGACGGGGCAATAGAGCCGGCGTTTTGGCTCCACACAGCTTGTAGCGAATATGTTCATACCAATGGCCCTCAGATGTACAACAGTACATATTGAAGTTTGTGTTATGTCCGACCTCTGTGTTCTTGTATATACATTCATCAAGCATTAGTTTTCGCATGCCTAAAGCTCAAGACAATATTCCTGTCGCCATACATACGCTTTTCCAGGTAGCGAGTCGATAAGGTTTAATCGGAAGTGTTTCGTATTCCTGTACAACAGTAGCATGGGATCGAGCTTTCCCCACGCATTCTGTCAATCGATTTTGCTCAAGTCGCCGCCATGGCGTGTGGTACAATACGATTTAGAGACCAGGAGACTAATATTGTGTCAAAGAAATTGACCAGGTTGGTCGAGTTTGGGGATATATTCAACATATCGATGGCGCAGAAAGATTTGCTAGTATGTGAGCTGACAACCAAAGACTGACAATCATCGAATACTGCATCTCGGATTTGGCTATACATAAGTTGAACAATTGGCTGGCGGTCTCGGGCAATGCGCTGGTCCAGACCGGACTTCAATTGGCAGTGCAAGTGTACAAATACGCGACTTACGCGCGTTGTTGGTCGATCGAACAGGTAGATTTCACCAAGTTGAAGCCCGCTATGGCCTGGGCCAATACCATGCGTACAAACTTATGCGCATGCGTTTAAGCGCTTTGGTTGGCTCTACCGTCGGAGTGCCTTTCCGTAGTCAGGATGATGATATGGGAGCTATAAGTCCCGGTATATCGGGTGCTTTTGCATCTTCCTGCGACTCAAAGACGCCTTGACACTTAGCTTTGTCAAGATCCAGGGTCGTAGCCATGAGCTCCTCTTCTTGGCCTGCTGGGCTCTTTTCGGTTGGGATTCTCGGCGGCTTTGCTCTGGGATTGCTCCTGCCATCGTATGCACTAGCTGCAAAACCTTCATCCATATCACTCCCCGCGAATGGACCGCTCCTGATCCCAACATTGCCTTCGTCCAGTACCTCGGTCTCGGCCCCAGCATTCCAGTCTGATCCCACGTTCCTCGACACCGTTATCGATAACGCTGAAGCCAGTGAAACCGTCTGTAATGGCACGATGTTCGGGAGTCATCTCAATACAGCGAGTTGTTACGATGCAATACAGCTCCTCACAGACAGCACTACCTCAATGAGCTTCGGCGATCGAGGGCAGGGCTGCAATGTCCAACTTCCTCGTCGCTTTAGCAGCTTTGATGGGACCTGTGTGGTCGACATTTTCCACAGGGCTGGTGCAGTTTCTGACACAGCCGATAGCCGCCAGATCCGGTTCGCCGCTCTCGCCGTGTTCACAAAGTGCGTGGAAGAAGACCACATGTGGTCAGGTGGATATACCCGAGATGTGGGTAAGTGATTTCAAAGAACTCACAAGAAATTAAACTGCCTTCGATAGACCTCTGTTGATTGATACACGTGGGGTGGACAGGCAACTTCAAGAATCTCGTCGTGATAATTAGCGTCTTCAAGCCTAGCGTTCACTGCTTTGGTTCTATTCAGCCACTGCAAGAAACGAAGCAAGCACTGATTGATACAATACCCACGAATTTTGATACGCAAACTTTCGGTCCACTAGGCAAGGGGAGAGTAGACGTCGTTCTTCCGAAGACTTTCTCGATACCTCCTGTACATCGTAAGTGATGATCATGGTCCTGCGCCGTCATTTAGTTATATTCTGTTAAGAGGTTGAAGCTGATTTGTTGTGCAATCCTAGCACCATATGATATCTACGCCCAGATCGATGTCAACGAACGGCAGATTGTGCGGGGGCGATGGTTCGAGTTGTGGACGAACGCTGTGGCGATAGATGCTATATGTATCAGAGCCGGTGGAATGGCTGGAATCTCCTACTCGAAGAACGGACTTAGCATTGCCTTGAAGTCAAGATTTTCCGGGGTGGCGAAGAATAGGACTGACTTGTCAAGTGCGGCTCGTGCGATTGAGAGAGCCTGAGCAGCTTAAGGCAGAGACTATGTAGACTCATTTGGCGACTCTCCAATGGTGAGTGAGAACGAGAGGCTGCTTATGCGAACAGATTGGCTCTAATATTGAGGAGGAATGTCTTCTGGCGGTACTTCGTGCCTAGCGTCCTTCTTGGCTGCTAGCCCTTACAGCGTAGAAAGCTTTCTGGGTTGTTCGATACGGTACAGTTCGGTTTACCTTACAGTGTCCCGACAGCTGCTTTTCTGTCCACGTGCTCTTCACAGTGACTCACCCTCTGTGTCTCCTTCCTATCTATCTGCGTTCGTTACTCATGCATTCTCATTTCAAGGACGAGGCAAGCGTATCGATAGTTTCCGTAGCTAAGCACCAATATTTTTCTTTAGGAGAAGGTACAGAGTGAACGATTCTGGTTTGTTACCAAGCCTTGCTCAGATTCCTCGCGTAGACTCAATCCACAAAGCCTCGCCACTTGCAGCAATTCGAAGGGTCGATCATCTCAAGGTCTCGAAGTTGTGAGCCGCAGACTTCTGGAAGGCGGAAGCCTCACCAAAGTAATTGAGATACTTTGAGCAGTGCCAATGCTCAAATTCAAGACGCTTTCCAAGTCTACTACTCCTAACCAGTGAGTGAGCTCTCCGGGCTGGCTGACCTTCCAATATGAAATTCTCGGATGGGAAGGCAGTGGCTAGCAAGGAAGGAGATGTTAGGGGGTTCAAAAGACGCTTCGGTAAGCTCTGCCTGACCCCTATTCACCCACCATTTGGTCGCCAAACGTCCCACTCCCCCGGATGTGCGTCCTTATACACATCCACTTTCAGGATCCTCAATCTGCGCCCTCGCCACACTGCCCAACCCGAACCGAACTCCTGATCAGTCAATTCGATCGTCTCTGGTAGACTATAGACAGGTCTCCGTGCTAGCTCTTCGTACTCCATCAGCGGATCGAAGGTCTCGCAACTAGGATACAATAACCTGCTTTTGATAATGAGATTGTGTAAGTAAGATGATAAGGGCGGATCGAATGACGCCTTCCAAAGCGAGAGCGAAGGAGTAGAAGTGGAAAGCAACTCTATCTAAAAACGGAAAGTCGAAGAGAAGGTCGAAAGGGTATGCAGAGGAGTGTAGCAGCGAAGAAGTCGAAGAAACACGAGCCATCCGAGGTAGATTCGGAAGCTGGGAGTGCAAGTGACGGAAGCTCATCCCAAGCCTCCTCTGCTTAAGGTGCGTCAAGAGCCTGGGCCCCAATCTTGATAATTACTATCAAATCGATCTATTGTCAGCCAAGTGTCAGAAAGAACGCTAACGACGTCCTCAATTGCTCCTTGCTTTACTCCAATACTGGGGTGGATCTTGGATGAGTAAGACTACAGCCATCCAGAATTCTTCGGTTGCCAGGCCCGTCTGATTGCCAAAGTAGCTGACGATTGGCAGCTCAAAGAGAATCAGATGTGAGGTGCGTCTTGGCGCCGAAACCTGATTTTCTGTAAGAACGCTGACTAAGCTATCTATCCTCCAGTTTAGCTTTCGTCACCCCGAATCTGTATGCTCTCACTCTGTGTCATGCCAGCCACCATTGTAGCGTTTGAATCTATGCTCCCCTCAAAGAGCATGCCGGTAGCCTAGCGTCATTACCATCATCCCTGTTATGTTGTACATTCCTTCGTATTAATGTTGCCACCCCTTCAAGTTGTCAACTTCAATCTGCAAGCACCATCCTTAGCATGGCCAAGAATCCATCCCTCATACCCAGCAGCTCTGTGATCTCTGGCTTCACCGGCTCCCCCGCTCTCCTTCTCAACATATCAGCTGCCTTGCTTCTCCGTTTCCTCTCGCTGGTAATGGGATCCGCATTGTCGTCTTCTTCAGCCTCGTCCTCGCTCTCATCATCACTCTCCAGGTCATCAAGATCTGCTTGGTCGAGTCCAAAGTCGCTCGATCTAAACGCTGCATTGCCTGGAGGAGTCGCACCGTTGGGACCACTGGACTCGGCAGCCATCTTTTGGCGAGTCTTGTCTTGATGCCATTTCTTGCGTTCGACTTGCCATCTGATGAGAGCGTTGATTTCCGCAATGGATTTCTCCTTGTCGATTTGGCCCATATCGACAGCGCCCTGGAAGACAGCGTTCATGTCTAATTTCCCACCTTTGGGACCGTGGCGGAGAAATTCGAGAATGCCTTCCAGCCAGCCCATAAGAGCTGTGAAGAGGCCATTGTCGTGGATGTGGACTTCATGGACGAATTTGTAGAAATTATCTTGATGTCTGGCGCAAAGATCGATAAAGGACTGGACTGTTTGATTAGGATCGGCGCTGACGTCTTGCCGTTGAGCAGCAGTCAAGACCGAGAAGGTGTCGTCTGCAAAAGAAGCGAAGTCGGTGACGGAGTTGTAGACGTTGGCAGATTTGTATACGCGGACTAGAGGTTCGTAGAAGATGGTAAAGAGGTCACGGAAGAGGCGGAGGGTGACGGGCTCCTCGATCACAGCTTGCATTTGTGCCTTGTCGCGTTGGCGGGTGTACATCTTCAGGAGCTGCTTGAAGTGCGCGAACAATTGCGCGCCTTCTTTCATTGCATCGTCGATCTGCTACTGTCAGCCCTCGACGCAGCGGTATACATAAGGAAGCTTACGTTTTCGACCGCATTGTTCCAGGCTACATAGGCATTGAAAACTCTGCCAATTTGCTCCGGAGTCAATTCTGGTGCAATCTTCTCTGATCGTAGAATGGCAACAATCAGATCAATATTTTCTGCCACAGATTCACCGCGTATCTCGTTCTTTGTGTCTTCGTTGCCATCACAGAAGCGTTTGAGCTTCTCACATAGCACTGGATCATTAATCTTAAGGACTAAGGAATCGATCGACTTCTGGAATGTTTTGATGCCGTCATTGAGGGCAAGCCCGAATATCCTTTGCGCAAGGGAGCGCGACCCAAAGGGCTGTGCGAGGAACAGGTCAAGGACACCGCCCATAACTGCTGCTGGGTTGGCGAATCGGATGACCTGCTTCAAGGCGGTGTATGGTATCATTGAGTGTATTCGCTTGGCTTGGGCCAACAGCTCTGGAGAATTGTCCTCGGCAAGGAAAATGTGATAGATAGTGGCAGCGACCCTGTCAGCGCATGAGTATTACCTATTATATGAGTGCTGGGATTCCTTACTCTATACGCAGCCATTCTGCAAATTTCTGGTACTCCATACTCAAATCGGCAATCCTTTCCTTCTCTTTGATCTGCTTGAAAAGCTTCGTAAGTCCATCTGCGAAGCATCAGCGTCCCTCTTTCCTCTCAAGCAGGGTAGCCGACGTACTACTCTCGACAATATCACGTCTGAATCTCTCCATGTAGATGTCCAATTCCCTGGCTCGTTCTCGAGCGATCTCGTAAAAGCGCCTTTGCTCCTCGACTCGTTTCTCGTCCATGGCTTTTCTCCTCTGGAGGTCTTCCAGCTCCTCTTGGTTCAGCTTCACGGGATGTCTTGTAAGAAAATCGTGCATTGCTCTTGATTCGGCTATCTGCTCATTCTGTAAGAAAGTACGGAGAAAGGCTCTTAATGAGACGCGCTGATCTTCGCGGTATAGAACGACCTTTTCCCTAGGAGCTTCACTAGAAGCCCTAGGAGAGCGGTTCGACGACCTTGAAGCTGAACGGGAATGTCCATAGCCAAGGAGGCCACGGTAAGAACTCGTCTCTTCTGGGGCTGTCGTTTGGGTATTTTGGGTGGATACTGAGGACACAGACGAAGCATCGTCGTCACCCGCAAAGCCGAGGTAGGACGAGGAAGTAGAGCTTTTGTTTTTCCGAGGTAACGGGGCGAGAACTTTGCCGGGAAGTTCTGTTCGCAGGCGTTTATGTAGTTTTGCAAACTCTCCATACCTCCGCCCGACAAAGATATCGGATTGACCAGCTTGTCTGACTCTAATGATGAATTCCTGCAGTGGTCAGCAGGCGTCTTAAACGTTTGATTCATTGGCTTAGATTACCGCATGCTGATGATATCTCACAGTCCGCTTCACAGACGTTGTCCGCACACCAGCTACGTTCACATCCCAACCATTGATTGAATGTCCTTCAGGCTCATTCACAAGCAGCCCTTGCTCGTTGGCACCCCGATCCACGACTTCGAGCTCCGAGAAACGTATTCGCTCTTCGTAGCCAGATGCCGTAGGAATGCCAGAGACCATCATCAATTCAACAAGCTTCTGAGCCTTTATCGCAAGCTTCCTCCTCTTCGTCTCCTCCAACCTGTCTTCCGAAGAAGAAATATGTTTTCCGGCAAAAGACTCGAGGAACTGCACACCAATAAGCTCCTGCGCTCGAGTGTTTCATTTCTAGAGTTGCCCACCACTTGGAGCTTATCTTGCCAAAACTCCTTTTCCCTCGCTTGATCCAAGAAGGGGAAGTTGCGGACATGGTGAACGAAGATATAGCGAAGTAGGGGGAGATCTGAATCAACCGGTGCGACCTCACCAAATTCCGATCTGAACGGAGCCCCGAATCTTTGCAGAGCAGTTGTTGAGGCTAGCTCAGAGATTTCGTAAACGACCTGCTGAGAGATGAGCTCTCGTTTGAGGTCTGAAGCGCATCAGCTTCGACAACCTGACTTTGGCTTCAAGATAATTTCAAACCCACAGTGCTCTTGTTTCCCCGTGAGCTGTTGGCCAGGCGGAGGCACAGAGTCTTTGGAAGAAGCACTGATGCCTTTCTTTGGCCGCAGCGGCAGCGGCGATTCGATCTGTGGCTTTGTGACACTGTTCGATCCACCATGGATCTGCTGGACCGTGCCGTTCAACGCCTTGACCGATCCGGCGGGCACCTGAGTTTCCGACATCCTGGGTTCGGGCGGAGTGGTAACGCAATTAGATATGAGTCTCCTCCAAGCCTAGAAAGGACTGTACCTCTAGCAATATCATATGGTGCTTTACAGGACTGCTTTGGCTAAAAGTAGTTGTCGAATGGGCGTCGTCAGCATTGGTGGCACAATTGCCATAATTGGATGAACGCAGCAACTCGTACGCCATGGCTTGCGTTAATGCTTGGCAGGGGTCCAATTTAGGCTGTCAACGGCCCGCAGCAGCTGCCAGTCGCGCATCTCCAACTGTTTCTTTGAACTCGTGTTTGCTCCAACGAGCACCAGAAGTTGAGGTCGGGTGGAGGCCAGACCACTCTATTTCATGTTCTCCCAGATGTCAGCAACAATCCGTGCCACGAGCAACAATGTACAGACCTTCCAGATGATCTTCCGGCGACTCGAATAACATCCTACCGCAATTGTCAACAAATATCGCCATTCGATGCCATTGACCCAAAGGCAAGATGGCTGGAGGCAACATCAAGGTTGTGGTCCGAGGTATGCATATTATCAAGCTTAGAATGCACCATTACTGACCGAATGCAAGTCCGCCCCTTCAATGGGCGCGAGCTGGATCGACGGGCGAAATGTGTGGTGCAGATGAAAGATACTCAGACAATCCTGGTGCCACCCCCGGAAGCAGAAGAGCGCCTTCGTAAAGGGGGGAAATCATCCGATGGGCAGAAAGTATTTGCTTTCGACAAAAGCTACTGGTCCTTTGATCGTGGGGACAAGCACTTTGCTGGCCAGGATAACCTGTTCAATGACCTGGGCTCCCCACTCCTCGACAATGCCTTCCAAGGTTACAACAATTGCATATTCGCCTACGGGCAAACAGGATCTGGAAAGTCGTATAGTATGATGGGCTATGGGGAAGAAGCTGGAGTGATACCAAGGATCTGCCAGAATATGTTCGAAAGAATTACAAAATTCCAAGAAGACAAAAATCTCACATATACGGTGGAAGTCTCTTATTTGGAAATCTACAATGAGCGAGTGCGCGATCTATTAAATCCTGCGACGAAAGGCAACCTCAAGGTCCGCGAGCATCCATCTACTGGCCCCTATGTGGAAGATCTTGCAAAGCTGGCAGTCAGGTCGTTTGAAGAGATCGAGCATCTCATGGACGAGGGAAACAAGGCACGGACGGTCGCAGCCACCAGTATGAACGAAACATCAAGCAGATCACACGCAGTCTTCACCTTGACCGTCACCCAGAAAAGGCACGATGTGGAAACGCGGATGGACACGGAGAAAGTAGCCAAAATCAGCTTGGTCGATCTTGCAGGCTCTGAACGAGCTACTTCAACAGGTGCGACAGGCGCTAGGCTGAAGGAGGGCGCAGAGATCAATCGCTCTCTCTCAACACTCGGCCGAGTCATTGCAGCACTAGCCGACCTCTCTATGGGGAAGAAGAACGCGGCCAAGGTACCGTATCGAGACTCGGTCCTCACCTGGCTATTGAAAGACTCTCTAGGTGGTAACAGCATGACGGCTATGATCGCGGCTATCTCTCCTGCGGACATCAACTTCGAAGAAACTTTAAGCACCTTACGATATGCAGACTCTGCGAAGCGTATCAAGAATCATGCTGTTGTCAATGAGGATCCGAACGCGCGCATGATCAGAGAATTGAAAGAGGAGCTGGCACAGCTTAGGTCCAAGCTGAGCGGTGGGGCCACCTCTGGAGGTATCGCTGAGGAGCAGTATGCTCCAGATACGCCACTAGATCAGCAAATTGTATCGATAACTCAAGCAGATGGGACAGTCAAGAAGGTGTCCAAAGCGGATATAGCGGAGCAGTTGAATCAGTCCGAAAAGTTGTACGAGGATCTGAATCAGACTTGGGAGGAGAAGCTCGAGAAGACGGAACAGATTCACAAGGAACGCGAAGCTGCGCTTGAAGAGCTTGGCATCAGTATTGAGAAAGGGTTTGTTGGTGTCTCGACGCCCAAACGTATGCCACATCTTGTCAATCTAAGCGATGATCCTCTGCTTGCCGAGTGTCTCGTGTATAACATCAAGCCCGGAATAACAGCTGTCGGCAATGTCGAGGATCCAGGTACCACCTCTGAGATACGTCTGAACGGCTCTAAAATCATGAAAGATCATTGCACATTCGAGAATGTTGATGGACTCGTGACGTTGGTCCCAAAAGATGGTGCAGCGATCATGGTGAATGGACTTCGTGTTGAGAAGCCCACGAGACTGCGAAGTGGTAATCGCATCATTCTTGGAGACTTCCATATCTTTCGTTTCAATCACCCACAAGAAGCGCGAGCCGAGCGTAAGGAGCAAAGCCTGTTAAGGCATTTTGTTAGCGCAAGCCAATTAGACTCACCTTCTCCGAGGCCAGCACATAGTCGAACAGGAAGCAGGGTTGACGGCGATACAGACGTCGATAATAGTAGGCCGGAGTCGCCGATGCCTTCAAGAAAAGGGCGAGACTCGGATTGGTCCTATGCTCGTAGGGAGGCCGCGGGAGCCATTCTGGGAGCTGACCAAAAAATACTCGACTTGAACGATGATGAACTTGATGCTCTGTTCGACGACGTCCAGCGTGCCCGAGCCGTCCGCAAAGGTCGTCCGGACTCCAGGCTTTGCGGACCTGAAGATGAAGACTTGGAGTCAGTTAGCTCGTATCCAATACGGGACAAGTACCTGTCAAACGGAACCCTTGACAACTTTTCTCTTGACACTGCTCTCACTTTGCCAAGTACTCCACCTCAGAATGGCACCGAGAGTGCCGAATCAGAAGACAGCCGACTAGAGCTGGTACGGGAAGATATGTGCACCCAATTGGAGAAAGAAAAGGAAGATCTCGAGGAAAAGTTGCGGATAGCACAAACCTCGACGACTCGAAATGCAGAGGAGCTTAGGGTTGAAAATGAGCGAATGGAACACGCGCTGGAAGCTGCGAAAGAGGACTATCGACGTCAGCTCGATCAGCAGAGGGAGACCTTCGCCAAAGAATTACGACAAGCCTCGATGTCGCCGTCGCCAAGAAAACCGCGCATCACTTTGGAGGGTCTCTCGGATCTTCCTGACGAGGAAAAGACCATTGTTAGAAAACTTCTCTTACGGTGGCGCCAGGTCGGGTCCGTACGTTTGGCCGAGGCCATCCTTCGACACGCGGCAACACTCAAAGAAGCGCAGATCATGAGTCAAGTCATGGACAAAAATGTCATTTTTCAATTCACCATCGTTGACGAAGGACAAGACATCTGCTCCTCTTACGATCTCGTGCTAAGTGGGATATCTGGTGATGATGATCCAGCACTCGAGGCAGCCGGGAAACCGTGCGTCGCCGTTCGTGTGATCGATTACCTACACAACGTCATCCACTTATGGTCGTTAGACAAGCTAGAGAGACGCGTCCGGACAATGAGACAAATGCATCAGTACCTCGATCGGCCAGACTATCTACAGCATTTCCGGCTTGAGAATCCCTTCGTTGAGGCCTGCCTGCCTCAATTTTCTCTAGTCGGCGAAGCCGACATACCTCTGACCGCAGTCTTCGAAGCCCGAGTACAAGATTATGCCGTTGAGATTCACTCTACCTACACACTCGAAGCGATTGGTATGGTCAAGCTATCATTAGAGCCATCCTCTGCGCAAGCTCCCCCTGAGATGCTCAAATTCAACGTTGTAATGCATGAGATGATCGGGTTTGCGGAGCGAGAGGGCACTGAGATCCATGCTCAGATGTTTGTGCCTGGCATCAGCGAGGAGGGAGGTGCTACTACCACTCAGATGATCCAAGACTTTGATGAAGATCCGATCCGATTTGAAAGTGTTCACAGTATGAGCTTGCCTCGCAAAGCCCCTCGAGCAGCGACCCTGCGTGTCGCAATATATGCTCGAGTAACATCGATGCATCTAGATAAACTTTTGAGTTGGGACGAAATTCGTGAGAGTTGTGAGAAATGCTTGGACGATGTTGCACCTACAACAGCAAGATTGCCAGAATCGGAATATTGGATGCAAGAAGAGCACGACGCGTATGCCAAGGTCAAAATCCTGGAATTATCTGAGACCGGCGAGTATCTACCAGTAGAGATAGATCAACACAGCAATCTTGACCCAGGGACGTATCAGCTTCACCAAGGCCTACAACGACGGATCATGATTAACTTGACATGCTCTTCGAGTGAATCATTGCAGTGGAGAGAGGTCTCGGCATTGCGTGTTGGTAGTCTCCGGCTTGTCAGCCACGACACCTCTATATCTGATCACAATCGTTCCGGTCGTCAACTCCCGTTGAAGCTTGTCAAAGAACCAGCTGTGGTAGAAGATAGCAATGGCATCAAAGAATTTACGCTGACGGGGCAGTGGGACTCCAGCCTTCACGGCTCTTCGCTTCTTGACCGGCCTACAAGCGATACCCACAGCGTGCAAATGTCAATATCCGTCGACATTGTATCGGATCGAATCCCCTCTGTAATGACATTCACACTCAATGAAACTTTGCAGATACGTCCACGATCCTGGCTCCGACCCACGTCACTGTTCAAGCAGCTTTGGAAGACCACTAGGATCATACATTACACCTCTGGCATCTTCACCGTATGCTTGAAGCCAGCTTCCGCCAAACGTGCATCTGACATATGGCGTATGGACAGTCAACAGACCTACGTTAAAGGCGAAGAAAGCCTCTCCAGTTGGAAACCTCGTGGCGTAGGACTGGTGCGTGACTACGTCCGGTCTCAGCAGCGAAGACGGCGTGCTACTGAAATAGAAGCTACAAAGGTCTACCTTCGCCGCCACCGTACATCAAGCCCCCTGAGTGCCGAATCTGAGGAAATTACCACTTCCCAACAAGACCTGCTCAAAAGATGCCTTACGCTCTGGAGCACACCTTCTCATACCACATTATCTCCCAAATTAACGCCCACTATCCCTGCCTGCGCCGAATCTGTTAATTCCTCGAACCCTTCTCCCTCTGCCAAAATGGACCCACCACCCCTTACAGCAGAGATCCATATCCACCCCAAGAACCCCGTACTCCTAAAATCGTCCTACCTCCTCACTCCCAACCCAACCTCGCTCGCCTGGACTCGCCATTTTGCCGAGCTCCGAACCCCTTACCTGCATCTTTACGCCGTCCCAAGTGGAAGTGAAACAGCGACAATCAATCTTCGCAATGCGAGGATCGACGTCGACCCGCCTGTGCAGAGGCTTTTGAATGGTGAAGATGGCAGTGGACCCAGAAAGAACGTGTTCGCCGTCTACGCTCGTGGTGGCAGTTGGTTGTTTGCAGCACGAAGTGAGGAAGAGAAGTCGAGATGGGTTTTGGCCATCGATGAAGGCTTTATTGGTGACGGGGGTTTGGAGGACCTGTGAACGTCATTCGCGCGTGGAATTGAAAGCAGAGGATGGATGAGTAAATAAAGCTTTGCATCTGCGATGATACCCCGGGATTTGAAATTGCACATTTCACTTCTTCGCTTTGTTTAGATACCCTTTGTTATACTACATGCAAGAAATAGAAGAGCTTCTGTCATGCTGGCCTTTCCTCAAGACGTTCGTTCCGAGAGGGATTGCTCCTACGGGCACTCCCCTAATACATGTTGTAGTGTCTCGCACTGTGGCAGCTTAAGCTTTACTCACTTACCTCACGACCCATACCAGTAGATGAGAAGAAGACCCAATGAGGCCCGACCTATGACGGCACAGGTGGAGGAAATTCATGGATATACGGGGTATATGCACGCTCAAGACCTGGCTGTTCCATCACACCAAACACAACGACCGGCACAGCCCAGATACATCAGCTTGGCATCATGGCTAGATAATCCCAAAAGTGAATAGAATTACACCGATGGGTTATCCCTTTCCAGATAAAGCTCTAAGCCGACGCTTCAGGCTTGAGCAACTCAAGCCGTATCATCGATCCGTTGCATCTGTGTCGCTCGTCATTGCGAGCGCGACGAGGCTTGAAGTCGCTCCATGGCGATTATGTTCTCGCTTGGGAGGATTATACACCAACTCTACAGTCAACAACCCACATCGGCGTTTTGAGATTCCTATCTGTATAACCTTGGAATTTGGATCGTCGATGACAGTTACTTGCCTCAGTACCTCGGACGTGCCATTGGCCAGCAAGCTGGCCGCTAACCCCCTTCGGGTTAGCAAGGCTGACTACGCAGCATAAGGGCGGCACGTCTGAGTGCAAACCTCTGTAATTTTGCCAGATATCGTGTTTTTGGCTGACGCACTTAACTTCGCGACGTAATAACTTAATAATCTACTATTAACTTACTAGCCACGTTGATAGGCTAATTATACTCTTACTTCTTCTGATTCTAATAAGCCTACTTTTAGCTTAATCCGCCTACGATAAACCATCCGTAACGCTATTACCGTCCATCGACTCTAAAATTCTAAATATCCTAGTAGCTAGCCAGCGATAATGGTAATACCCTTACTCCAGTTTTTTAGTCTTAGTACGTCGGATAGGCTATCTAAGGTACCGGAGTATACGTATCTAATATATAGTGTACTTAATATAGGTAAAGTAAGTACTATGGCTATTTTAGTAGGAGCGGTTACGAAGCGAATAGGGCGCGATAGGAGCCTATATATACGCTATTAGCTTATATCGCGTGTAATAAGGGTTCTTAATATATATACCTTACTCCGTACGTACCCCGTAGTAAATAATACTGATATTATTAATAATAAGGTATTTATAAGTAAAGTAATAAAAGTTTACACTTAGATATATTACTACCTAGCTACGTAATTAACAGGCGCTAACCTGATAGGGGCTTAGTACATACGTCTAAGGTACTAAGGCAAACAGTTACAAGATTTGGTGCATTGATTAGTTGGCAATAAAAAATGGGAAGTATTACAGCTACATCCCCTTTGCCTACCTGTATGCCCCCCATTTGCCTATATGTACACCCCCCCGCATTAGGTTTAGCTTCATCCGCAAATGGAAATAGTGCGCGCGTACCCGACTAAGCTCCGGGCCTGCCCCTGGCGCAATGCGCCCTATCTGGGCCCCTGGGCCTGCTAAGGGAGCGCTGTATCCCCTAAACTCTAGGCGCGGGCTCCCTAGGCAGTCGATACCCTAGAGCGACCGGAATTAGCTGGCCTAGCCGAGTTCATTGGCCGCCTACTAAGGGTGAGCCCTCAGGCCATAGGCCATTTGCTGTTATTGGGGGTGATAACGGGCCTCGGGGCCTTAAGGTGTCCGGTTTAGCGCCGGAGCTTAGTCGGGTGCGCGCGCACTATTTCCATTTACGGATGAAGCCAAACCTAATGTGGGGGGGTGTACATGTAGGCAAATGGGGGGTGTACATGTAGGCAAAGGGGGTGTAGCTGTAATACCTCCCTAAAAAATACCCTCCACGTCTAGGTTATCGAGATTGGCAGCGCTGGAATCATATACTGTATATATACCTCAGGCTTTTCCATCACTCAGGAGTAAATATGGCTGTCGTTCTTGCAATGGTCGTTGTCAATATTCTACCACTAATATCTTATCTCAGAATGGCTACACAATACTTGTCCAGAGAATCATCCCGGATTGTCACTAGGTGGAGGGAAAGTCATAGGGTTGCGTATCGTGCTTTTCATAGTATATATCTCGTCATATTTCCGAGGATACGAGAGTGTTGACAAATCATACCTAAGGTCTCACATATCGCCCTTCTCATCTCGATCTGCAGAGGGCTGCACACCAAGTGGAAAGCAAAACCAAAAAGCACAACGTTAGTCCAGCATAGAGCTCGTGAATGGCTGCGCTACATCTTAGAAGGTGCAGTAACAATCGCAATGACCGAGAGTATGCTATACAGTTCAAGAGGGAGCGCGACATCTGATGGTTTGAAACTTTCACTAATGCCCTCCACATACATACCATAGTTCAAATTCGGTCACAACTTCGCACTGCCGGACGACAGAAGGCTTCACGTACTCGGAAAACGAACAGAGGAACGCCAGGTTTTTATGACTGTGAAGGAGATGTCGAAAATAGATGGGTTTCACGGATAAAGCGAAACATCTGGAAATTGCAATCCAATATATTCATAGTTTGCCAAATCCACCAACATGATTGCTCGCAGTACAGAGAGGTGGATATATTCAATGGCCACTAGCTATTGACGAATACTTGAAAACACACGAGCAAAGCTAAACTCAATCGTGCCAACGAGTGCGAAGGAAGAGGTCACTCCGCGCCAGTGGCGGATACGTGGAGCGAGATAGAGCAAAATAGCAAGTTTGACAGCGAAATGTGGCTCATTGAAGATACAGTGGTAAAGCAATACGAAACCAGCATCCAAGTTAGGGGCAATCGCGCACTTACCTTTCTTCTGGTCTTTGGTGTTATTGTCCTGGGCAGATTGGAGAAGGCGCTGGAAGAGGATACACAAGAGAATAGTAGTAATGCAAAAGAGGTCTATTGGAACGTCACATTGATGTAAGGAAGTCCACAAGCCAGTCAGCAAAGCATGAGAATCAACAACTTAATGTCAGGAATGATTGCCTGTAACGTGCTGTCTGCTCTATGTCTGCTTTGTGTGAAAGCCAAAAGAATCTATGAACTACCCATCTGCAATAATAATGATGTAGAAAGCAGACGCAGGCACAATGCAAAGCTGTGATGCTCATCTCGCCGAGCCTTTGGAGGGCCTAGCCAAGCATTCGGAGCTTTTGAGGTGCAAATATCTCGAGGTACAAAGATTGCTCTCATCAAGCCAGTCATCATCGTAGGAACAGTGGGAGCCTTCGCTGCCACTTTTCAACAAGTCCATGGACACAAGAACGATGGTCAGCTCAATAATTGAGCTCCCCACCACCTCCGCCCTCGACAGCATCCAAGTCATCATACTTCTTGAGCGTTCTACCCTGCACTGCCTCCCGGGGGCCAACAGTCTGAGCACCACCATCACCCCACTTACCTCCTCCACCAAATCCGCCACGCCGGTTCATCATTGGGTTGCCGTTGCTCATGGGGGTTAAACGGCCATCATTGAAGCGAGGAGGTTGTTGTCGACGGTCGTAAGGCCCTTGGCGGGTATTGAAGCGGCCGCCACCACGGCGCATTGGACCGGCCTGATGCATCTCATCGCCATTGGTGCCCATGCCACCGTTCATGGGCCAACCACCAGGTGCTTGGACGGTGTGATTGCCAAATTGAGACATCGGGAAGGCCCCCTGGGGAGGAAAACCGGAAGGAAACCCAGGGATCATGGACATATTGGAGAGGTTGAAGCCACGTGGTGTGCCAGTGGTGATCATGTGATTGTTCATAGGGAAGTGGCCATTGCTATTGGCATCCGAGCGAGATGGAGCTATGTGAGACGGATCGAGAACGTAGGTATTAACGAGGGTGAGCTGTGCAAACATTAGCATGTCAATCTGTGGAATTGACTGGAGGACCTTACGTCAGTCTTGATGCCATTATACCATTCCTCGTGACGCTTCTCAACATGCTTACGCCAAAAGACGTCGCCTTTGAAGAGCTTGGTGCATTCAGGAACTTTACATCTGAATTTAGACTCATCCTCCTGCTTGACATACTTTTTAAGCTCCTCGTCTAGGCCCTCCTCGACGGGCTTTCCGCCAAGCTTCTTGACATCAACGTTTTCGGGTTCAAGTATCTGCAAAATCTTTTCCTCGAAAGTCTTGACCCAATTGAAAGCACGCAAAAGCTGCTGATCGTTCTTGAAATTCTTGTTGAACTTCTCCACGACCGGTGAACTACCATCGACATCTTCTGTCGACTCTTTTCGCTTTAGAGGGAACGGCTCCCCTGACGCACTGGCTTTCGCCGCCGTTTTGGCTGAGGAGCTCAAGCTTGCTCTAGGTCGGCGTAAATGGCCCCCAGCACACTTTCGAATCAATTCGTGCACCGAATCAGCCTCGAAGACGCAAAAGAAGCAGAAATTGAAGACACGACGAAGATATTCGACAAGCAAATCAAGAGTCTTCTTCTTAATCAGCAAATCTTCACTGTCGTTCTCTTCGTCAATGAAACCCTCTTCCTCTTCCTCTTCTTCTTCGCCGTCTTCCATGTCATCCACGTCCATGCCAAGAATTTGACGATTCTTCTTCTCGGGCTTGATTGCAGGAACGGACGATTGAAGAAGGCCTCTCTCGCGAAGTGTTTGCACACGTTGCTCTACCTTGGTCACACCGTCTGCGTCGGAGCCGAAATCCTGATCAAACTTAGATACCAAACGCTGTGCAAGTTCCAGGTCACGGTCGATCCGCTCGGGTGCAGAGAAGAGATCCCACAAAGCCTTTTTTCTGGGCTCTTTGGGCGGAACGTGAACGCCGACATGGCAGGTAAAATCCCCCCGAGGCTCGTCGTGGATTGTCTTCCCATTTATAGCTTCAAGCGCCTTTTCGGCTGTGCTTGGAAGTGGTTTGGGCTCGTCTGCCATACCATCAACCTCGCCTTCACCATCATCCCTTCCATCTCCCCTTCCGCTTTGCGCTTCGCCTTCTTCAGGACCTGGGTGCAACATGATCCAGCCGATGCGGTGGCATTTCTTTAGTGGATTAGGATCGCTCAGGCTTAGCCACTTGAAACCACCAGCGTCTTCACCGAGGTGCTCTATGCAAAACTCTTCGATCTTTCCACGACTAACCATAGGGGCCAGGGTCTTGATCAAGAGGGCTGGTTGCAATGCCGATTCGTCTCGGATGTCTCCGCCTCGACTGGGAACTAGATCGCCAACGCCTAGGACCTCAGCAGCAGCCACGGTTTCGCCTTCTTCCTTCTCCACCACACCTCCAAGTCCGTCACTTTCAGCTTTGTAGATGCCTTCGAGCGTGAACTCGTCAAAAGATCCACTCTCGATATCACTCTCCCAGTGGGCTAGTGCGCCGCGACGAAATTCGATGGTTCGCTGCTTGAAGGGGTCCCGGATCTCCGGTAGATAGCGTTCCTTGAACCATTCTTCAGTCTTGTGCTGCTGCACAAAGTTCCTGGCCATTTTGACTTGTAGCTCCTCCTTGTACGAGTCATAGGCAACTTGGATGTGGGCTCGCTCTTTCTCACGTTCCTCGCGTGATTCACGCTCGCCTTTGATTGGTCGCTCAGGCGGCCGCCGTCCGTCTCTCTGACGCTCCTTATCTTCTTTGATTGTCTGTTCAACACGCCACCATTCAGCGAACCAATTGAAGCCAACTTGGTATTCTAAGGACAAAGGGTTGGGTAAAGGGTTGGTGCGAATGGCAGGCTGGGGTGTCTGGCCAGGAACGTAACGATCAATATGAGGAGCTGGCGAAGGAGGGCGACGACGGTCGTCTCGATTGCGAGGTGGGTGATCGCGAGGCTGATCATAGAAATCGTCACGAGGAGCGCGTCCAGCAGGCTGGTAGCGATCAATATTTGGAGGTGACCGTGTGCGTGCTCTTCCTCCACGAAATCCCCCACGTCGGTCTTGCATGCCTGTAACAGGAAGATAAGCGTCTGCCATCAAAGGAGAAGGAGAAGGATTTGTGCGTTCTACGCTCAGAGCAGAAGACAAGCTATCATAAAGTGAAAGAACCTCTTGAAGTGTGATGCTATCTGAGCATATAGGGGAAATGGGAGACGAAGGTTTAAGCGAAGCATCAAGATATGATTGCAAACGACTCAATTTCTCAGTAACATCTGGAGCCTTACCAGGAGATCGACGGCCACGATGAAGATCATTCCCAGATGATTGTCTGTCCGTCATGTCCTCGCGTCCCCATCTTTGCTCTGTCTTAACTGGAGGTGAGTAGGCCTCAAATGATCCGTCCATGATGCAAATGTTGAGGCAGATGATGTAATGTACTGGTTGAGTCTTCAACCCTCGAGTTTGAATGTTCTGAAATAGAGAAGTAGGAAGCAAGATTTCGGTTTGCGTCCGTAAGGAGTGACGGAGAAGGCTTCACCGCATCTCATGTGATTGCTGGTGGATAGTGGTGGGAAAGGTGGAGAATGAAGCTGTTTGTCGCCATGGTCTCGTGTTAGAGCACTTTCAATGAAGTAGAGAATGACGCAATTAACGCTGTGAAGCTCGAAAATGAATGTAGAGAAGAAGGAGCAGCAACAAGCCACCCAAAGATGATAGAAGAGGGCAGAAGAGGGGGGCTACTCTGAGCGATGAGCGGGCGGAGAAGGAGGTGCAGGTAATGGGAATGTGATGCGACCATGTATGGTCATCTGATACGTGACAGGCAACTCACGTTTGGGTATGTCAGTGATTGAGACCTGGACGAGCAGGTGGATAATGTTGTTGTTGGGAACGAAAAGTCGTACGGGCGAGGAGCTGAGGTCGTTCTGCGGCTAAAAGCCGGTTTAGCCGCCAAGCGCAGGTGGAGATATTACACCCAAGCCATGAGGATAAACAACTTCATCGTTGCTCTCTTCTAAACAAACGCTCAAGCACAGTATTGCACCTTCGGTGACTGCGTAACTACGAGCTAGTCCAGAACGAAAAAAGGCCGTTATTGGGCAAACAAGTTGACTGAGAATCCGTCAAACACACACGTGACTTAAGCTGCAGGCCCCATTCGTACCTCTTCATTGAGACTCACGCATCCTCTAGCTTAATTTTGATCCCCCGCCTAAAGCCATGACGAGTTTCATTCCATCAATCACCCTGCCTGGACAGGTATTCGCCAACCCATATTCATCGATTCTGCTTCCCATTGCTCTGGGTGCCAGCATAGGTCTTGTGGTCCGTCGTATGTTGCTCTGCTCATATGGAACGATAAGTTTGCTTACTATCCCTCTCGATTGATAGCCAAAGATTCCCAGCGTACGTACATGGCGCTGAAGCAACCACCACTGCGACCACCCCCTCAAGTTTTCGGCCCTGTATGGACAACGCTGTATGGACTTATGGGGTACGCCGCGTTCAGAGCGTGGAACACAGGAATGTCGTCCATAAATCCAAATACTGTGGAGTTGACAAAGGTATGAGATTTGACAAAGGCGCCGAGGAAGACTTGGCTGATGGGAAATCACAAACAGCAAGGTGCTACTCTCTTCACGATACAGCTTGGCCTTAATCTGATCTGGATGCCGATTTTCTTTGGCTTGAAGCGTCCAATTGAAGCCACAGCAGACATAGTCGCTCTGACTGGCACCGTTGGCTACCTGACATACATCTGGTCCCAGGTTGATACAGTTGCTGCCTGGGTGAGCGAGTATCTATCCAACAAAAGAATTTCTGTTAATTGAGCGTAGGCTCTCGTACCTTATCTAGGTTGGCTAAGCTTTGCTACGTACCTAAGTGCTGGCACTGGATATCTTAATAATTGGAGCTTCGCCGACAAGGAGACCACTGCGCCAACAGATAGGGGTTCAGGGACGGGCACCAAATACGTTAATGAGAAGTAGGAAGGGACGTCCAGCAATGCTACGTTCATCTTCTTAAACAAGTTCTCTGGTTTCTGGGATGGGTGCTTTGAAATACCTCGATGTCTTTATGAGCATGGAATATGTTTACCCGGGCACTTGTATCTTGTACTCGCATTGATCTTGCATATCTGCCAAAGGTCAACCCAGAGAAATCTCCGCCGATGAGTCCAATTTTCCCCTCATCATATTAACGACAAGATGGATGATTTTATAGCGGTTTCCAACTCCAATTCCTCGAATGAGCTCGTTGCGTTTTGTGGCTCCATTGGCTGTTCTCAATTATCTATTGATGTTAGGCTTCAATACGAGCAACAACAGGATATCAAAAGTCATGTTTGAGATCATATTTTCTGCTTCAAGGGCGAATCACTCAATCTGCTTCTCAAGCTATCTCTCATCCATCTGCAACACCCTCCTCAACTCCTCCGAAACTTCATACACCATTTCCGTAGGCATCAATCCTCTCTTCACCAACTCCTCCACCCCAACGTCGCTATCCTCGTCGACTACCCTTTTCAACGCTCTCGCCTTCTCAGTCACATCCTCAATCCCCACCACCCACTCGTTCGCCCACCTACTACTCACTCTGCCACTGATTCCGATCTGAATACTTCGGTAATCCAGCATGCCAATTCTCGGCGAGCGCTCAGGGTCCCATTGCACTCTCACTCCCTTTGCCCTCTCTTCTGCTGTCAACCCACCTTTTTGCCCTTCAGTCACTGCCGCTTGCGACAGAAGCTGTTGGAAATGCTCATGTTTCATCTTGAGAGCTAATATTCTTGCTTGGCCCGGGTCTTTGTATGAATAGCCCGCACGATACCTATTCTGTGTCAGTGTCCAAGAAGTCTATAGCACACCACACTGATGGAGTGCCTGCAGAAATTATCGAGCTTCGGCGTACATCATCCAGCACCAGCTTGGCTTGATCCAGGTCATCCTTGCGCCTGAGAACTTTGGTGAAGCGGAGAGCCGCTGTTCCTTCACCGCAGGGATTGCAATTTCTTCCGAGTAAGCTTGGTATACTGTGATGGTATCTTCATCATATAAGGCGCGGATTTGCCTGTATGGAGTTTCGCTTGGTTGTGTTTGGAATGCCATTTTGGGCAGTAGCTTGATTTTCTGTCGCTAAGTTTTAGAGAAATTGAACCAGTCCTCTTTTCCTACATAGGTGGTCATACAGCATTGCAGAAGGATGCCGGAGCGTCATATACAAGACGGAGATCGTTGCAGAATGACTCACGACACAGCCACACGCCGAACATTTTGATCTCGCTAAATACTACCGTTTTTGGTAGCTAGGATCGCGACAGACTGGTTGCGACCGTCTCAGAGACATACTATAGATCACATTCTAGCCAAACCATACTGGAGATTCTGGCTTGGGAAAGCACGAAAAGGTAATCCACATGACCGTCTACCCACTCAGGAATCACGATCACTCAGCCAAGAGTTGCCAAGCCTCTAGCGATTGGCCAGCTTGCCAGCATAAATTCTCGAGTAACATTTCAAATGGTCTCTCCGCTCCATCTGCTCCGCTATATCAAAAGACAACAATCATTACGCGTATTCTCGATGTGGTAAAGTCTAGAAGCGCGATGAGCGAGCTTTGTTGGGCTTGTCAAGACTCCATCCCACCCCTTGCGAGCTTCAACTCCATCAAACCTGGGATTTCTGTCACTGAGTCTATTCTTTCAAGGAGGTAGGATTGGCAGCATGGCACGCATGGTTAGCAGAGAAATCAGCAAGCTTGATCAGTCGTATAGCTCCAAAGTCCTCCTTCTCAGGGCCTTGTAAGAATTGTCATTGAGCATATCACTTGTAGAGGTTCATGCTTTCACAAGGTGATTTCATTCCAAAAAGATCACCACAAAGATTCTGGTCCTTTGAGCTTATTTCCTCAACTCTCCTTCACTGAGTGTTTCATTGGCAGAAAATTTTCCAATGGGCCAAATTCCTCCGTCATCCGCTTCCTTGACGAGTAATGCTTTCCCGTGCCAGTTGTGGATTCTGGTATCTATTGACCCTGACCATTCTACATTGGGCACTGGCCAGAGGCCAAGTTGTGCTTCATTAACTGCCTTTACGTTCATATTATACTTTGAGTTAGTTTACTACTGGACGGATAGAGCGTGTCAGGGAGGAAAGACATCCTTGGCAAGCAACAAGAGCTTGCTTGGTTAGTTGCATTTGAGATCAATTCCTCCAGCCACCGCTCGTCATTGACAAGGTATATCACCAGCACAGATCGTCACTCAAGCATTTCATTGTAAAGCTT
>JAABUW010003360.1_pt1 | contig 22947 bp, 25 predicted proteins | sample 5560081 | NCBI WGS metagenome assembly JAABUW01 (sample SAMN10711882, study PRJNA513363) | rock metagenome | isolation source: Antarctica rocks | place: Antarctica: Victoria Land, Knobhead sud
CGTTCCGCTTCACTGGTTCCGGGACCTAGACAGCTCCAGAACCTATGCGGGAACGGCGTGTTGCACATCAGCGGCCCAAGAAACCACCCACGGATGCGTCAGGGGAGCCCGTTTTGCCGGCTCCGTTGGGCCCGAGAAAGCCCACGACCTCTCCCTCGGCCACGTCGATGTCGACGCCGTCCACCGCCTGGACGGCCGTCTTCTCCTTGCCGTGTCGCGTGTGGAAGGTCTGGACCAGGCCGCTCGCATGGATCACGAGCACCCCCCTCTCCGGTTCGAACGTCTCATGGGCTCAGCGGCGGGTGCGTTCAACCTTGAACACAACTATTCAAGGTTGAACACTTTGCTGTCAAGTGGACATGGCTCACGTCAGGTAGGACCGAACGGGCCGGCCCAACTCATCGGTCAACCCGGATGGACTTGGAAGAAAAGTGCCGAGCAGGGAGACCACGACCGGCAGGGGCCATCTTCGCGCCGAGCACCGACACCGACACCGGAGATCGAGACCGGACATCGAGGCCGGACACCGACACCGGAGATCGAGACCGAGTCGACGCCGGGGTGACGCCGCGGTAGCCCGGACGGTGGAACGCCGCGAGACGCCACGCAACTGGTCAGAGACCTAGGGCCGCGCGGTAACGACGGCGGTCGGCGTCCATCTGCCAGCCGGGGTCATCCTGCGGTGGAGCCCACGTCGCCGGCTCGCTCGCGAAGGTCAGCTCACCCCGTGAGATCCGCTCGAGCACCGAGACCACGAACTCCCGCTCGACCTCGGAGCTGCGGTTCCAGAGCTCCAGGATCATCCGCAGGTGCGGGGGCATCGCGTCCGAGTCCACAGGCTTCGAGCCGGCTTCCGCCCGGCGCCGGTCCACGTGGTCCAGCCGCCTCTCGAGGTGCTCCTTGACCCGGGTCCGGGGCAGGAGGGGCACGAGCGCGAGCGCCGTGTGGAAGGGCAGCGGTGACAACGGGTCTACCGTCTCCAGCGACACCCGGGCGAGCCGCTCGAACTCTGCGCGCCCGGAGTCGGTGCTCGTGTAGACCGCGACGGGCCGGCCCTTTTCCACGAGGTCGTGCCGCCCCAGGTGCCCCTGCTTGGTCAAGGTGGTGAACCCGGAGTAGATCGACCCGGGTTTGATGTGCCCCCAGTCGTCCACGCCCCACGACATCAGCTCGCGGCGCACCTGGTAGCCGTTGACCGGCTCGAAGAGCAGGACCGCCCCGAGCAAGAGCAGTCGGGTCTCGGTGGCGGCCATGCGGCGAGTGTAGGCACCAGCGGTTTGCCGTTGCGGCGCTGCACGGCATACCGGCAGGCGCGGGCGGCCCGCAGCGTCGCGGCCCACGGCATTACCGGAGGCGCGGGCGGCTCCCAGCCGTGGCGGCCGGACGGCATACGGTGTGCTCATGCGCATCCTCGTCAGTGGCGGAGCCGGGTACATCGGCTCGCACACCGTTGTCCAGCTCGTCGCAGCCGGTCACGACGTCGTCGTCGTCGACAACTTCGGCAACGCGAAGCCGGCCGTCATGGCCAGGCTCGACACGCTCACCGGGACGCACGTCGCCGTTCAGGCGTTCGACCTCACCGACAAGGACAAGACCGAGCGCCTCTTCGCGCACGAGCCGATCGACGCGGTCGTCCACTTCGCCGGCCTCAAAGCCGTCGGGGAAAGCGTCCACGTCCCGCTCGACTACTACGAGAACAACCTGGAGTCGACCTTCTCGCTGCTGCGCGCGATGCGCCGGCACGGCTGCACCACCCTCGTCTTCTCGTCCTCGGCGACCGTCTACGGCACGGAGGCGCCGGTTCCCTACCAGGAGGACTACGAGCCGCTGAGCGCCGCGAGCCCGTACGGGCGGACCAAGGTGATGATCGAGCACGTGCTGCGCGACGTCGCCCACATCGACCCCGCCTGGCGCATCGCGGTGCTGCGCTACTTCAACCCCGTGGGCGCTCACCCGTCCGGTGAGATCGGCGAGGACCCGCACGGCATCCCCAACAACCTCATGCCCTTCATCGCCCAGGTCGCCGTCGGCAAGCGGGAGAGGCTCCAGGTCTACGGGGACGACTACCCGACGGCCGACGGCACGTGCGAGCGGGACTACATCCACGTCGAGGACCTCGCCGCCGGGCACGTCGCGGCGCTGAACACCATTGCCACATCGCAGCTGCCGATCCGCACATGGAACCTCGGCACGGGGACCGGGACGTCGGTCCTCCAGGTGGTCAAGGCTTTCGAGCGTGCGGCCGGTCGTCCCATCCCCTACGAGGTCGTCGGCCGGCGCGAGGGGGACCTCCCGGCCTACTGGGCGGACCCGACGAGGGCCCACCAGGAGCTCGGCTGGCGGGCGACGCGGTCCATCAAGGACATGTGCGCAGACACGTGGCGGTGGCAGAGCCAGAACCCGGACGGCTTCGAGGAGCCGGCCGACGAGGCCGGCGCCACGGCCGGATGAGGTGGCCCGAGATCGTCCAAGGGCACCGGGCCGGTTGGCGTCAAGGGTGAGCGACCGTCAGCCGCACCGGGTGACCTTCGTCTGCTCCGGCAACATCTGCCGTTCGCCCATGGGGGAGGTCATCCTGCATCACCTGCTTGCGAAGGCAGGTCTGGGCGACGACGTCGAGGTCGACTCGGCCGGGACGACGAGCTACGAGGTCGACAGTCCGGCCGACCAGCGGGCCGTCACCGAGCTGCGCCGCCGCGGCTACGACGGGTCGGCCCACGTCGCCCGCCAGTTCCTGCCTGACGGGTTCGCTCGGATCGACCTCGTGCTGGCCGCGGACGAGGGCCATGTCCGGGCACTTCGCGCATGGGCGCCAACGGCCGCCGACGCCGGGAAGGTGCGCCTGATGCGGGAGTTCGACCCGGCTGCCGTCGCTGCTGGCACCCTCGAGGTCGACGACCCCTGGTATGGCGACCCGGAGGACTTCGCGCGCTGTTTCCGCGAGGTCGAGGCGTCCTGCCAGGGAGTGCTGAGACACCTGCAGGAGACCCTCGGGTCCTCGCTCGGCTGACTCAGGTCGGGTCGGCCGCCAGCAGCCGGCGCCGCTGTCCCCTCCGCTGGTGCTCCTCGATGCTGAGGGTATGCCGTGCGGGCCACCAGGGCCCGCGGGCCAGCGTCCCAGCCGCGGCACGGCCGACCCAAGGCCTCCCCTCAGAGCCAGCGCTGCGCTTCGGTGAGGTGGCGCCGGAAGCCTGCGAGGTCGGCGACCACCTCGGCCGCCGTCCGGTGGCTGCTGACCAGCCCGGCCGACTGCCCGGCATACACCGGGGCAGTTGACGTGTCACCCGAGACGCGTGCGCCGTTCACCAGGTCGGTGATCTCGTCGCCCCCGGCAACGGCGCGCTCGAGGTCGCCCACCCGGTCGGCCCACTTGCGCGAGAAGTCGTTCGCCAGGGCCCGTCCGCCGTAGACCGCCGGCCAGTCGAACCGCTGGGCGACGTCGAAGGCCCGGGTGTAGACGGTGTCGGAGGCGTCGCGGTCGATGATCGCCTGCTTGACGGTGCCTGCGGCCTCGCTCTCGGCGCAGGCCGCGAACGGTGTGCCCACCCAGGCAGCCGCCGCCCCCGCAGCGAGCACTGCCGCCACGCCCCGAGCGCTGCCGATGCCACCCGCGGCGACCACCGGCACCTCGGAGACCTCGAGCACCTGTTGGAGCAGGGGCAGGGTGGCCACCTCGCCACGCCCGTGGCCGCCGCCCTCGCTGCCCCGTGCGACGAGCAGGTCGACGCCGGCGTCGAGGGCGCGGCGCGCCTCATCGAGGGTGCCGACCTGCGTACACACGTCGATTCCCGACTCGCGGGCGAGCGGGACGAACCGGGCCGGGTCGCCGAAGCTGAGGCTGAGCAGGGCCGGCCGCTGCTCGATCGCCGTGTCGAGCACCTCGGGATGCTCCTCGAGGACCCAGAGCATCAGCCCGATCCCGAAGGCGAGGCCGGGCTGCCCGCCGGGGGTCTGGTGCCGGGCGATGGCGCACTGGTCGGCGATCTGCGTGGGGCCAGCCCTCGAGCCGAATCCCATGGTCCCCAGCCCGCCCGCAGCCGTCACCGCGGTGGCCAGCCGCCCACCAGAGACACCGGCCATGGGTGCCGAGATGATCGGCTGGGCCAGCTCGTCCAACCACAGCAGGGCCGTCACCGTCCCGACGCTACTCCCGGAGCCTCCTGACGCTGCTCCCCGACCCGCGAGACGACTCGCCGCCCGACCGGTCGCGCTGAGCGGCGGTGTTTGGTTTGCTGGTCCCGCGCGACGGTCACAGGGGACGCCCGCGGCCGACGGAAGGACCATCATGGCGACTCGGGTCAGCGCCTGGCCTCCGGGGACCCCGTGCTGGGTCGACCTCGGCGTCAGCGACCTCCGGCGCTCGGGCACCTTCTACACCGGGCTGTTCGGGTGGGAGGTCCCGCACCCGAGCGCCGAGACGGGCGGGTATGCCGTGTGCTCCCTCAGGGGTCGCGCGGTCGCCGGCCTCGGTCAGCGTGCCGACGGCGGCGCGAGCGTCTGGTCGACCTATCTCAGCGTCGAGGACGTCGACAGCTCGGTCGTCCGGGCGGCCGAGCACGGCTGGCAGGTCCTCGCCGCCGCGACCGACGCGGCCGACCTGGGTCGGCTGGCCTTCGGCGTCGACCCGACCGGCGCGGCATACGGGCTGTGGCAGCCCCGATCGCTCATCGGGGTGCAGCTGCACGACGAGCCCGGTGCCCTGGCGTGGAACGAGCTGATGACCCGGGACCGGGCGGCTGCGGAGACGTTTTACGGCCAGCTCTACGGCTGGCGGCTCAGCGAGCTCAGCGAGCTCGGCCAGTTGGGCGGGGTCGGCCAGTTGGGCGGGGTCGACGGGCCTGGCCGCGAGGAGCCGGTCACCTACGCATCCGTGCGCGCCGAGGACGGCTCGGTGATCTGTGGGGTCGGCTCCATCCACCCCGCGAACCCGACGCGTTCGCACTGGATGGCCTACTTCAGTGTGGAGGACACCGACGCCGCGGCGCCCCGGGTCGTCGAGCTCGGCGGGAGCGTGGCGTTCGGCCCGTTCGACTCTCCTTCGGACGGGTCGCGGTCACTGCGGGCCCTGACGGCGAGGTGTTCTGCCTCGTCGACGCCGTCGGCGGGCACCCTCTCGAGCTCGGCGCCAACGCGAACGCCCGACGGGATGACGACGAGGACGTGCTCGGCTGACCGCGGGCCGTCTGGGACCATGGACGCATGTCCTCGATCGGTGACGCCGTCCCTCCGTACGCCCTCGGCGCCCTCGACGGCCGGTACCGCACCGTCGTCGCCCCGCTCGTGGAGCACCTGTCCGAGCCGGCGCTCAACCGGGCCCGGGTCCACGTCGAGGTCGAGTGGCTGATCCACCTCACCGACCACGCGGTGGTGCCCGGCGTGCGTGCCCTCACCGACCCGGAAAGGCGTGCACTGCGCGCTGTGGCGAGCGGCTTCGGGACCGACGAGGTCGCCGAGCTGGCAGAGATCGAGCGTGAGACGGTCCACGACGTCAAGGCGGTCGAGTACTTCCTCAAGCGACGGCTCTGCGGCATCGCCCCCTCCGGCTCCGACCGCGGCCTGGGCGAGCTCATCCACTTCGGGTGCACGTCGGAGGACATCAACAACCTCGCCTACGCCCTCATGGTCCGCGGCGCAGTCGCCTCGGTCTGGCTGCCCCGGGCGACCGACCTCGTCGACCAGGTCGCCGACATGGCCCAGGACCTGCGCGACGTGCCCCTGCTCGCCCACACCCACGGGCAACCGGCGACACCGACGACGATGGGCAAGGAGCTGGCCGTGCTGGCCTTCCGGCTACGTCGGCAGCTGACCCGGATCCGCCGGGCGGAGTTCCTCGGCAAGCTCAACGGGGCGACGGGGACCTACGGGGCCCACCTCGCGGGACTTCCTGAGGTTGACTGGCCGGCGACGAGCCGTTCGTTCGTGGAGGGGCTCGGGCTGACGTGGAACCCGCTGACGACCCAGATCGAGAGCCACGACTGGCAGGCCGAGCTCTACGCCGACGTCGCCCGGTTCAACCGCATCCTGCACAACCTGTGCACCGACGTCTGGACCTACATCTCGCTCGGCTACTTCGCCCAGGTGCGCGGCCAGGGCACGGTCGGGTCGTCGACGATGCCCCACAAGGTCAACCCCATCCGCTTCGAGAACGCGGAGGCCAACCTCGAGGTGTCCAGCGCCCTGTTCGACCTCCTCGGCTCGACGCTCGTCCAGTCGCGGCTGCAGCGCGACCTCACCGACTCCTCGATGCAGCGCAACATCGGCAGCGCCTTCGGTCACTCGCTGCTGGCCCTCGACAACGCGAGCCGTGGCCTCTCCGGGCTCGACGCGGTGCCGGAGGCCATGGAGGCCGACCTCGACGCGAACTGGGAGGTCCTCGGGGAGCCGGTCCAGTCGGCGATGCGGGTCCTGGCCGCCCAGGGGGTCACCGGGATGGACGACCCCTACGAGCGGCTCAAGGACCTCACCCGCGGGCGGCGGGTCACCCAGGGCGACCTCAAGGAGTTCATCGCCGGACTCGGGCTCCCCGAGGGCATCGCTGCCCGGCTGTCCGCGATGACGCCACAGACCTACGTCGGCGCCGCACCGGAGCTGGTGGGCTTCCTCGACTGATCGAGCCCGTCCACCGCGAGCCGCAGCTGGAGCATCCCGAGCCACAACCCCACCACCCGAGCACCCGAGAGCCGCCGCCCGCGCATTGAGGCGTTGGCTCTCGGGTGGCGCAGGTCCCCGAAAGCCCAGACGGCTCGGACCCGGTCTGGGGCAGCCCGGGTTCGACGCAACGGGCCACCTCCTCGTTGTGAGGTCGGCGGCCCAGGCACGTTGTTCTGGCTGGTATGCCGTCGGCGCGGGTCCAGCGACCCGGCCACCCGCTCGCGGGTGAGCCGCCGACGGGTGTCAGCGGCACGGCATACGGTGCCTGCATGAAGCGCAGTGCGAGGCTCGACGACATCGACGCGCTGGCGATGGCCATGCCGGAGGTGGCTCACACCGAGGTTTGGGGCGGCCGGTCGGCGTATGCCGTGAAGGGCAAGAGCTTCGTGGTGTTCCGAGACCCGCGCAAGGACGCCGTCGACGGGCAGACGGGCGAGATCCTCGAGGACGTCATCATGTTCATGACGCCGAGCCAGGAGGACAAGAAGGCCATCCTTCAGGGCGGACCGCCGTGGTTCACGACGCCGCACTTCGACGGATACGACGCGGTGCTGCTGCGGCAGAGCCACATCTCGCAGGTGAGCCGGGCCGAGCTCGAGGAGGTCATCTGCGACGCGTGGCTACGGCGGGCACCCAAGCGACTGGCCCAACAGTGGCTCGCGCAGCACCGGCCGGAGTGACTCCTGGGCGTCCGATTGTCCCGTGGGGAATTTCGCCACGTTGGGGCGTGGTCAGAGTTCCGCACTGCGGCGGCGAGGTGGCTGGACCCGCGATCCGAACCACCCAGCGCCAAGCACGAGCCCGCGGAGTGGCTCGAAGGAGGCCCGCGACGGTGCTGTGAGGGCCGGCGGCGTCCGGCTGCCTGCGGGGATGGTTGACCACGTCCGGACGGGGTCGATGTTCCCCACAGACGGGGTCGCCACCTCGGAGGGCGGCTGGCTCGCCTCCGGGGTGCCCTCGCCGCAGAGGATGGCTGCTGACGGGGCGGCTGGCTCGCCTCCGGGGTGCCCTCGCCGCAGAGGATGTCGGCTGCTGACGGGGCGGCTGGCTCGCCTCCGGCCCAGCGATCATTCCCAGTGACGAGCTGGACCTGGCGGGACGTCGGTCGACCGTGGCCACGCGGCAGACCTCAGCCGATCAGATGACGACCTTGCCGTCCGGCGTGTCGAACGTGACGGAGAGCAGACCCGGAGTGCCATGCGGTGCGACGAAGGTGAAGTCGATCACGGAGGACGTCTTGCCGGCAGGCAGTCCGAGCCACTCCTCGACCCGCGCCGGATGACCGGCGATCTGCAGGCCCTCGATGGTCACCTCTGTCGTCGCGCCGACCGAGGGGTGGAGGGAGGCGTCTTCCCACTGCACGTAGTACGGCAGCTGGGGGTCGGACATCAGGCCCTTGATGCCGATCTGGCGCCAGCGCAGCTCCACGCCGTCCGGACGGAAGCGGTTGCCGGTCGCGGCCGCGCGCCCGAGGCGCTGCTCGACGGTGGTGATGTCGTCGACGGAGACGACCCAGCCGAGCCAGCCTCCGCCAGCCTCCGAGCGTGACTTCACGGCCTGCCCGAAGAGGGCTTTGTCCGAAGCTGGGTGGTCGAGGCACTCAACGATCTCGACGTAGCGCTCGTGCGCCAGCGGCAGGATCACGTTGCGGGTCCCGAAGCGCGGATGCACTCCCCCGTCGACCGGATCCACACCGATCAGCTTGGCCAAGCGTTCTGCGGTCGCCTTCAGTCCGTCGTGTTCCGCGGCGTAGGAGACGTGGTCAACTCGCATGTCGCCCATCGTGGCACAGGTTGACGGGTGCTTTTGACCACCCCCAGAGGCGGTGTTCAGGACCGTGGCCGATGAGGCTGGTGTGACCGGCGTTGACGCACCGCCTCATAGACCAGGACGGCCGCTGAGGCGGCGACGTTGAGGGAGTTGGCCCGTCCAGCCATCGGGATCCGGACCCGCTCGACGGCGCCCGCGAGGAGAGCGGCGTCGGCTCCGTGTTTCTCACCGCCCACGGCGATGGCCACCCTGCCCATGTAGTCGACGTCCGTGTAGTCGACGTCCGAGTCCGGCGTCGACACGATGAGGGCGACGTCGTTGTTCCGCAGCCAGGTCAGGGTCTCGTTCGTGGTCGCGCTCGCGACCGGCACCGCGAAGACAGTGCCCTTGCTGGCCCGCACGACGTTGGGGTTGCCCCAGTCGGTGACGGCGTCCGCGGCGATGACCGCGTCGACACCGGCCGCATCCGCCGTGCGGAGCATGGCCCCGAGGTTGCCCGGCTTCTCGATGCCCTGACAGACAAGAAGGAGGTCGGTGGCGCCTGTGCGGAGGTCGACGAGGCCGCCAGCGACCTTGTCCACCACCGCAATCAGGCCATCGGGGCCCTCGCGGTAGGCCACCTTCTCGAACGCTGTCCGGCTCAGTCGGATCGTCTGGACCCCACGGCGGCGGAGCGCGGCAAGCACGTCTTCCTGGAGGCCGATGTCCTGGGACCCAGCCCGTCCGGCAGGGCTGAAGAGCTCGGGACACACGTACGCGACCGATGGGACGACGCCAGCCGCGAGGGCCAGCGAGAGCTCCTCATGTCCCTCGACGAGAGTCAAGCCCTCCTCCTCGCGAACCCGGCGACGCCGCAGGGCAACCAGCGACCTCAGCCGCGGGTTGGCCGCTGACGTTATGACCAGGTCGCTCATGACGGGCCAGCATGTCAGGTGGGCCAGCACCTCAGGTGGGCGAGCACCTCAGGGCGGACCAGCATGTCGGGCGGCACGGCTCATCGGCTGCCACCTGGTGAACGCGACCCGACACGACACGACACCGAGGCGGCATGGGGTCAATCGGCTCAGAGAAGGGAGCGCAGCACCGGGACGAGTCCGTCGTCGTCCACGTCCCCGGCCACCTCGTCGGCCACCGCCTTGACCTCGTCGGGGCCGTTGCCCATGGCGACTCCACGGGCCGCCCACTGAAGCATCTCTACGTCGTTGCGCTGGTCGCCCACAGCGACGGTCATACCCGGCTCGATGTGCAGGCGACGGCGGAGGATCTCCAGCGCCGAGGCCTTGGTGACGCCCTCGGGGTTGATGTCGAGCCACGCCGTCCAGCCGATGGCGTAGGAGACCCCGTGCAGGCCGGCCTGCTCCACCTGGTGCATGAACTCCTCCAGGGTCGCCTCGGGACGACGGAGGGTGACCCGGGTGGCCGGATGACCGACGATGTCCTCCCAGTCGACGACCGTCTGGTCACCCCCGAGCTCACCCTCGGGGAAGGGCGAGCTCACCTTGAAGCCCACCCCCGGCTCCTCGACCGCGAACAGGGCGCCGGGAATGGCTTGGCGCAGAAGGGTGAGCGCCGGCCTGGGGTCGAAGGTGACCGTCTCGACGATCTCGTAACCACCGGCCCGCGCCGGGTCGAGGGCGATCGTCACCGCACCGTTGGAACACACGGCATACCCGGGCCCGAGGCCGAGCTCGGCGACGAGCGGCATCGTGGCGACGATGGAGCGCCCGGTCGCGAGGATGAGCAGGTGTCCTGCGGCGACGAGGTCGGTGACCGCCGCGGCAACGCCCGACGACAGCTTCCCGTCGTGGTTGACCGTCGTCCCGTCGAGGTCGAGCGCGACGAGGTAGCGCCGCGCCGCGACGACGTTCATGGGACTCCGTCCGTGAGCTGGTGGTGGGCCCCCGAGCGGCCCACCACCAAACCCTAGACCGGCGTCACGCCTCGGACCGCAGGGCCATCCGGATCGCCAGGCGGTGCTGGGTGTGTATCACCGAACGGCGATGGAGCCGCTCGCCGGCAAGCTGGTCGGCGGCGAGCTCGCAGTCGGCGACGGTGGTCGCCGGGTCAGGCGACGCGCCTCAGCCGACGAGCGGCGGCAGGACGTCGAGGCCGAGGAACGGCCGCAGCGCTTGCGGTACGAGGACGGAACCGTCCGCCTGCTGGTGGTTCTCGAGGATCGCGACGAGCCACCGGGTGGTGGCCAGGGTGCCGTTGAGGGTCGCAACGGTCCGGGTCCCCGACCCGTGCGGGTCGCGCTCGCGGACGTTGAGGCGGCGGGCCTGGAATGTCGTGCAGTTGGACGTCGAGGTCAGCTCGCGGTAGCGGCCCTGGGTCGGGACCCACGCCTCGCAGTCGAACTTTCGAGCGGCCGGACCCCCCAGGTCGCCAGCCGCCGTGTCGATGATCCGGTAGGGCAGCTCCACCTTGGCGAGCATGTCCTTCTCCCACTGGAGCATCCGCTCGTGCTCGGCCTCCGAGTCCTCGGACCGGCAGTAGGAGAACATCTCCACCTTGTGGAACTGGTGGACCCGGATGATCCCCCGGGTGTCCTTGCCGTGCGAGCCGGCCTCGCGCCGATAGCAGGCCGACCACCCGGCATACCGTCTGGGGCCGGAGCTCAGGTCGATGATCTCGTCGGCGTGGTAGCCCGCGAGGGCGACTTCAGACGTCCCGGTGAGGAAGAGGTCGTCGGCCTCGAGGCGGTAGACCTCGTCGGCGTGCGCGTCGAGGAACCCAGCGCCGGCCATGACGCCGGACCGCACGAGGGTCGGCGTGATCATCGGGGTGAACCCGGCTTCGACGGCCTGGGCCACCGCCATGTTGAGCAGGGCGAGCTCGAGGCGGGCGCCGACGCCGGTGAGGAAGTAGAAGCGGGCCCCGCCGACCTTGGCGCCGCGCTCCATGTCGATCGCTCCGAGGCGCTCCCCGAGGTCGAGGTGGTCGCGCGGCTCGAACCCTTCGGCGGCGAAGTCCCGCGGCATGCCGACGGTCTCGCGCACGACGTAGTCGTCCTCGCCGCCGACGGGCACCCCGTCGATGATGACGTTGCCGACCCGGCGGAGCAGGGTCTCGAGCTCCGTGCTCCTGATGTCCGCGGTCGACTCCAGCTCCTTGACGCGGTCGCTCAGCTGTCCAGCGTTCCGGCGTGCCGCGTTCGCCGCTGCCTCCAGCTCGGCAGCGTCGACGTCGCCGGTCTTGTTCGCCTTGTGAGCACGGCCCATGAGCCGACCGATGTCCTTGCTCGCGGACTTCTGCTCCGCGCGCAGCTTCTCGAACTCCGCCAGGGACGAGCGCCGCGCCTCGTCGGCGGCGAGGATCGCGTCGACGAGCTCCGGGTCTTCCCCACGCGCTCTCTGCGAGTCGCGGACGGTGTCCGAAGCCTCGCGCACGAGCTTGATGTCGATCACCCGTCCAGAGTATCGGCGACGGACAACCCGCTTTCACGGCTCGGCTCGGCTCGGCGAGCTCGAGCAGAGACGCCGCTTGGCCCGGTCCGGGCGAATGAGCTGGTGCCGTCAGCCCTTGATGTCCCAGACGTGGTGAAAGAGGTCGTGGAGGAAGTAGCGGCCGAGGGACTCCACGGTGAACTCGGATCCGTTGCTGCGGAGGCCGGCCCGCTCCCACTCGTCATTGCGGACATGGGTGAACGCGACGGCCGCCGCCTCACCGCTGGCCGCGAGCTCCACCGAGACGACCTGCGGGTCCTGCGCTGCGTAGTGCTGCTCCAGAGCGGTGGCGTCCTGGTCCCAGTTGGGGAAGTGGGGGTGGTCCTCGCCTTGGATCAGCTCGACTCGCTCGGTGAAGACCCGGCACACGTCACGGACGTGGCAGGCATACTCCAAGGCCGACCAGGTCTGCGCAGAGGGTCGTTCGGTTGCATCGGCTCTGGCCAGGACGTCGGGAAAGCGCGAGACCGCATCGCGGATGAGCGCAGGGATGGCAACCCGCTCGATGGCGGCCGCGTCGAAGCCGCACTCAGGACAGGTTCGGGTCAGCGTCCAGGTCCAGTCCTTGTCATCCGGATCGGGGGCGACCGGCTCCGGGCTGGCCGGTCCCTGCCCGGCAGCGGCCGGAGCTGCCCTCTCGGGAGCGACTGGGTCTGAGCCGTCGGTGTGGGAAGCGGGTTCTGGGTGCATCGTCACCGGCTCAGGCTAGCCACGCACCGTCGAGGCCGGGGGTGCAGCACTCCGATAGCGTCACCCTGTGTCCGGTACCCAGCTCTTCTGGTCGGCAGGTGTCCTTGTGCTGATCGTCGTCATTGGCGCAGTGCTCGTCATCCGCCGAGGGACGCCGACGGACTCCGGACACAGGACCAGCCGGGGTCGCCGACCGCACCGCGACGAGTTCCGTCCCCTGGGAGCGGGTGAGGTGACAACCCCCCTCAAGCGCGCCGGCGTCGTTGTCAACCCCACGAAGTTCACCGACCTGCCGGCCCTGCGTCGACGGGTCGCCGCAGGGTGCGCGGCCGACGGCTGGGGAGAGCCGATCTGGCTCGAGACCACCGTCGCCGACCCCGGCACCGGCCAGGCCCGGCGGGCCGTCGCGGAGGGCGCCGTGCTCGTCTGCTCGCTCGGCGGCGACGGCACGGTCCGTCACGTCGCGGCCGCCCTGGTCGGCACGCAGACTCCGCTCGGCCTTCTTCCCGGCGGCACCGCGAACCTCCTCGCCCGCAACCTCGACCTGCCGGTCGACTCGATCGAACGGGCTCTCCGGGTCGCGCTCACCGGCCAGAACAAGAGAGTGGACGTGGGCCGGCTCACCGTGGACCGCTCGGGACAGCACGAGCGCCCGGAGGAGCACATCTTCCTCGTCATGGCCGGACTCGGCTTCGACGCGGCGATCATGGCTGGTGCCCCGGAGTACCTCAAGGCAAGGGTGGGCCCGGCGGCCTACGTGGTGTCCGGCTTCCGCAACCTCACCGGGCCCGGTTTCCGGGTGCGCGTGACCTTCGACAGCGAGCTGGAGTTCTCGCGCCGCACGAGGACGGTGGTCATCGGGAACTGCGGTCGCCTGCTCGGCGGACTCGTCCTCATGCCGGCCGCCCGGGTCGACGACGGCGCCCTGGACACGATCCTCATCTCGCCCAAGGGCGTCGTCGGGTGGACCGCTGTAGCAGGGCGGGTCCTGTCCCGTCAGCGCAAGGGCCATGCGGTCATCGACCACCACACGGGCCGGGAGGTACACGTGCGCACCGACCGGGCCGAGGAGGTCCAGGTCGACGGCGACCCCATCGGACCCGCCCGCGCGATCGCGGCCACGGTCGACCACCTTGCCCTCGTCGTCCGGGTGGCGCACGCCTCCTGACCAGGGTCGCGCACACGTCTTGACCCGGGCAGCGCAAAGGCGGCCCGTGGGGGTGGGCCGCCTTTGCCGCCCGACCAGGGGGATTGGCGGACGAGTGGGGGGATGTCCGCCGTCCAACTCCATCGATCGGGGTTTACTGACTGATGAGGCGATCGCGTCAAGACCACATCAGCCACCACCATCCTAAGGCAAGCGAGGCACATTCCTCCCCCGATAGGCCATACCGGGCCAGCGACCGGCGCACCCCGCCGTTAGCCGGACTGGCACGAGGCGGCTCAGGAGAAGAGCGCGTCGCCCCAGTACCCGCCCGGAGCCACCCCCGCGGGGCAGGCGAACAGGGCCGAGCCGTTGTGCTCGATGTACTCGTTGAGGACGTCCTTCTGGGCGAGCGCCTGCTGCATCGGCACGAACTGCCGACCCGGGTCCCGGACGAAGGCGATGAAGAACAGCCCTGCGTCGAGGTGGCCGACGCCGTCGGAGCCGTCCGTGAAGTTGTAGCGGCGACGCAGGATCCGTATACCGCCCAGCCGGCGCGAGGACGCCAGCGCGATGTGCGCGTGGACGGGGATGGCCGTCTGGCCGTCCGCCCCCTTGCGGCTGAAGTCCGCCTCGTCGAACTCGGCGGCCTTGCCCAACGGGGCGCCAACCACCTTGGTCCGGCCGATGACGTCCTCCTGCTCCTGCAGGGTCGTGCGGTCCCAGACCTCGATGTGCATCCGGATCCGGCGCGCGACGAGATAGCTGCCGCCGACCATCCACGAAGAGCCGCCGGGCACGTCGGACGGTTGGACCCACACGTGCTCGTCGACCGCCGCCGTCTCCTCGGACTTGAGGTTGTTGGTGCCGTCCTTGAAGCCGAACATGTTGCGCGGCGTCGCCTGGGCGGTGCTCGTCGAGGACGTGCGGCCAAACCCGAGCTGCGACCACCGAACGGCGACGACACCGAAGCCGAGCCGGATGAGGTTGCGCACGGCGTGGACGGCGACCTGGGGATCGTTGGCGCAGGCCTGGATGCAGAGGTCGCCGCCCGAGCGGGCCGGCTCGAGCTGGTCGCCACGAAAGGCGGGCAGGTCCTGCAGCGCTGCGGGCCTGCGGTCGGCGAGTCCGAAGCGATCGTCGAAGAGCGAGGGCCCGAAGCCGATCGTCAGGGTGAGCCCGGAGGCCGGCAGGCCGAACGCCTCACCGGTGTCGTCCGGCACACCATGGGGACCGCCACCGCCGACACCGCCCGGAGCGGCCTCGGCGCCGGCCGTCATCCGCTCGGCGGCGCGGGTCCACGTTCGGAGCAGGTCGACGAGCTGGGCCCGGTCCCGGGTGACGACATCAAGGGCGACGAAGTGCAGGCGGTCCTGCACGGGCGTCGTGATGCCCGCCTGGTGCGCCCCGGTGAAGGGCACGGGAGCCTCGGGCCCGGCCGAGCCGGACGACCCACCTGACGACCCGGCAGCGGCGCCCGCATCGGAGGCCCGGCTCCCGGCATACCCTCCGGCCGTTCCCGCCGCGACGCCAGCGAAGGCCGCACCAGCCGAGGCGCCGAGGAGCCGGCGCCTGCTGACGCCACCCGCTCGGCGCGGCTCGCTCATCGGAGGGAGCGCATCGGTCAATTCTTCTCGAGCACCGCGGGGACCTTGGCGACCTGCTCGGACAGGGCGTCGAGCGCGACGGTGAGCGCCTTGATGTCGTCCTTGGACAGCTCGGTGTAGAGCTTGAAGCCGGCGCCGACCTTGTGCGAGCCGAGCAGCTTCTCGAGCGCCGCGAGCTTCTCGTCGAGGGCCACGGTGAGCGCCGGCTCACGCTCCTCGATCACCGGGCGCAGGGCTGAGAGCGCCGACTTCGACCCCTCGAGGTTGCCGTCGAAGTCCCAGAGGTCGGTGTGCGAGTAGCGCTCCTCCTCCCCCGTGATCTTGCCCGTCGCGACCTCGTCGAGCAGCGTCTTGGAGCCGCTCGCGATCTGCAGCGCGTTGAGCTCGACCTTGGCGCTACGCGCCTGGATCTCCTTGACGTCGGCGAGCAGCTGGTCGGCGACCTGCGCGCTGTCGGCCTTGAGCCCGTCAACCCAGAGGTCCTTCTCGAGCCGGTGGTAGCCGGTGAAGGCGACGCCCTCGGCGATGACGTCCTCACGCCCGTCGATCTTCGGGTCGAGGTCACCGAAGGACGCGGCCACGGGCTCGATCTCCTCCCAGTGCGTCCGCGCCTCGGGGTAGAGCGCCTTGGCCTCGGCGGTCTTACCGGCCTTGACCGCGGTGACGAACTTCTCGGTGCCCTCGACCAGCTCCGCGGCCTCGTGGGCGACGTAGGCCTTGTAGTCGGTGACCGCCTTGGCCACTTTCTCGTCCGCACTCGCCCCGCTGGCCGTCCCGGTGATCGTGAAGACGGCCCGGATGCCGTCACCGACCATGCCCGGCTTGCACGCCGTCTGGAAGGTGCCCGGCTCGGTGATCTCGACCTTGAGCTCGCGCGAGAGCCCGGGGGAGATGTTCTCCACCTCGCCGACGATGCGGTCGCCCGGCCCGTAGACGTAGAACTCGTTGACCTTCGTGCCGGTGTTCCTCACCTGGAAGGTGATCGTGCCGGCGGGCGCTGTGACGGCGGACAGGGTGCACGTCGTGTCCGCCTGGGTCACCTGGATGGGTCCACCGGCTTGGGCCCTGGTGGTGCCGGACGCCGACCCCTGCGTCCCCGACTGGCTGCACGCGGCGAGTCCGAGGACGACGGTGGCCATGAGGGCGGGACGCGCGACACGGTTGAGACGCATGAGTGAGTGCTCCTGTGCTTGCTGGGAGGTGAGGCCAGGCATGGAATCCCTGACGGGGGCTGAGGCGCGGTCTGGTGGGTCGCTGATACCCGCTCGTATGCCGGGTGCCGACCTCAGGCGGCCACGCTCCTGTTGGCGTCCTGGACGAGCCGGCGGGCCGGCGGGCGCTGGGGCCGGAGGAACAGGGTGAGGACGACGCCGACGTAGAGGACCCAGGCGACCGCCTGGAGGACGGTGGTCGCGGGGGTGAAGTTGAAGATGCCGCGCATCAGCGTGGCGTACCAGCTGCCCGGGTCGATGACGTGGCTGACGTCGAAGGCCAAGGTGCGCAGACCCGGGAGGAAGGCGGCCTCCTGGAGGTCGTGCAGGCCGTAGCTGAGGATGCCGGCGGCGACGACGACGAGCAGGGCCCCGGTCCAGCGGAAGAAGGTGCCGAGGTTGATCCGCACGGCGCCCTTGTAGATGAGCATCCCGAGGACCACGGCGGCAAGGATGCCGACCACGAACCCGACGAGCGGCTGGCTCGTCCCCTGACCGGCGGCCTGGGTGGTGGCGTAGAAGAAGATCGCGGTTTCCAGGCCCTCCCTGCCGACGCCGAGGAACCCGACGAGGGCGACCGCGAGCGGGCCCACGTCCAGGGCCCGGTCGAGCTTGCCCTTGAGCTCGCCGGAGATCGTCCGGGCGGCGGTTCGCATCCAGAACACCATGCCGGTGACGAAGGCCACGGCGAGTATCGAGGCCGAGCCACCGATCAGCTCCTGCTGCTCAAAGGAGAGCTGGCGGGTGCCGAAGGTCAGCACCGCCCCGATGCCCACCGAGAGGACCACCGCGAGGGCCACCCCGGACCAGACGTACCGCAGCGCCCACCGGCGTTCGGTCTTGACGAGGAACGCCACGAGGATGACCACGACGAGGGCGGCCTCGAGGCCTTCCCGGAGTCCGATGAGGGCGTTGCTAGCGAGCACGGCGGCGACTCCAATTAGGAGATAGATGTCTGACGTATTCCATGAAAGCAGAGGTAAGCCTCACCTAACAAGTCGGGGTCCACCGGAAGTCTCGGGACCGGTCGCGCCATCCCCGAGGAGCTCAGGCTGGTGTCCCGGCACGACGTCGTGCGCTGCCTCGTGCACCGGGCCTGAGTCGCCCCTCCCCGCGTCTCAGCGTCGTAGGTCGTCGAGCCACCTGCGGGCACTGCTGAAGTCCGCGTCGGCCGTCCCCGCCCGTGGGTCGGCGGGCGCGCGGCGGTCGGCACGTTGGTAGGAGCCGAGGTAACGCACCTGGGCGCACACCCGCTTCAGGCCCATGAGGGTGTCGGCCACCCGTTCGTCGGCGAGGTGACCCTCGAAGTCGATGGAGAAGCAGTAGGACCCCATGGCGTCCCCCGTGGGGCGCGACTCGAGGCGGGTGAGGTTGACGCCGCGGGCGGCGAACTGCTCGAGCAGCTCGAGAAGGCCGCCGGGGTGGTCTTCCCGTTGGTAGAGAACGACGCTCGTCTTGTCCGAGCCGGTCGGCTCCGGGGTGGAGCCCGGCCTGGAGACGAGGACAAAGCGGGTGACGGCGCTGGCGTTGTCGCCGATGTCGTCGGCCAGCACCACAAGCCCGTGCCTGACGGCCGCGACGGGAGCACTGACCGCTGCCTGGTAGGCCGGCGGCTCCGTGACGCTGACGTCCAGCCCGGCCGCTGCGGCTGCCGTGGAGAGGGTCGGGACGTAGGTCGCGGCGGGCAGGCGCGCGTCCATCCAGCCGCGGACCTGGGCCCAGGCGTGGGAGTGGGTGCCGACGGCGTGGACCTGCTCCAGCGGCATACCGGGTCGGGCAGCGAGGACGAAGGTGACAGGGACGAGGACCTCGCCGATGATGACGAGCTCCTCGCCGGAAGAAAGGGCGTCGAGGGTCGCGCTCACGCCGCCCTCGACCGAGTTCTCGATGGGCACCATCGCCGCGTCGAGGTCTCCAGCACGCAGGCCGGCGAGCGCCGTGCCGACCGAGCCGTAGGGCACGTGGACCGCATCGGCGGCCGGCGCCCAGGACTGGAGTGCCATCTCACAGAACGTGCCACGAGGGCCGAGGTAGCCGTAGCGGGTGGCCGTCATCGATGCTCCTCGGTGGGGCCGGCGGTCGGTCTGAAGGTGCTCTGGCGCGAGTCGCCGGGGTGGTCAGCGCGGGAGGAGCGGCCGGTGCCGATCGCGTGCCCGGTGCGGCCGGTGCCGATCGCGTGCCCGGTGCGGCCGGTGCCGCCCGTGTGGCCGTCCGACCGGGCGGCCGAGAGGGCCTGCTGCTCCTCGGGAGTGAGGGTGATCTGGCTGGCCCCCCCGACAATGCCCTTGGCATAGGTGCGGGACTCACCCCGCGCGTGGATCGAGGAGAAGACCAGACCATCTCCGACGTCGTCGACCACCGCACAGGAGAAGCTCAGCCGACCACCCATATCACCGAAGGCGTCATAGCGCACCACGGCGACGTTGCGCAGCGACTGGGCGACGTCGGCGCGCATAAGGGCAAGGTCGGCGCGAAGGGCGTCGAGCTGCGTGCGGACCTCTGCGAGCTGGCGCTGCTGGGCCGCAGCGAGGGTGGCGACGTCGGTCTCGCCGTCGTGCCAGAGGACCCGGTAGGCGCGCTGGACCCGCGAGAGCCGTAGGTGCGATCCCCCTGCCAGCAGTACTGCAACGGTCGCAAGGACGGCACCAACGAGCGCGATCGTGCCTAGCTGCATCGCGGTCAGGTCCACCCGCGCAGGGTAGTACGGGGCTCGGCCTGGCGAGGTGACGTCTCGCGTATGCAGCGGTTCACCAGCCATGGGCGCCATCCAGAGCGTCAGCCCTGCCGGTCAACCCCGAACGGCGCAACGGCTGGCGTTAATTGATGCGGTCAGCCGCCTGACGGCGTGTAGGTCAGGTGGGCCACGCCGTTGTCGAAGGCCTCGGTCCCGGCGAGCGAAAGCGTGGTCCTCGGCGCGCCCTCCGGGAAGAGCTTCGGGCCGTCGCCGAGGGCAACCGGGTAGAGCCACAGGTGCAGCTCGTCGACGAGACCGTCGGCGAGCATGGCCCGCACGAGAGTGCCGCTGCCATACACGTAGATCCCGCTGTCCACACTGTCCCGAAGTTTCTGGAGGACCCCGACGTCATACCCGTCGACCAGGGTCGAGTTGTTCCAGCCGTCGACGTTGTCGAGCGTGGCGGAGACGACGTGCTTGGGGGTGTTGTTGAAGAAGGGGGCGCCAGGGTCGTCGGCCATCTCCCGTCCCGACCAGGCCGCGCCCGACTCCACCCAGGTCGTGCGACCGAACAGCATCGCCTCCGAGCCCTGGTCCGTGAGGCGGCTCATGGCCTCGCTCATGGCGTCGGTGAACTCGTAGTCGAAGGTGAAGGTCGGAGCACCGATCACCCCGTCGAGCGTGATGAACTCGCTCGCCATGATCTTGCCCATCAGGTCCTCCTTCAATGTTGAAGCGGCGTTGGCGCTCGGCGTCGCCGGCGTCCTTGTGGGGTGTTCGAAGTAGTAGACCTTGGCCGGAAGCTGATCTCATCGGTCCGGCTCCAATTCTTTGGGATCGACTGGTGAACCGACGGCCCGGCAACGCCTCGAGGGGAAGCTCGTCGATGACCACCGGGATGACTCGGCCGTCCTTCCCTCCTTGAGCACCCGGACGATACGCCCGCACACGCGGCCGCAAGGACGTGCCCTGTGCGTGCCTGTGGGCTCGAGCGTGACGCAGTAAGCAAAAACCCGTTCGGCTGGGTTCTATTCGTCGAGAGTCGAGGCGGAGGCGAGTAGTTCGCTCAGCATCTTCCGCAGCTGGTGGTGCCGTCTGGACCCGAGGACCGCAACAAGGTCGTCCTCGATGCCGACGATGGCGGCTTCTCCGGCATCGACGGCCGCTGCTCCTCGAGCAGTCAACGTGATCAGCTTTGCACGGCGATCGGTTGGGTCCGGTCGACGCTCGACGTACCCGAGTCCCTGCAGCTCATCAACGATCTCCCCCATCGACTGAGGGGTCATGTTGGCGCCCGCAGCCAGTTCGGTCAGTCGGGAACCTCCCGGCTTGATCTGGGCGAACACGGCCGAGTGTGAGGGTTTGATCGGGTGGCCGGAGCCGACGACGCCCGCGACGATGCGAAACCCAAGCAGGCTGTATGCCTGCCCGAGCAGCGCAATCGTGTTGAGCCGGCGCGGATCCGGCTCTTGCCGGTTGACCATCATGTCCCTAAGGTTGCCTTATCTTCAGACTGCCTGAGGATCTCGCTTCCTGGGAGGGGACACGCCGATGACCGGCCCGGTTCTGACGAACTCGCCAGTGGCAAGGCCGCGACTGACCAACCTCGGCCGTGCCGCCAGCGCATCCGGCGTGTTTGGAGTAGTCGCCGGCGTCTCACGCTGGCTTACCCGGCTGCCGTACCAGAAGGCCAGTGGAGCTACCCGTTTCCGGTAGGTGTGCAATGGGCCAGCAGCGTCTTCCTGGCCATAGCTCACAGCCTGACCGCGGCGGGTTTCGTTGGAGTGGTCCTCGCCGGCCCCCACCGACACCGTCGGCCGGCGACGATCGCGTTGTGGGTCGCGATCGTCGGATTCGTCGGACTGAGTTTCTGCGAGCTGGCCAGCGGCGCGATCGCTGGTCAGACGACGACATCTGAGGCCGCGTCGACTGTCGGTACCGCATTCGGCGTGGCCTCCATGGCAACCGCTCTTGGCTCTATAGTCGCTGGCGTTGTCATCGTCCGGGCTCACGCATGGCAGGGACTCGCTCGCTGGGTCGTCCTCGCCTCCGGCATACTGATGATCGTGGTGGTCACACCGGCTCTCATCATCGGGGACCTGTGGCCGCGGACCATCGCCCTCATCCTCTGGAGCACAACCTTCGTACCGTTAGGGCAGGCAATCTCGAGATCCGACCAGGTCTGAGATGCCCCTCCCTCCGCGAGCAGGTGGCGGCGGGCAACACACCTCGAAACGGTGCCGGCATGACGCAATGGGTTTTTCCTTGGACCGCTCGCGACTGCAGCCGCCCCCCAGAAGGGACGGCGCGTCCGGCTGCAAGGGGAGAAGGCCGAGATCCTCTTGTCCAGCCTGTGCGGTGGATACGCCTCCACGACAACACCGGCCGTCCCCTCGATCAGGCTGAGAGCACGTGGAAGCGCCACGGCTACGACGCCTTTGGCGCCGGTGGTTCCGGTCGACGACGCCTTCGGAGGCGTCGAGGAACTCGTCGAGAGGCCCTCTCCGACCAGCCACACCGCGCGTGCGCTCGCGCGTGGCATCTCGTTCGCTGCGCGCCGGAAGAGCAAGACGTCGGGCACGCTGGCTATCGTTGTGGCGTGACGTTCTGGCAGCTGACGTTCGATGCCAACGACCCGACCATGCTGGCGCGCTTCTGGGCCCAGGCTCTGGGCTACCAGCCGCTGCCGCCAACGGGGCTCGAGACCACCTGGCACACGCACTACCGCGCGCGGCTGGGCGACGATGCGGCATTCGACGACCGGCTGTTCGACCCGGCCGGCCTGCGCCCGCCGATCTGGTTCCAGCCCGTGCCGGAGACCAAGGCGGGGAAGAACCGGATCCACCTCGACCTGTACCCCACTAGCCGCGACGACGCCTTACCACTTGAGCGGCGGGTCGAGATCGTCGAGGCGAAGGTGTCCGAGCTCGTCGGGTTGGGCGCCAGCGTGGAGCGCCGGACGCGAGGCGACGACTCGGCGGACCCGCACTACTACGTCGTCATGCACGACCCGGAGGGCAACGAGTTCTGCGTCAGCTGAGACTCCGACGTTGCGCGCATGACCAGCATCTTGACCACACAGACGGCGGCCGGCCGGAGTTGTGCCCCGCGGCCGGGAGTTGTGCCCGCGCAGGACAACGGGGTTGTGCCCGCGCAGGACAACGGGGTTGTGCCCGCGCGCGACACCCAGGCCACGGGCACCTCGAGACCTGGTCTGCGCTCAGCCGGTGCTACCACTTCTGCACGGCGTCAGGCCGGCGGTGCGTCGTACGACCCCGGCGGTGGGAGCTGCTGCAAAGTCCATGTGTTGCCGTCAGGATCCGTGAACGAGGTGAACGACCCCCACGCGAGAGTCGTGACCTCGGGCGCCTCCACGCCGCGCTCGAGAAGCTCCCGACGCGCTGCCTCGGCGTCGGGCACGACGACCTGGATGCTGTTCTGTGTCCCCGGCGTCATCTCGGTGATCCCTTCACCGAAGGCGATTGAGCACGCGGACGTGGGCGGCGTGACCTGGACGAAGCTCGTGTGCTCATCGACTCGGGCTTGCATGTCGAGGGTGAACCCGAGCTTCTCGACGTAGAAGTCGATGGCCCGGTCGACGTCGGTCACAGGGATGAAGATGAGCTCGATCTTGCATTCCACGGTTGCCTCCAGAGCGTTGTCCCGGGACAGGGCACCCCGGGACGTGTGGCAATTCTGGCCCTGAGCACCGACAGCCTGAGCCGACGAAGGTCAAACCGTCTGGGCAGCAGAT
>JAABUW010003366.1_pt1 | contig 22918 bp, 18 predicted proteins | sample 5560081 | NCBI WGS metagenome assembly JAABUW01 (sample SAMN10711882, study PRJNA513363) | rock metagenome | isolation source: Antarctica rocks | place: Antarctica: Victoria Land, Knobhead sud
TGCAGGACAGCAGTAGCAGCGCCACCGAGAAGGGCTGTATCCGCAGGACCACGACATAGAAGGCGACCACGTTCCAGTAGCTGGGGAAGCCGAGGAACAGGTGGTCGTCGGTCTTCGCGTCCCCCCGACAGAACTGGTAGGCCGACGCCACCAGGGGTACGACGGTCAGGACGGTAGCCGGTGCCCCCTTACCGAGGTAGCCGTTGCTCCAGAGCAACATCATCGGGGCGAACGCGTAGGTGAGGTAGTCCACGATGTTGTCCAGCATGGCGCCGTCGAACCAGGGAATGTTCTTGAGCACCTCGAGGCGCCGGGCCAGCATCCCATCCGTGCCGTCCACGACCAGGGCCACCAGGCCGAGCCAAAGCGCCCGGATGGCGTCGCCTTCCCAGGCGGCCATCACGATCAGCGCGGCGAGCACCACGCCGGTCGCGGTGTAGGCGTGCACGCACCACGACGGGAACACGGTGCGCAGGCGCGCGCTGCGCACGCTCGTCATCGACGTCCGTGGCTGATCAGAGCGGGACAGGACTGGCTTAAACCACCTCATGGGAGACCGAAGGGAGGTCTTCGTGCACCGCCTCGAGCCTCGAGTCGGTGTCGGCGCGTGGATGCGTATGCACAGCGGCCAGCACCGGGAGCGGGGGCCGGGTCACGCGCAGCCGGACGTCCCGCAGGACGCGCTCGGGCTCTCGACGATGGGGCACCTCGGGGAGTGTCCCCGGTCGCCTGGAATGCATCAAGAAAGCGAGGAGGCTTTCCTCGTTCGTCGATCGTTTCAGGGACCGTCGGCGAGATGGTCACACCCGTGCCCACACTGCGGCTACAAGAGGCGATGTTGTCCGGTCCCGACACCGACCTGCCTCGCCCACCGCAGCCGAGGCCGTCGTGAGCGAGGAGTACTGGCCAATGTGCTGGTTCACCAGTCGGACCGCGCAGACGGACGTCCGGATCAATCTCCTTGGGCATGTGCTTATCCTTCCTGATCCAGAAAGGAGGCATTGAACTCGCTCTTCGCGAGCCCCGCGAAGGAGCTTGCGGCCTAGCCGGCCTGGCTTGACCCCGCTCCGTTGCAGGCGGTGAGAGTGCCGAGCACAACCAACGCGCCGAGCACTGCTGCCGCGCGTCGGAACGGAAGAATCACGTTCGCAAGGTAGCAATGCCGGCGAGCCATAAACCTGAGTAGCGCATGGACACGCTGGGTGCTTCCGGTATTGCCCCCCGCGGGCAGTGCGTTCCATTTTGCCAGCCGCTTGCGGTACCAACGTGCAGTTGTGAAGTTCAATTCGCTAGCAAGAACAAGAAGAGCTATAACAACGAGGAGCGCCGTGGCCAGAGGTTGTCCGTCGAGGTCGGCGGTCTACGGACCTACCTTCTGAGCCAAAGGTCAGTCATTGCCATGAAGAACTTGGGTACCTGGGGCGCTCCAGGGAGGATCTGAGCCGGAACAAGCTAGTCCGCGAACGCGGTCGAAAGGCGGTAGACCGACACGTGTGACCGGGACTCCGCGGTGAACTCGGCGCCCGCCCAGTCTGCGTGTCTGGTCTCCAGCTCGAACCCGGCAAGCTGTGCCATTAGGTCGAGCTCAGCCGGCCAGATGTAGCGGTGCGGGCTGCGGAAGAGCTGCGCCTGCTTGTCCTCGCCGAACACGAAGTGGTGCGAGACGACGCGCTGGTCTAGGACGTCGTAGGTGTCCAGACCGATGTATCCGGGCTCAGATGTCCACACGGTGGCCTGCTGCCCGGGCGGCAGCTTGCGTAGCTCGGGGACCCACAGCTCAATCACGAACCGACCACCGGGTGACAGGTGCCGCGCCGCGTTACGGAAACAGGCAGTCTGCTCCGACTGGGTGAGCACGTTGGAGATCGTGTTGTAGACGAGGTAGACGAGCGTGAACGCTCCCGCGACGTGCGCGGTGGTCATGTCTCCGACAACGACGGGGATCACGCCCTCGTCCGCTTTGGTGCGAAGCTCATCGACCATCGGGGTGGACAGCTCGATGCCGGTGACCGGTACGCCGCGCGCAGTCAGGGGAATGGCCACGCGGCCAGTGCCGATGGCGAACTCGAGCGCGTCACCGTTTCCTGCAAGCTCGGCCAGACGGTCGACGGCCGGCTCCAGCACCTGGGGAGCAAACATCCCGGTGCCTGGGGTGTCGTAACGGCGGGCAGCGTCTACGTCCCAGATGTCTTCTTGTCGCATGGCATCCACCCTGGCAGCGATCTCCCCGCTCATCGAACGGTTATCCGAGGGCGACGAGCCGGCATCGAGGCTCGCCGTTGCGGTTTTCGGACGGCCACCTGATTGGGCAGCGCCCGCTGTCGATGGGTGGCGGCGACTACGGCGCGGACTGCGAACATTCGGAGCGGCTCTCGGGCTCAGGTGTGACGACCTCAAGGCTCTAGGGTGGGTTGTCCCCCTCGGTCACACTGGAGGAACCTCGATGGCTCAGTACCCCCAGCTGCTGCACACCGTGCTCGACACCACCAGACCGCGAGAGCTCGCCGAGTTCTACCGTCAGCTGCTCGGACTTCGGTACCGACCCGGTGACGAACCGCCCGCGGATGGAGCCGCTGACGAGGCTGCCTGGCTCGTGCTCGTGGACCCTGACGGGGTGCGCAAGCTCGCTTTCCAGCAGGTCGACCTACTGCCTCTGACAACGTGGCCCGCGCACGAGATCCCGATGCAGCTGCACGTTGACTTCACGGTTTCGAACCTTTCCCAGCTGCACAGGCACCGCGAGCGAGCGGAGGCCTTAGGCGCAGAACTCGTGCTCGATCGGACTGACGACCTGGACGAGCCGTTGTTTGTCTTCGCGGATCTGGCCGGTCACCCGTTCTGCATCTTCGTTGGGTAACGGCACCCGGGCCACCTCGTCTGTGCGGACGGCTGACTGCGTCAGGTAGCGACCAATGCACGCGGGCTCGCCTCGGCGAAGATGCGCTCCACCGTCTCCTCGGGCCAGTGCCGAGGTGTCGAACCACCAGACCGCTTCTGCCATCTCGCTCTTCATGTCGGCAGCACCCTCGAGGTTGTAGTTCCATGCGGTCGCGCTTCGTGCGGGAGGCGCTCCCAAACACGGTCTGCCGCCGTCAGTTCGCCGGCCCCCCAGCGCCCTCCCTGCCCGCGCGGAGGGTGAGTGCACCATCCCTGGTGCGACCGACCGGGACGGGTTGCCGCAGTCCAGGCACAGCTGGTCTTGGGGCAGCCCTGTGAAGCGAGACGAGCTCATCTCGCTCGAGGTTCGTGGTCGTGAGCATGTGCCCGCGAGCAGGCCCGACCCGGCAGATCACCGCATGATGGCGCGAGCACGGTCAGGCAAGCCCACCAGCGGGCCTCTGGGCCTGAAACCGCGCTGAGGTGAGACAACGTCGGACGTGACAACGAAGGGCGCGTACGTGGAGGACTCACGCGGCCGGGAGCGCTGACCCACCCGCATGTGGACGCACACCAAGCACCGAATCTCGGTCGCAGGACAGCCGCGTCGCAGCACTGTCCATTGCCCTTCTGAAGTGGCTCGATCAGCTCCCGGAAGGAGTCGGCGCAGGGCTCTTCTTGCCGGTTCCCGGCGTCGAAAGCGTGTCAGGCTTGCCGGTCGAAAGCGTGTCAGGCTTGCCCGTCGGGTGACTGGGTTGAGCGGGGCCGTGGAGATCGGGCTTGTCTGCCAACCCGTTGCCGGGGTGGTCCACGGTGGCACCTCGTTCGGTGGTCCTTGATGCGTGACCAGGCCGTGCACAGGCCGAACGCGGTGGGCCCTTGACGTCCGGCCCGACCGAGGTCGAGGTCGGTTTGGCTGCCGGCGGCTTGGTGCTCGGGACCGCGGGTGTGGGGGTGGGGGGCGGGCGCGGAAAGCAGCCTCTGCCGTCCGAGAGCCCACGAGGTCAGAAGCCTATTTCAGACCACCTATCCTCCACCCAACCTGGCTGGGGCTCCGCCGTCGGCGGTACCAGGGGGGCACCCACCGGAGCGAGCTCCGGCCGGTCGTCGGGCGGCTGGCTGCCGTCCAGCATCGTCTCCAGCAGGCCGTCGCGTGGGTCGCGACGGCCAGCCGTGAGGAAAGGTGAGAGACGGTCATTCATGTCACTCCCGAAACGCTGCAGCCGCAGAATGCGCTACATTTCGCTCGCCCAGGAGGACGGATAGGCGTTTGAGCCCGCGGTGAGAAGCCACCCTGACCGCCCCCGGAGAGCGGCCGACGACCCGAGCGACCGCGTCCGTCGGCAGACCCGCAACGACTCGCAGCAGGATGACCTCCGCCTGCAGACGCGGCAGCTGGGCCCACCAGGCGCAGCGCGGACCGGGTGTCCAGCTGCTCCAACGCGATCTCAGCGCAGTCGACGGACTCCGGCTCTGTGGGCGCGGCCATCCACACGGCGGCCGCCCGCCGCACGATGCGCATCCACGGCTCGCCGTCGTGACATCGTGAACACGCAAGCCCGCCAGGCGGACTCGACGCCGCGGAAGCGCCGAAGACCTCTGACCACCGACACCCACGTCTCGGCAACACCGTCCTCGGAGTCCCCCTTGTCATCACCTGGAGGTAGCGCACCAACGCCGGGTTGACATCTCGCCACAGGCGGAAGAACGCATTCTCGTCACCCTGCTGGGCCCGAAGGAGCACTGAGGCGAACTCCTCGCCCATCACAATCCATAGTATGCGGGGGAGCGCCGCGCGCGGGCATACACCTTTCGGTCAGGCCTCGTCACGAGCAACACCGAGCCCACCAACCCCGTCGGCGCACTGCTCGCCGCGCACTGCTCGCCGCGCACTGCTCGCCGGGCCTGCTCCGCACGCTCAATCGACCCGAACCGGTCACCGAATGAGTAAACCGTCCGCCACCTGCCAGACGAGACCCCCGGCGATGCCGAGGGCCACGCTCAGCGTCGCTGCCGCGACAGCCGTCCGCGTCGACCACGGCATCGCTGCCTCGACACCACCCGCCTCGGCGTTGCCCCCGCGGTCGCCGGACCGGTAGGCGGGAACGATCCAGCGCAGGTAGTAGAACAGGCTGATCAGCGTGTTCGCGAGCACGACGACGGCCAGCCATGCCATTCCGCCGTCCCAGGCCGCGGTCGCCGTGGTCAGCTTGCCGACGAACACCGCGGTGGGGGGCGTGCCGACGAGCCCCAGGAGCGACACCACCAGGGCGGCCGCCAGCCACGGTCGCTCCCGCGAGAGGCCGCCGTATGCCGCGAGGTCGCGTCGGGCGGGCAGCGCTGCGGCCACGGCGAAGGCGGCGACGTTCGTGACGGTGTACCCGGTGAGGTAGAACAGCAGCGACGGCAGCGCCATCCGGGTCTGGCCGGCCACGGCGACGGGGACCAGGAGGAAGCCGACCTGGCTGACCGTGGACCAGCCGAGCAGACGGCGTGGGTCCGTCTGCCCGTAGGCCGCGAGGTTGCCCAGCGTCATGCTCGTCACGGCCAGGAGGCCGACGAGCAGCGACCACGCGACGGTGCCGGGCATGGCCAGGACCAGCCGGTAGGCCGCCACCAGCGCCCCGATCTTGGGGACCGTGGTCAGGAACGCCGCGACCATGCCGCTGGACCCCTGTGCCGCGTCGGGCACCCAGAAGTGCGCAGGGACGCCCCCCGCCTCGAACATCAGCCCGGCCAGGACGCCCAGCAGCCCCGCAGCGACGGCGGTGGGCGGGACGCCTGCCAAGGTGGCGCTGAGGTCGACGTACAGCGTGCTGCCGGCGACGGCGTACAGGATCGTCACCCCGAGCAGCAGCACGATCCCGACCAGAGCCCCCATGAGGTAGGTCTTCATGGCGGCTTCTGCACCCCGGGGGCTGCGGGCCAGTCCGACCAAGGCGTAGAGCGGGATGCTCGCGAGGAGGAACCCCCCGGCGAGGACGAGCAGGTCCTGGGCACCGGCCAGCACGAGGGCGCCGGTCGTCGAGAACAGCAACAGCGCGTAGGTCTCGCTCTCTCGCGGCGAGCCGGCCACCTCGTCGCTCGCCAGCGCCAGGACCAGCAGGGTCCCGGCCGCGGCGACGATCCGGGCCACGCCGGTGCCGGTGTCAACGGCGAAGGTGCCCTCGAAGGCGGACATCGGAGGGGCCGCCAGCGCAACCGCCGCGGCCGCAATGCTGCCCAGCAGGGCGAGTGCGGCCACCACCCGGGTCAGCCACTGCCGTTGGCGCGGGAGGAAGGACCCGCCGAGGAGGACGACGAGGCCCCCGACGAACAGCAGCATCTCCGGCAACAGCAGCAGCGGCCGCATCTCCGAGCCCACCGGCTATCTCCCGACGAGTGCGATGGCGGCGCGCGCCGCGGGCTCGATGAGGTCGAGAAGGGCGCGCGGCAGCACGCCGATCGCGAGTGACAGCAGGAGCAGTCCGCCGATCGACCAGGTCTCGGCCGGCCGCAGGTCCCGGAACCCTGCCGAGGCGCCCACGGTCTTCCCGGTGAAGATCCGCTGCAGCGCCCGAAGGAATAGTGCGGCGGTGACGAGGATGCCGACGAGGGCGACGGCGGTGACCGGCGCGGCGGCAATACTGCCGGTGAAGATCTGGAACTCGGCGATGAAGCCGGAGAGCCCGGGAAGGCCCAGCGACGCGAACGAGCCGACGGCGAAGAAGGCGGCGAGCCTCGGTGCTGGACCGGCGAGACCCCCGAAGGCGTCCATGTCGTACGTGCCGGCGCGGTCATGCAGGACGCCGGCAAGCAGGAACAGGGCACCGGTGACCAGGCCGTGGCTGACCATCTGGGTGACCGCGCCGGTGACCGCGATGGACCGGGCCTGGTCGGTGTCGCCGGCGACGAGCCCCGCTGCCCCGACCGCCAGCACGACGTAGCCCATGTGGTTGACCGAGGTGTAGGCCACCATCCGCTTGAGGTTGGTCTGGGCCAGCGCCACCAGGGCGCCGTAGAGCACCGACAGGACACCGACCCCGACGACGACCCAGGCCCAGGTTCTCCAGGCGTCAGGGAGCATCGGCATCGCGATGCGCACGAACCCGTAGGTCCCCATCTTGAGCAGCACCCCGGCCAGGATCGCCGAGCCGACCGCGGGGGCGTCGGTGTGGGCGGGCGGCAGCCAGGTGTGGAACGGCACGGTCGGCGTCTTGACGGCGAGGCCGAAGACGATGGCGCCCAGCACGAGCCCTCCGGCCACGGGGCGTCCCGACAGGGGCATCGCCCGCGTCAGCTCGACCATGTCGAAGGTGTGCGGCTCCGCGGCGACATAGAGGCCGATGAAGCCGACCAGCAGCGCCAGCGAGCCGAGGAACGTGTAGAGGAAGAACTTCAGCGCCGACCGGGCCGCGTGCTCATGCCCCCACCCGGCGATCACGAAGTACATGGCGACGATGGAGAGGTCGAAGAACACGAAGAAGAGGATCAGGTCCGCCGAGACGAACAGTCCGAGGCTGACGCTCTGGAGGAAGAGGAACAGCGCGGCCTGCAGCCGCGGCCGGTCCCGCTCGCGCAGCGCATACACCGCGCAGGCCAGGAAAAGCACCGCGGACATCGCCACCAGCGGGAGGGAGAGTCCGTCGACTCCGACGTGGTAGCTGCTGTCGACGCCCGGGATCCAGCGCGCCCGCTCCTCCAGTGCGAGACCGCCCGGCGCCGGGGTCTTGAGCCTCACCCACGCCCCGAGGACGAGGGCCAGGTCGAGCGTGGTCACCGCGACCCACGCCCATCGGGCCGCCGCGTCGCCCAGTCTCGGGGCTGCGACCAGGACCAGCGCCGCGGCCAGGGGCAGGAAGACGATCACACTGAGCACGTTCACCTCACCGCGAGGAGGAGCAGGAGGCCGGCCGCGAGCACGACAACGGCCTGAAGGTAGTAATCATGGAGCTGCCCGGTCTGAGGCCTGCGCGCAAGCTCACCGAGCCGGCGCACCCGGGCCGCGAGCGCCTCGACGGCTCCGTCCACCCACCGCACGTCCGCCTGTGCGAAGCGGTCTGCCGCCCGAACCGTGGCGCGGGAGAGCGCCTCGACCCCTGCGTCGAGGCGAACGTCGTCAGAGCGTGCCAGGAGGCGCGAGACCCGCAGCGGCGTCGCAGCGGCGGCCACCACAGTCCGGTCGAGCACCTCGTCGTCGAAGCGCGCCAACAGGTGGCCAAGCCGCAGGGCGGGGCGCACGACAGCCGCGTGCGCAGCCTGCTCCAGGCCCAGCCAACCCACGGCCCACCGCGGCTGGGGGAGCGGCCAGCGCAGGACGGCCAGCAGGACGAGTCCGGCGAGGACTGCGGAGACGGCCAGCTCGACAGGTGCAGCCGACATGTCCTCCTCACCAAGAGCCTTTGCGAGCGTGCTCCCGAACGGTGGCAGTGCCAACAGCCCGAGCACCGCGGCGCCCAGTGCCAGGACCACGAGGGGCGCCTGCTGCCAGGCACTGACCGAGCGAGTGCCCTGCTCGTCCTCGTCCAGGTGCGACGAGATGCTGGCCTCCCCGCCCGGACCGCTTCGGCGCCAGATGACCACCACGATCCGGCCGGCGTATGCCGCCGACAGGGCCGAGGCGGCCAGCCCGACGGCGTAGAGCCCGGGCGACTGCTCCAGGGCAGCGGCGAGGACGGCGTCCTTCGTCGCCCACAACGAGAACGGAGCGATGCCGGCCAGGGCGAGCGCCCCCACGGTCGCCGACCAGCCGACGACCGGCCACCGGCGGGCAACGCCGACGAGGCCGTCGAGCTGCCTGGTGCCGAGAGCCGAGAGCCAGGCCCCTGCCGCCAGGAAGAGCAGCGCCTTGGTGGCCGCGTGGGCGAGCAGCTGTGCCGTGCCGCCGGCGACCGAGCCCAGCCCCGCGGCCATCACGACGAAGCCGAGCTGCGAAGCGGTCGAAGCGGCCAGCAGCTGCTTGAGGTCGCTCTGGGCGACGGCGACGACGCCGAGGGCCACGGCGGTCAGGACACCGACCCAGGCGGTGACCGAGGGTGCCCAGCTGGTCGAGGCCAGCAAGGGCTGGACCCGCATCAGCAGGTAGCCGCCCATTGCCACCATGGCAGCCGAGTGCAGCAGCGCGCTGACCGGGCTGGGGCCCTCCATGCGCGCGAGAGCCAGAAGGAGAACGGCAGCTGGGCGGCCTTGCCGAGGGCAGCCACGAGGATGCCGCCGGCGACGGCCTGCCGCCACGGAGATGCGGCGTCAGGAAGGTCGGCGAGGACGAGGCCGGCCCCTCCGGCCAGGGCTGCTCCCGCCGCCGCGTAGAGCCCGAGGTCTGCCGTGCGGGTCGTGAGGAAGGCGGTGAGCCCGGCCGACACGCGGCGGCCGTCCCGCCACCAGAACCCGACCAGCGCGTACGACGTCGCGCCCATGACCTCCCAGCCCATCAGCAGGGTGGGAAGCGTCGCGGCGGTCGCCGTCAGCGACGCAGCCGAGGCGAACAGCAGCATCAACCCGTGGAACCTCGACCTCGACTCGCGGATGTCGCCGGCCGCGAAGCAGAGCACGAGCAGCGTCACGACGCTCACGGTGGGCACCATCACGGCGGAGAGGGCATCAACTTCCAAGGTGAGATCCGAACCGGCCATGAAGGGGACGGACACGCTCGGGCGCCCCAACGCCACGACCAGCGACGCCACCACCCCCAGCAAGGCCGTCACCAAGGCCACCGAGCCGGCGGCCCGCTCGGCCCGCCGCACCAGCACGAGCGCCGCGCCGATCACGGCAGGAATTGCCACGAGCAGGCAAAGGACGGAGGTTGCCACGGGTGCGGGAAGGCTGCTCACCGGGAGAGGTCCCCCGCCATGTCGGTCATGTCCGTTCGGTGCTCGCGATGCAGCATCGTCGCCACCGCGAAGCCCATCGCCATCTCGACCGTCATTGCCGCTAGGACCACGAGGAGCAGCACCTGCCCAGTGGGCGCCGGCGCCAGGAACCACCAGAAGCCTGCAGCAGCCAGGAGAACGCCGTTGACCATCAGCTCGAGACCCATCATCACCATGACCACGACCTGCTGGGACAGGGCGCCGTAGAGGCCGATGCTGAACAGCGCCGACGCCAGCAGCAGCACGGTCTGCAGCGTCATCGGCCCACCCCCCCGTGGTGCGGGTCATCCGCCGGGCGCCGACGCAGGTCGTCGCCGAGTCGGTCGTAGCGGGTCCGGTGCGCAGCCAGCACCACCCCGGCGACGATGGTCGCCACCATGACGGGGCTGATCACCACCATGGCCAGCATCTGGGGACCCATCAGAGCCTCCCCCAGGGCCATGGCCGGGTCGGCCGAGGGAGCACCCCGTCGCATAGGCCACGGGATCAGCAGCGCACCGGCGGCCAGCACCACGAAGGCCCCCACGGCCGCCGCGAGCGCCCGCCTGTTGTCGTGCACCATGCTCATGGGCATCAGCGCCGGGTTCATCCCCATGAACATGACCATGTAGACCGCCATCACGGCCATCTCCATGACCATCATCAAGATCGTGACGACCCCGATGTAGTCCAGGTGCAGCAGGAGCACGGCCACGCCGACCGCGATGAACGACAGGGCGAGGGCGTAGGTGGCCCGCGCCATCGAGTCCACCCGGAAGACGGCCGCGCCGGCAAGGACGGCCAGCAGGCCCACGGCCCAGAAGGCGGTGTCGAGGAGCACTCAGCGCCGCCAGACCGCGATGAGGGCGACCACCAGGTCCTGGACGAGCATGGCCGGCAGCAGCACGACCCACCCGACCTCCATGAAGAGGTCCGGGCGCACCGCCGGCAGCCGGCGCCGCAGGGCCACGAACGCTGTTAGCAGCGCGACGGTCTTGACGATCATCCACGCCCAGGGGGGGAGCAGCGGCCCGGCTCCCCCGCCCATGAACATGGGCACCGCGAAGGCGGCCCCGGCGGCCAGGAGCGCGTACCGACCGGCCATGAAGAGGAGCCGGTCCACGCCGGAGAGCTCTGCTCCGACCCCTCCGGCGAGGTCAGCGCCCAGCGCCGGCGCGAAGGGTCCCCACACCGAGAAGGCGACGACGCCAAGGCAGTACACGAAGAAGGCCACGGGCATCCAGACCAGGAACCACAGACCGTCCTGGGCCGCCGCGACGTCTCCGACCCGCAGGCTCCCGGCGGCGATCACCGGCGCGACGAGCGCGAACATCAGGGGCAGCTCGTAACCCAGACCGTGTGCGAGGAACCGGTACCCACCGACCAGAGAGTGCGCCGAGTTCGGGCCCCATCCGACCAGCCAAACCAGTGCCCAGACCATGACGTCCAGCGCGTTGAACCAGACCACCCCGACGCTGAGGTCTAAGACGGTCCACGGCCCCAACGGGACGACGGTGACCATCATCAACGCCGTCACGACGAGACCCGCGCTGCCGATCCGCCACAGCAGGCTGTCCGCCGAGACGGTCGTCCGGCGCCGCTGGCGCATGAGGCGGGCGGCCTCCTGCAGGGGTTCGGTGAGCGCGACGCCCTGCCGGCCCTCGGCACGGGCCGTCATGGCCCCGTCGACGCTGGCAGCGAACAGCGCCAGGGTGCCAAGCAGCGCAGCGGCACCGATCGCCCACCCGGCCGAGACAGTGACCGGCACAGGGTCAGCCATGAGGCACCTGCTGACGGCTCGGGACGGTGGCGAGGGCGAGACTCGCCACGACCAGCCTGGTGGCCGCCAGGTCGAGGCCGGTGACCACGTCCGGCAGGGCGCGCAGCATAGCCGCCGACCCGTCAGCCGCGGCCGGCGCAGCGAAGTGCCCCGGGGCGGTCTGACGGTCGCGAGCCTGCTCGAGCATCGCCACCAGCCGGTCGTGCACGTCTCCCCGGAGACGCTCCGGCAGGCGGTGGCGCTCGAGGTCGCCGGCCGTCACCGCGCCGACTCCGCCCAGCGACCAGCGCAGCAGGCGCGAGCTGCGGACCTGGCGAACCAGCCGCTCCAGCCCACGCTGCACCGTGGCGTCATCGGTCCCGTCGAGCAGGGCGTCCCTCGCGCGATGCGCCGCGGATGCGGCATCCGGCCATCCTGCGAGCGCCAGCACGGCTGCGGCGTTGTCGCACAGCCAGGCGGCATCGACTTCCGGCCCGTCGGCCAGACGACGCACGACGCCGTCCGCCTGCTGCTGACCCTCGTCGACGACCGACGCCTTCGCACCGACGACCACGTCACCCTGGAGCGAGCAGTGCAGCACCAGACCGGCCGGCCAGTGCCGCAGGACCGGGCCCAACGCCAGGTGCAGCACGTCCATCTCCAGACCGTCGCGGTCCTCGCCGCCGGCCGCCAGGGGTATGCCGTCCGGCTCTATGCCGTCATGGTCCATCCCCTTGTGGCCCATGCCCTTGTGGTCGATGTCCTCGTGGTCTTCAGCCCCGTCAGGTGAGCTGGAGCGCTGCTGGGCGTCCTGCCGCTGGCTCGGCGTGTCCGCGAGGCGTCTCGCGGCGGAGTCGAGGGCGGCCTCCAGCCCGTCGGGACCTCCCAGGTCCAGCCGCAGACGCGGCCCGGGCAGCTGCGACCAGACGCGCTCGACGAGCCGGGCAAGCTCGGGACCCGGCACGCCGCACACGGCAAGGACGTCGGCGTCGGCGGGGGACTCGGCCAGGCGCCAGCCGCGCCACCGGGCCCGGTGCTCCACCGCCGCCCGAAGGCGCCAGTGGCCCGGGACCTCGACGACTAGGACGTGGGCGCGGCGCACGGCATACGCGGTCAGGACCCGGCTCATACCCACCGCAGTGCCCCCTCACGCCAGGCCCAGACCACTGCCACCAGGAGCGCGCCGAGGAACAGGAACATCTCGGTGATCGCCGAGGCGCCGAGTGCGCCCACGACCAGCGCCCACGGGTACATGAAGAGCATCTCGACGTCGAAGGCAAGGAAGACCAGCGTCGCGAGGTACCAGCGGACGTGGAAGCGCGACAGCGCGTGCTCGTCGGGCCGCCAGCCGGACTGGAAGGGCAGCGACACGACGCTCTGCCCCCACACGGCCGTGCTGCGGTGGACGAGCCACACCAGGCCGACCCCGGCCAGCGAGAGCAGCAGCATCGCCACGGCGCCGGCATACATTGCTCACCACCTCGCGCTTCCCGGGACACCCGTGAGTCGGACACCGCCCGTCCTGCAGCGGACGTCCGGGCCAGTCTAGGCACCCGGCGGCCGCTCCTTCCGCGCAGGCGAGCGCCCCAACCGCCCGCCTTCACGGGGTCAGCCTCGGCGAGCGCCAGCGAGGTCGTCCGTCGGCTCTCTGGGCCGCAGCGAGCAGGTACGGGCCCTGGCCCCACGGAGAGCACCCGGTGACGGGCGTGTGCTCGTAGCGGCTCCAGTCGGTGTTGACGCCGGGCCGGTAGGACACCCCGTGCAGGTGGCCGCTGGTGTCGATCCGGTCGGCGATGGACGTCCACCGCAGGTCGGCGACCGCAGCGAAGTTGGCGCGAAGCAATCGGGTCGACTCTGGACAGCACTGCTGCGGTGGCCTCCTCGCCTCCACGGACGCCTCCTTCATCACCGGCGTCGTCCTGCCCGTCGACGGTGGGCTCGGATCCGGCCAGGTCGGCGCCTGGGCTCGGCCGACCTGCGCGCCCTGCTCGACCCCTGAACGTCCCCGGCACGTCGTGCTCAGCCGCCTCGGTGGCCGGTCCGGCAGGATGGGGCGGTGCTGACCAACTGGGCGGGCAACCACCGCTACGTCGCGGCCGGCCTCGAGCGCCCCCGCTCCGTCGAGGAGCTGCAGGACGTCGTCGCCTGGGCAAAGCGGGTCCGCGCCCTCGGCTCACGGCACTCCTTCACCGACATCGGCGACACCGAGGGGGTCCTGGTCTCTCTCGAGGACGTGCCGGTCGACCCCGTGCTGGACGAGTCAGCCGCGACCGTGAGCGTCGGGGGCGGGGCGCGATACGGCGACGTCGCGGTGTGGCTGCAGCAGCGGGGGTGGGCGTTGGGCAACCTCGCGTCCCTGCCCCACATCTCGGTCGCGGGGGCGGTCGCCACGTCCACGCACGGTTCCGGCAACACCAACCCCTCACTGGCTGCAGCGGTCTCGGGCATGGACGTCGTCGGGCCCGACGGCACGCTGCGCCACCTCGCCCGTGGCGAGGGGGACTTCGACGGGAGCGTCGTGGCTCTAGGTGCGCTCGGGGTCGTGGCCCGGCTCACCCTCGACGTCGAGCCCACCTTCGACATCCGCCAGGACGTCTACCTCGACCTGGCCTGGGAGGTCGCCCTCGATCACCTCGACGCGGTCATGGGCAGCGCCTACAGCGTCAGCCTCGTCACCGACCTGTGCGGTGACACCATCCCCCAGGCATGGCTCAAGAGCCGGGGCACGACTCCACCAGAAAGCCTCTTCGGCGCGACCCCCGCCGTCCGGACCACCCCCATGCTGCCGGGAGCACCGACCGACGCGCTGACCGGGCAGCTGGGAGTGCCCGGACCGTGGCTCGAGCGCCTGCCCCACTACCGGATGGAGTTCACCCCAAGCCGGGGCGAGGAGCTCCAGACGGAGTACCTCGTCCCCCGCCAGCACGCCGTCACCGCGCTCGGCGCCGCCCGGGCACTCGGCGAGCACCTCGCACCCCTGCTGCAGGTCGCCGAGATCCGTTCCGTCGCAAGCGACCCGCTGTGGCTCAGCAGCTCCTACGGCACCGACACGATCGGGCTCCATCTCACCTGGGAGCGACGCCCCGACGAGGTGTATGCCGTGCTGCCGGCTCTCGAGGAGGTCCTCCTCCCGCTCGGTGCCCGGCCGCACTGGGGCAAGTGCTTCACGGCCACGGCTGACGACCTGGCCGCCCTCTACCCGCGTCTCGACGACTTCCGCGAGCTGCGTTCGCGCACCGACCCGCTGGACAAGTTCGGCAACGCCTTCCTCGACCGCGTGCTGGGCCCGACCACGCCGGCCAGCCGACCCGGGTCATGGGCGACAGGCCAGGCCGGCACGGCATACGTCAAGAGCGTTTTCCCAGCCCGTGAGCCTGGTCGTGGGAAGTGAGCGCCTCGCTGCTGGAGGAGGTCCCCTGGGTCCTGCGCCATGCGCGGCTACACGCGACCGACCCCGAGCCCCGCCGCCAGCGGGTTTCACCCGTGCTTTCGGTCGCGGGGCCCCGGACAGAGGTCAGCTCGATAGTGTCTCCCCCGTCCGGACCGGACCTGCCGTCGCTGCACCGGTCCCGGACGACATCCGGGTGCGAGCGCGACCGGCAGTGGCGCTCCTGCCTCGGGTGGTGGCTCGAGCTGCCCGACGTGCTCCGGCCGGCCCCCGTGCCCTGACCGCGACGGTTGGCGGGTCTGGCGGGCGCCCACGAAGTGGTGAAGAGTTGGCCGGGCCGCGACACGGCGGCGCCACCCACCACCCCGCCACTCCACCGCCCCACCGCCCCACCACCCCACCACCTCACCACCTCACCACCAGGAGAGCATCTTCGTGTCGGTCAGCATCACATCCGTGACATCCACCGAGCGGTTCGTCGGCACCGAGGAGTCACCGCGCCAGGTGCTCCACGTCAACCTGGAGCGAGGTATGCCGGACGGAGCGGTGGAGCTCGTCGTCTCCGGCGAGGGGGTGGCCGGGTCGCTGGGCATCGCCCCCGGGGAGGGGACGGTCCGGGCCGAGGTGCCCCTGGACGTCACCCGTGACGCCCGGCCCGGCGCGGTGGTCGGCGTAGAGGTCACCGCGACCGGCGGAACCGGAGTCGCGGCGAGGGCGCAGGGCCAGGTCGTCGTGGCCGAGCCGGGCTGGACCATGGTCATGGTGTCGCACTTCCACTACGACCCGGTGTGGTGGAACACGCAGGCCTCCTACACGACGGACTGGGAGCTCCTCGGCTCGGACTGGACGACCCGACCGTCCTTCCTCCACAACGCCTTTGCGGTGGTGGAGGCGCACCTGAAGCTGGCCGTGCGCGACCCCGACTACCACTTCGTCCTCGCCGAGCTCGACTACCTGAAGCCGTACTTCGACACGTTCCCCGAGCAGCGCGCGGTGCTGCGCCGGCTCATGGCCGAGGGCCGCGTCGAGATGATCGGCGGCACCTACAACGAGCCCAACACCAACCTCACCGGCAGCGAGACGACGATCCGCAACCTCGTCTACGGCATCGGCTACCAGCGAGACATCCTCGGAGGTGACCCCCGGACCGCCTGGCAGCTCGATGTCTTCGGCCACGACCCGCAGTTCCCGGGTCTCGTCGCCAAGGCCGGCATGACCGGAAGTGCGTGGGCCCGCGGGCCGCACCACCAGTGGGGGCCCCTGCGCCAGCACTGGGACCAGGAGCGCAGCGGCGACATCGGCGTCATGCAGTTCGAAAGCGAGTTCGAGTGGATCTCCCCGAGCGGTGACGGCTTGCTGACCCACTACATGCCGGACCACTACGGGCCCGGGTGGGAGATGCAGAACGCGCCCACCGTCGAGGCCGCCGGCGACATCGCCTGTCACCTCTTCGAGATCCTCAAGCCGGTCGCCCTCACCCGCAACACCCTTCTGCCCGTGGGCGGTGACTACTGCCCCCCCAACAACTGGGTGACCGAGGTGCACCGGTGGTGGAACACGGCATACGTGTGGCCTCGGTTCGTCTGCGGGACGACGAAGATGTTCCTGGACCGTGTCCGCGACGAGCTGGAGGAGTCTGGGCGGACCCCGTCGCCCCAGACCCGGGACATGAACCCGGTCTACACCGGCAAGGACGTCTCCTACATCGACACCAAGCAGGGCCAGCGGGCGGCCGAGATGGCCGCCGTCGACGCGGAGCGGCTCTCGACCTTCGCCGCCCTGCTCGGTGAGGGACGGTATCCCGAAGCCGCCCTCGACAAGGTGTGGCGGCAGCTGGCCTACGGCGCCCACCACGACGCCATCACCGGGTCCGAGTCCGACCAAGTTTACCTCGACCTGCTGACCGGCTGGCGCGAGGCGCACGACCTCGCGGCAGCCGCGCGCGACGACGCCGCCGCGGCCCTCGTGGCCCGCGTCGAGACGAGAGGGGACGGGTCGGCGCTCGTCGTCGTCAACACCCTGGCCTTCGAGCGGACCGACGTCGTCCGGGTCGAGCTGGAGACCACCGGCGCGGTCCGGGTCGTCGACGACACCGGCACAGAGGTCCCCGCCGTGCTCGAGGCCCCGGGGGTCCTGCGCTTCGTGGCCGGCCGCGTCCCCTCGATGGGCTGGCGCACCTTCCGGCTGGTGGCCGGGCCGGCTCTCGAGGGCTGGACGGACGCCGTCGACAGTGCACCGACCATCGAGAACGACCACTTCGCCGTCACCGCCGACCCGGCGCGGGGGGGCACCCTGAGCGGCCTGCGCGACAAGCGGCGCGACGCCGAGCTGCTCACCGGGGCAGCCAACGAGCTGCGCGTCTACGAGGAGTACGACCAGCACCCGACCTTCGGTGAGGGTCCGTGGCACCTCCTGCCCAACGGCAGGGTCGTCGGTGCAGCCGGAGCTCCGGCCGAGGTGACCGTGCAGGAGAGTGCGATCGGTCGCCGGATCGTCTCGCGGGGGGAGGTCGACGGCATCTCCTACGAGCAGGTCGTCACCCTCGTCGACGGCCTCGACCGGGTCGACTTCACCACCCGGGTCCTCGACCACCAGCAGTCCGACCGCCTCGTGCGCGTGCGCTTCTTGGTCGACCAGCCCGGCGCCCTGCCCGTGAGCGAGGTCGCCGGGGCCGTCATCGGCCGCGGGTTCGGGCTCATCGAGGCCGACACCGCGGTCGCCCCCTGGACGCTCGACAACCCCGCCAACACGTGGTTCGGCATCGGCACGACCGCCCAGGTCGATCTCGTCGACCGGTCGGGCGCCTTCGTGGGCACTCGTGCCATGGCGGTCGCCGAGGTCGTCGTGGCCGACGACGTCGACGCCTCGAGTGCCCGCGGCCTCGTCGCGGCGCTGGTCCGGGTCGGGGTCACCGCGACGACCTCTCGAGCCTCGGGAGCGCGCTACGGCCGGCTCGACACCGACTCGAACCTGCCCGACATCCGCATCCTCGTCGCAGACCGGGACCACGCCCTCGTCGATGAGCTGGCGCGCCGGGTCGGTGGACTTCCCTCGGAGGGGACGGTGTTCGTCCCCGCGGCCCAGCCACTGGCCGAGGTGTGGGTGCCGAACGCCGACGTCCGCGACCTCGACGCCCTCCCGACCCTCGTCATCCGTGACGTCGCGGACGTCACCGGGCAGCTGAGCCAGTGCCGGGTCAGGGCCGTCGCGGTCGGCGACCGGGACGTCGAGGCGCACGAGGACGGCACCGTCGCCCTCCTGACCTACGGGCTGCCCGGCTTCGCCGTGGACCCACAGGGCGGGCTCAACCTGTCCCTGATGCGCTCCTGCACCGGCTGGCCGTCCGGAGTGTGGATCGACCCCCCGCGCCGCACCGCTCCCGACGGGTCGGCCTTCCAGCTCCAGCACTGGACCCATGAGTTCCACTACGCCCTCGTCAGCAGCCCCGGCGACTGGCGCACGGCGACGCTTCCGGCCCGTGGGCAGGAGTTCTCCACGCCGCTCCTGCCGGTCCGGGCCGACGGCTCGTCCGGCGACCTGCCGTCCGCCCACTCCCTCCTGAGCGTGGAGCCTGCTCGCGACGTCTTGGTGGCCACGCTCAAGGCCGCGGGCAACCCCGTCTCGCAGGGCTCGTCCGCGCCCAGCGACCCGAGCCGAGCCGCGACCCTGCGGCTCGTCGAGTCAACGGGGCGCGGCACCAGAGCCCACGTCAGGTTCTCGACGACACCGGTGAGGACAGCCGCCCGCGCCGACCTCCTCGAGGTCCCCGGTGAGGAGCTCGCCGTCACGGACGGCGCCTTCGACGTCGACCTGGAGGGCAGCACCATCGAGACCCTCGTCGTGGGCCTCACCAGGCTTGAGCGGCAGGGGTCGAGTGACCTCGTGCTCGGGGTGGACCGGGAGGTCGCCCAGCCGACGTTCGGGCGTTACTGGCTGCACAACCGCGGCCCGGCACCGATGGGCTACCTGCCCGTGGCCGCCTCCCTGACGCCGGTGGTCGCCCGGTGCAGCCCCGGGAGGCGCTTCGAGGTCAGCCTCGTCGTGGCGAGCCAGTACGTCGACTCTGCAGTCGAGCTCACGGCGGCGCTCCGGCTTCCCGAGGGTTGGACGGCGTCGACCCCGGCGTTCGCGGCAACCCTCTCACCACTTGGCTACGCACGGTTCAGGTCCTGGGTCGACGTGCCGGAGGGCGCCGAGGCTGGGCAGTACTCCGTCGCCGCCCAGGTGAGCCCGACGACCGCGTCGCTGGCTGGCGGCGGGGCCGTCTCGCTCATCGAGGACGTCTCGGCGGTCTTCGTCGGCGACTCCGCCGCCGTGGCGGAGGCCATCGGCTTCGCCCTCCCGACGGCTGAGGACCTCGACCGCAACGTGCAGGCGGGTGCCGTCGACACGGACACCGCCCGGCCCACCGGTCTGGACGTGCACCTCTCCTCGACGTCACTCGAGCTGGCCGCCGGCCACCCGACGAGCCTCACGGTGACCCTGCACAACCGGACGCGGTCCGAGGTGCGCGGGGAGGTCCAGATCGCCTCCCCGTGGGGGACGTGGGACTGGGTGGACCAGGCCGTCAGGGCGGTGGTCGTGGCGCCGGGTGGGCGCACCGAGGTCGAGGTCGTGGTGCGGCCGCCGGGTGACGCGCAGCCCGGCCACTCGTGGCTGCTGCCGAAGGTCATGTGGTTCGGGCGGGCCCAGTACGCCGACAGCGTCCGCCTCGAGGTGGGCCCGTGACGACGCTGCATCCTCAGGCTCTCCACCGGCACCCCGACGTGCCGGACCAACAAGCGGTCGCCGGGTGGGTCAACGGCCGTCCCCTTCCGGCGGTGGAGCTGGAAGCCAGAATGACACGCCTGCAAGCATCCGACCGTGCCTGTGTCCTGCCGGCCGTCCACACCCGAGAGGGCCGCCAGCTGCGGCGGTGGGTGATGCAGGTCCTGATCATCGAGCAGATCTGCGTCGACGAGCTGTCCGACCGGGGTGTCGACTGGACCGGTGAGGAACCTGCCGGGATGCAGACGCGCACTGACGCGGTCGCGTTGGGTTCGATCGTTGCCGCGGCGTGGTCCGGCCACCCGGCAGTCCGCCGCGCCGCCCGCGTGCTGACCAAGGACGTGCACCTCTCGCCCGGCGCCCTCGAGTCCGTGCGCCGGGTCGGCGTCACCGACGCCGGCGACCTGGCTTGGACCCTCGACGAGCTGCTCGCCTCGGCCCGGATGGACGCCTTCTCGCGCTGGCTGGCTCGGGCCACCCATGAGCGCGTGACACTCGTGCCGGGACTGGAGCACCCTGGGGACTCGCGCCAGCCGGACAACCTTCACCGCCACTGAGGGAGACGCGACGGGTCAGGCCTGGGGAGCGGTCGCCTTCGAGGTCCAGACGGCGGGCGGGTCGTCCTCAGACAGGTGGGCGCCGTCGTCCTGCTCGTCGAGGTCCATGACCTTGAGCTCGGCGAGCTCGGGGAGCAGCTCGTGCCGGCGTCGGAAGGTGTCCACGATGGTCAGTGCCGCAGCCGCGACCGGGATGCCGATGACCGCGCCGACGGCCCCGAACAGCGCTGCGCCCACGAACACGGACCCGAGAGCCACGGCGGGGTGGACGTCCATCGTGCGCTTGCTGATCTTTGGCGTGAAGAGGTAGTTCTCGAGCTGCTGGTAGACCGTCGCGAAGAGGGCGATCCAGACGGCGTCGACGGGGTCGTTCAACAGCGAGAACAGGGCAGGGAGGAGCACCCCGATGTAGGTGCCGATCGTCGGGATGAACTGGCCCACGATCCCTGCCAACAGACCGAGCGGAAGCCAGAACGGGACGTCGATGAACCAGAAGAACGCCGAGTGGAATGCCGCAGACAAGCCGGCCAGCACGAGCTTCGAGATGACGTAGCCGCCGGTCTTCTCCACGGCGATGGTCCACACCGTCGTCAGGACCCTCTGGTAGCGCGGTTGGAGCCAGGACCCGATGGCCTGGCGCAGCCGCGGGCTGTCCGCCGACAGGTAGTAGGCGAACACGAGGATCGTCACCGCGTCGAAGATGAAGGTCAGCACCGAGCCGAAGACCCCGAGGATGCCGCCGCCGTACCGGCCAGCCAGCTCGCCGAGCCGGTCCGGGGACAGAGCCATGGACGTCTGGATCTTGGCGACGTCGATCTGGGTGTGGAAAGTGGCGTTGACCCCGTCGAGGGCGTGCGTGACGGCGGCCGGGAACTGCCGTCCCAGGTCGGACGCCTGGGCGATGAAGACCTGCCCGAACAGGGCCATGGTCGCTCCAAAGACGACGATCATGAGCAGCATGACGATGCCGGTCGCGAGGCCGCGCCGGCGGATGCCGTGGTCCATCAGCCACAGGACCGGCGGCTCCATGGCGATCGAGAGCAGCCAGGACAGCAGCAGGAGGAAGAGGAAGGAGCTCAGGGCCCCGAAGACCCAGGCTGCGACCCAGAGGGCGACGACGAGCAGGATCATGGTGATCCCGGTGCGCTTGGCGCTCCCGGGCGTGATCGCGATCCACTGCGGACGCACCTCGTGCGCCGTGCCCGGCTTCTCGGGGCCTGCCGGGGCGCCCTCCCCCTTGACCGTGTGATCCACCACCCCAGCGTAGGGCTCGCGCCCGCCCCCGGGCGCTGAGCCCGAGTGGCTCATGGTCGGCGCGGGCTCGGCCCGGGGTCGCTGGGTTTCCGGACCGCCGAACCCGCACCCGCCCCCGGAGGCGGGCACCGGATCAGAAGCCGAGCAGCCGGCTGACCTCGCTGTGAAGGTAACGTCGGTGACCCCCCAACGTCCGGATCGCTGTGAGCTTCCCGGCCTTGGCCCAGCGCGTGACCGTCTTGGGGTCGACGCGGAACATCGCGGCCACCTCCGCAGGCGTCAACAACTTCTCGTGATTCTGTCCATCGATGGACATGGCCATCTTCTCCCCACTCTCTGCACCAGTGCCCCCACCCGTGCTGTTCCCCAGCCCAAAGTACCCCATCTAGCGTCCAAGTAACGTGTTTGCCCAGATTCTCCATCCGTCTGTTTTCCACCGTTGTGCGCGCTTCGCGACACTATTGTGCGGGTTCGCGACTGCCGGCAGCGCTCACTACAGTGGGCGGGACGAAAGCCGACACCAGAGCCCCACCGGAGCACGCCATCACCGAGCCGACCGACGGCCACCCCACGCCGTTCACGCACGAGCAGGTGACCTTCTGCCACGACCGGGCAACGGGCCTTCGGGCGATCATCAGCCTCTACAGCACCGCTCTCGGGCCGGGGCTCGGGGGCACCCGCTTCCATCCGTACGCGTCGCAGGACGAGGCGCTGGCCGACGTCCTGAGACTGTCTCGGGCGATGGCGTACAAGAACGCCCTGGCCGGGCTCGACCACGGCGGTGGCAAGGCCGTGATCATCGGTGACCCCGTCACGGACAAGACCCCGGACCTGCTTCGGGCCTACGGCCGGTTCGTCGAGAGCCTCGGCGGCCGCTACGTCACCGCGTGCGACGTGGGGACCTATGTCGCCGACATGGACGTCGTGGCCCAGACGACCCGCTTCGCGACGGGACGGTCGCCGTCCCACGGCGGGGCAGGCGACTCCAGCGTCCTCACGGCATACGGGGTGTTCCAGGGGATGCGCGCGTGCGCACAGCACGTCTGGGGCGAGCCCACCCTGCGCGGCCGGACCGTCGGCATCGCCGGTGTGGGCAAGGTCGGGCGGGTCCTGGCTGGCCACCTGCTCGAGGACGGCGCCCGGGTGGTCGTCACGGACGTCAGCCGTGAGGCCCTGACCGCGCTCGGGCAGCACCACCCGGAGGTGGAGGTGGTCGCCGACGCGGAGGCCCTGACCGGGTCGGCCCTGGACGTCTACGCCCCCTGCGCCCTCGGGGGCGCGCTGGACGAGGTCACGGTGGAGACCCTCGAGGCGCAGGTGGTCTGCGGCGGAGCCAACAACCAGCTCGTCACCGAGGGGCCCGGAGGCACGGCCGACCGGCTTCGCGAGCGCGGGGTCACCTACGCGCCCGACTTCCTCGTCAACGCCGGCGGGGTCATCCAGGTGTCCGACGAGCTCCACGGGTTCGACTTCGAGCGGGCCCGACGCC
>JAABUW010003373.1_pt1 | contig 22895 bp, 17 predicted proteins | sample 5560081 | NCBI WGS metagenome assembly JAABUW01 (sample SAMN10711882, study PRJNA513363) | rock metagenome | isolation source: Antarctica rocks | place: Antarctica: Victoria Land, Knobhead sud
TCTTTATCATCTCTTTTGATTTCTACAAATATCACGTGATGTCTTTCAAATTAATCAACGACTCGACTTTCTATCAACATTATATGAACGACGTGCTATTTGACTATCTTCATCAGTTTTGTCAGATCTATCTAGATGATATTATCATCTACAGCAAAACACTGAAGAAACATAAGCAACACGTATGATTAGTTTTACATAGACTATGAGAGACTGATCTTCAGATGAATATAAACAAATGCAAGTTTCATGTTCAGAAGATCTTCTTTCTGAAACTATTGCTATTCATTGAAGAACTAAAGATAAATTTCAGAAAAGTACAAGCAGTAGTTGAATGATCTACTTCTACAAATCTCACTCAGATGCAGTTCTTCGTTGACTTCTGCAATTTCTATCAACGTTTTATAAAGAACTTTTCGAAGATTGTTCATTCTTTGATTCAACTAACTCAAAAAGAGATGATATTTGAATGAGATCAAGCTTGTCAAACGATCTTTGATCATATAAAGAAACGAATGACTGAAGTCTTTATTCTTCGTCATTTTGATCAAAATAGAAAGACTATTCTTGAAACAGACTCATTCAACTACGTCAATAATGATATACTTTCTCAGTATGATGATGAAGAAACATTGCATTCAATGATCTACTACAGCAAGAATCTGAGCTTCGCTGAGTGCAATTACAAGATCTATGACAAGAAATTACTAGCAATCATTCATGTTTTCAAGCATTGATGATCTGAGCTGAAATTGACTGAGCTACTTATTAAGATGTTCACTGATCATCAAGCTTTAACATCATTAATGAAAGATAAAGAGCTAAGTAGACGTTAAATGCGCTGAGTACAAAAGCTCGTTGACTTCAACTTCAAAATCATGTATTGCTCAGACAAATAAAACATTAAAGTCAATGCATTGACTCGTCAAGTTGATTCAGTTTCTAGAAGCTTTGAGAATGAATGATGTTGCTATCAGTGAACTACAATTCTCACGTTGAATCGAATGAAAATTGCTGATCTAAAAGAGAAAGAAAACGATGAATCAATTTATTGATTGATTCTAGAAGCTAACAGAATTAACGAGAATTGTATTCTACTTCATGAAGTCATATTAAAAGATGAAGCTCAATACGAAGATACTAAATTAAGAGATTGTTGAGTTCAGAACGAAATACTATATCAAAGTGATCTTCTATGAGTTTTCTTCAATGAGCATCTTCAAATGAAGTTAATTCAAGAAGTTCATGATCAATCTTTTATTGATCATTTCGAAATTCTCAGAATGATGAAGATTATAAGAAGATACTACTATTGATTTTCAATGCAAAAGACAATAGATTGATATATTCAAAACTGCTACATTTGTCAGCAATCAAAGACTTCTTGAAATAAATTCAATGAACTACTACATTCTCTACTCATACTTGAACAGTAATGAAAGAACATAGTCATGAATTTCGTCATTGACTTACCTTCTTTGAAAGGCAAAAACATTATACTAACAATGATATGTAGATTGACAAAGAAACAACATTATATTTCTTGCTTCACTGATGACGAGAGAATCACAGCAGAAAAAACAGTTGAGCTAATGCTTCAATAAATATATCAAATACATGATTTACTTGATTTCATTGTTTCAAATTGAGACTCTCAATTTACCTTCATTCTATGAAAGTTGCTTTGCAAAAGACTAAACATTAATTTTCAACTCTTCACAGTCTATCACTTTCAGATCGATGATTAAAGTGAACGAGTCAATCAGAACATTGAAAGATATCTTTGATTCTTCTGTTCATACATGCAGAATGACTGAGCTAAGCTACTACTCATGATCGAGTTCATCAACAATAATGCTCTGTTCTCAGTCATCTTCTCGATCTCTTTCTTTCTAAACAAAGACTTTCATTCTCATATGAGCTTTGAACTTGATGTCATTGAATATGAAAGTTCTTGTGAACGCTTGCAGACAATTAAAGTCAAGAATATATCTGAACATATGAACAAAATACTGAAGTTTGCTTGCAAGTCGCTAGTCAAAACACAAGAACAAATGATGAAACAAGTCAATAAGCATAGAAAAGAAGTTGATTACAACGTTGAATCAAAGATGTTTCTGAATGAAAGAAACATCATTACAGTGAGATCTTTCAAGAAGCTAAATGACAAAATGCTCGATTCTTTCATTAATCTAGATCTTATCGACTCTTCATATAAACTGAAATTATCAGAGTCTATGCATGTTCATGATGTATTTCATTCTGATCTGCTTCGCTCTGTCGTTGATGATTTCTTGCCTGATCAAAAGAATGAACTCTCAGATTCAATAGTGATAAATGATGAAGACGAGTGAAAAATTGATGATATATTGAATTCTTGTTGATATCAAAGATGACTTCAGTATAGAGTCAAATGAAATGACTATGACAATGATCTCAATTGATACAACGCTGATGACGACGAATTTATGAATGCTCAGAAGATCATTGATGATTTTCATATTTGATACTTGAACAAATTGCACTAATCAACAATTCAATCAATCACGATTTAACAGATCTGAGTCTGTGAAATCATGATTGAGCAATCAATCGAGTCGAGCAGAAAATACATTCATGTGAACATGAATTGTTGAAGAAAAAAGATAATGTCATGATTCTAGTCTTGTCAAACTCAGTTTTCTAGTCTTGTCAAGTCTATTTTCGCTTTGTCATCTTGACTAGTTTTTATTGAGTCTAGCGTCAACTGAGAAACACACATATGTAGTCAACTTCTTTTCTGTAGCTATCTTTCTTTCTTAGCATTTATTTTCTAGTTAAATGACATTTTTATCTGACTCACTCTAAACAGATCTTTAACAAGTTCTGTGTTTCTAAGTTTACATGAATAGTGTTTTAAATACTTCTTATCTTCTGTATTCTTAAACTTTTAGTTATAGTTATCTTTATAAATCAAGCATTCTATCAGCTCTTCTATCAGTGATTAAATTTTAAGCATGATCTCAACACTTGCAAACATCAAGTTTACTGAGTTTATGACTTTGATCTTGCACTTAAAACTACTTATGCAAGTTAAACATATCATTGAAGCTTTTTTTATCTTAAAACAGTCTTAATATAATAAAAGCATCAGCGTAGTGTACTAGTATTCATGAGATTTTCGCGCACACTGAGTTTCTGCACACGCTAACTATGACTAATTATCTTAGTGCTCTTTTTAGCACGCTAAACTCAATACTATCTGTAATTAATCTTTCTAGGTTAGAGTGCGTGAAAATCTCATGTGCGCGAAAATTTCGTGAATACTAGTAACACTCGTAAAATGTAAAGAAATCTTACCTCGCAAGCTTCGTTCTCGAAGGTGAAGGCGACAGAGCTATACATAGTATGAATCAGCACAATGTTCAATTCAGAGACTGCTTGCGACCACACAAAAGTCACATACTACTTGATGGTTCAGAAAGTTAATACAATGTCATGCAAGAGTCAAGCGCTGTATTCTTCACGTCACTTTCACGATTAACTTTAAAGACAATTGTGCGCTTTTACATGAATAATTAATTAATTGATCAAAATGACTTCTCGTTTCAAGATGAAGCTTCTTTTACTTTCTACATCTATTTGCAAGCAATTAACATGAGATTTACGTTCATGAGTACGTACTTTACAGGACGTCGACTTTCAATAAGTCATTGAATCGTTAGGGCGACACGAAGAAACTAGCGTATTGCTTTCGCACGACATTGTATTAACCTCGTGAATCACCAAGTATGTAGATAAGTGGCGCGCTTATCTACTATGTAAGAGGTCGGGATCGACGGGCGACGCTAGTGTAGACATCAGAGAGACGCGAGCACTCGAACAGGGGTGGCGAGCGCCGCTTTGGAAAGCGGAGATCGAAGCAGGGCTTAATTGAAAGACTTGAGACCTGGAAGCGGAACGGGGGCCAGCTTGGCAACGCCACTTGGCCGCTTTTGGTCCTTTTGGCCCTCTTGGGCCTTTTCGGTCGCGAAGGAATACAAGAGGTCCTTCTCTCGCATGACGGTCGGGAGATCGGATATATTGAGTGTATGATTGCAGTGTCGAAGACCTTGCCTTGTGAACTACGAGCTATGCCCGAGGCGTCATTTATACAGCATCATGGCAGTTCTAGCTCTTGTTCTACTCCTACGACGTAAAGATCTTGTACAGCTAACTTCACGGTTTTTGTTTACCGTAAGAAGCGTACTACTATGTATGTATGCAATTGGTGCGAGCGCCTTTGTTATCCGATATTGGTGACGACTTGAAGTTCTGAAACACTCTAAATTGTTAGTATTGGTTGGATTAGCCCTCTCGAACACCGTTAAACTCTCCTGGTATTGAGAGGTCACACTCCCCGCGAAACACCATATATATTGACAAATTTGTGTATACTTACGAATATTAACATCTGGATAGGAATGTTGGAGGCTGAGAGGGTTCCATCGCCTATATCCCGTCAGCCCGTGGCAAGGTTACGGATCCGCAGCAGGTTTTGTTGTCGAACTATGACCAGGAACTTATCAGCGAGCGAGTCCGAAGCAAGAGAAAAATCTCATACGGAGTACCCTCACGTTACATCCCGACCGTAGATCGGGCATGGCTAACTCGAGGAAAAGAAACAAGTCTCGAAGCTTTCCTGCTAATATTTCACCAATCTGCCTTGCTTGCCGTCGAATATTAGGGCTGTACTACACGGGTCGGTAGAAGGAAGCCCGGCGTGTTTCAGGGCTTTTGATATAATATTCCCCGCTCTCCTGCTATACACAATCATCTGGTCAATATTTTGCAATAACAAGTGCCCTTCCTTTCTATCCCGGGCACGACTTAGGCATGGGCGCTTTTCAATTGCTTATTGCTGTCTTAGCGGCAACGGTTACGGTGACACAATGTGCGACAACCTGCATGTATAATCAAGTACGCGGGAAAGGAGCACCACCCGCCACTAGTATATCACAATCTCTTCATAAGCTTCTTTCGATGCCAAAAACTGGCCCATGCTCTGGTGTCTTCAACGTCTATCCCGATGGGACCATGAGTAACACTAGAACGTGGTTCACTGGCAGTCTCGCGATCGAAGTTACTAAAGAGACGTTAACTGTTCACGTTGGCGAGGAGTGTCTTTATATTCTTGCCTCTATCATTCACACATGTATTGAGGATAGTGAATATTGGGGAGGAAATGCAACATCGAGTGGCGTTAAGTATGCGATTTATAACAGTGTATTTCCGAAGGACTGGACTCCAAGTTCAGCAGTGAAACCTTCGCAAAAGCCTTCGAGCCAGCCAGCTCCGTCAGTTAAGGAATCGAAACCTGGACTATCTTGGAAAACATCTACACGAGCTTCTAGAGGAGCTTCCACCGATATTCGTGAAAGCTCCAAGCAGGGAGCTTTAACTTCTTCGACCTATCTTGCGTTTCACGGCAAGAAAAGCAATTCTAAGAATATATCTTCCGAACACCATGGAAATCCTTATCCCATAGGGACCTCCATCTATCCAGTCAGTAGCTCACACCATGTGATACCTCATGAGGTACCCACGTATACACACGCCGTAGCTGCGAAAGCTCCAACGAACGTACACCATGCCATCTCCCACAAGACACCAACACATGGCGTCTCCGGGAAGAAACCTACGAAAGCTGCCACAGGAAACCACCACCCAGTCCCCTCCCACCCGGCGAAAGCGGCTCCCGGAAACGCTAAGCAACAGTCGATCTACGCTACAGACGCGTCTATAAGCTCTCGTAAAAATATTACCCGTCTAAGTCCTATCACCACTGGCATTATTTATAATTTCACCGGCCCAGCTTCGTCCGGCAGCTTAGCTGCTAAATCCAATAAGTTTAGGACGCAGACACTCTCTGGTGTAACAGGGGCTCCAAGCTCTTTTTCACAGATAACAACTACAGATAGTAGCGGCCACTCGACTGTTCTCCCTATTTGGTTCGGTCCTTTAGGAGCTGGAATTGTCATTGTACCCGACGCTGCTGGGCTCGGGGGGGTCATTCCTCCCCCACCAGGATACCTTCCATTGGAGATCGGACCAGACGGGCAAGCTTCGCGTGTTTCTAAAGCCGAGTCTCAATCTCCGCGTGATAGGTCAACTCTTACGAGCTCATCAACGTCACGTCCTTCAATCACATCATCTTCACGCCTATCAAGCACGTCATCTTCGAGCTTGGCAACTACTACAAGCGTTCCTTTATGGCTGATATTCCCGAAGAATAGGAAAGATGCGGCCAATAGCCGCCTTACCACGGAATTAACACTTCTCTTTGGTAGATATCTATATACAAGCCAGAACGGACTATCCGGGGTCGTATTCTGGAGAGCTCCCTTAAATTCAACGCAGAGAACTCAGTATAACGCCAGTGCTCTTGTAAGTAAACGTCGTCCTTACACGGCCATGACCGATGTTAATGATTATAGGTCTTAAATATCGTTCTAGATGAAATCCTTGAAATCCAGGACCCAAATGCAAGCAGTACATCTATACCACAACGTCGTGATATACTTAAACAAGGTAAATCCGAGCCGGAGTTATTTCTTTCCAAAGAAAAGCGCTCTATATCAAACCCTTTACATCATCGCGATGAAATTCTTATACATCAACATCAAGCACCGTTGGATTTAGTCGAGATCTCTGCGCCTCGCCGTGCGTCCCCAACTGAATATGACTATGTCTACGATGCTGCTGGAGGGAAGGGTAGTACTATTTATATAGTCGATTCCGGAGCAAACCCCGAAAGTAAAGTACGTATTCTCTATTGTTAAGGTTGTAAGCGTTCTCCTTAACAAATTAGGAATATCTCTTAATGCCAGGGACGAAGCGCTGGATCTTCGTCCCAAATGTCGATCCGGCCTTAAGTAATACTTTTAAAACCGATGTTCAATATGGACATGGTACATGTGTCCTGTCTAAGGCTGCTGGTGTTCATTTCGGAGTGGCCAAGAACGCCGACGTAGTAATTGTCAAGCTACCTGCGATGGCTGTCGTGCCCCGTATATCTTATCACTTAGATGCGATAAACAGGGTCGCGGAAGATCTTGTCAAAAATCAGGTAAAGAAAGCTGTTCTAAATTTGTCTTTCGGTACGTAGATCATGGAGGTTGGTAATCGGCTGCTGATGTGGTCCTGAACAGGTTACCGACCAATAAACCAAAACGACGACTTCAATGAATCAATGGAAGAAATCATAACAGATTTGGCTCATGAAGGTGTTATTATTGTCTGCGCTTCGGGAAACAGTGCGGTATTTATTCCCTCCTAAATAAAAGGCACTTTGTCAATTATTAATTCTTACCGTTCAGCAAACTCCCGGTCGAGAATCGATAGATACTTACCCAGCCATGTTTGCCGATACTTTACCAATAATAACCGTCGGTGCGGTTGATTACTTTGGATTCACGTCTCGATTTTCTCAGGGTGGTGACTTACTGACGGTTTCTGCTGCGGGCGAAAACATTAGATGTGCTAGTGTTGTCACAGACACAACTGTTGAAATGACTGGAACATCTTTTGCAGCACCTGCGGTGGCAGGATTGGCAGCCTACTTGTTATCTGTGGAGAAGTATCAAACTGAGCTGACTGGAAATGGCGAAGCCTCGCAACTGCCGTATAATATGAAAAGGCTTATACAGTCTCTCGCATACATAAGAACTGGTGGTACAGAACCTTCGATCTTCAACGGAGTAGATTGGCTAGATCCAAACCCCTGCTGGTATAACAGTATGCTACCGAAGAGACAGGCTTGTTGTAAGTTCTATTAGTGTCCTGACCGCTCTTATATACGACTCCGGTTGACGTTCCTATTAGCTTCTATCTCTTCAATTATCAAACCGACTTCACCCGCTCCGCCACCACCCGCTCCGCCATCACCCGCTCCGCCATCATCCACTCCGCCACCAAAGCTAAGTCCTCCTCCTGCCCTCGCCCCTGTAAGTTTCATTATCCTTGTTCTTTACTCAATTTTCGATAAATGACCGATGTCTAACTATCTATAGGACTGTGGTCTGTGTGGAACGCAGTGCGCAACAGTCACGTCATTTTGTGCAGAGGTCTGCGTACTGCCTGTGAAGATAGGTGCCCGAGATACGTGTGGGCCGTGTCTTACCGCCGCAGGAGCGAACGCAACGTGTGTTGACTGCGCTCCAACTTGCTTCCACGGGAAGATAGACACACCCAATTGTACTCCATGGGACCAAAATACGTAAGCAACAACCGTTCTCGTAAGCCATGATCGAAGGGTCTGACATCAGTTGAAATATAGATGCACCGATCAATATGGTGCTGTCGGATTATGCACCATGACAGGATTCGCTAAGACAATTGCCACTAGTGAGTTTCAATTCCGCCTTCGAAGTTCCTTTTCATACTGATTGTACCTTCACAGGTGGGAGCATTCCTTGTCCAGCAGGTATGCAATGCGACTTAAGCGTCTCAGATGTCCCAGGATGCGCAGCGAGTAAGCTTCTGGCTCGCCTCGTGTGACGATGTTTCGCTAACATTGCCTCCTTAGGCCCTGGCCCTGGTCGCAAAAGATCAATGTTTGAAGGTCCTAGTGTTTGGTAGAACAGTCACAGATGACTGGATAATGTGAAACATCCTGGTTCCAAAACTTTCTATCACATGACTTTCATATTGATCGCCCTATTGTCTTTGCTACACAATCTTCTCCTTGTGTTCCTATCCAATCATGCGACCTACCTCTCCAGAAATATTTCTCTATACTCCGTACGGCCAACATATATAAGCCAGACACCCTAGTTTTGAGCCACCCCACCACGAATACTACCCTACTATTCAACTCGATATCGCAACATCAAATAGTACTATTTACATGAAATTGAGACATGAGTCGATATATATTACTAGTAGACGCGTTCACACGTCGATTTTGACTAGTAGAAGCCTCTGCTTGATCCTTCTGATGTCATGAGTCGCCTGCGTTATGTCCGAAATGTCCGCGACATCTTAGGTGGCTGGTAAGTAAGGTGGCTGGGGAAAGAGGGAACAAGCATAAAAGCTTCTACTGTTCTAGCTACGGAGAATGACATGAAATATTCTAACCCGCCAAGATGTTACGTCACTGTAATTTATATGTAAGCTTGTCTTAGTGTGTACAACTCTAACCCTATCCCCGTATACCTTTCAATATAAATTCAAACACTCACATTCAATTAGACTATCAATCCTCATCATTCACCTCTTTTACCTCATCTGACTCTATATCCGCATCTACAGAAGCTCCTTCATTGTAGCCAGGTCTAATACCAGCTTTACGACTAATAGTTCTATATATTTGGGAGATTTTGAAGCTAGGTCAGCGCTAGACTAGTTTACGTATAAATTACAGTGACGTAATGTCTTGACGAGTTAGAACTTCTCATGTCATTCTTCGTATGTTTCCCCTTTTCCCATGCTCATATGTATCTATTTACCTGGCAATTCAACAAAACGTATGTTCATCGTTCTAGCCTAGCCTCTAGTCCCTTCATTGTCACCGCTCAGTCATTGCTAGAAACGCTCGTGACACAAATATTGTAATTTTGAAAGTAAAAAACGATAGAAGGCTCTAAAACGATTTATCAGAATTTGTCTAGCGAGTTTCAATATCTAGAAGCGTACACCGAATCGTCACTATCTACTTTTGCTTGTTAATCTTTGAAACTTAGATGTCTATTTCTAAGCCGCATTCGGTCGCAATCGGATCCTTCGAGGGATTAGAGCTTATTGGTCTCGGCTTTCTCAATATCCAGAGCATGCGACGCGTAAGATGACGGAGACGATACCTCCTCCATCTGATGATTCTTCATCTCTTCTTGGCGTTCGTTCATTGACTTGGGATCTTCCATACCGACACCTGTCTGGATAGTACCACGACCAATGTCTTCCTCCTGCGGGTTTCTTGCGACGTCGCTGTTCGGAATCATCGTTGTTTGATGTTCTTTGGCCTTTGCGGTCCAGACCAAACTCCGTCTTCCCGATCGCATCTTGCCTCCACTTATTTTACTGTTAAACCATTTGGTGGCCTTGATAAGGTAGCTAGGAATGGCCCTTGCAAAAAGAGTGTAGTTCTTATACCGTCGAGTCTGTTTGAGACCTTGCATTGCTCTACCGTAGTGTTCGGTGCTAAGGTGGCTTTGTGTACAATACTCCTCCACGATATAGGCAAGGCCAGCAGTCATGACCGTAAGCGATAGTCCTGTTGCAGCTATCCAGTAATTGTAAATTCCAAGGAACTTGTAGGCGTCATATCTGCAGCACTGTTAGTATGCCCTAGAATTTGAGTGTTTGGAGCTTGAATCTGACGATTGGAAGTCCACATAACCCTAGAGAAAAGGAGTCAGCATTCTATTTAGTATCGGTCGAGGAGTCGTACTCCATTTGGAGCCCAGAGGCTTGCCATGCAGTCACACGTCTGATACGCCCCAAAAACCTGTGCCAGGATGATATATGCCAACCAGCCGGTATTGAAGATCTCGCATGGCCGAATGAACAAGTTCTTCATCAAATCTCGAAAGGTCAAGGTGGTGTAAGACGATATCACAATATCGTACAATCGCTTTGTTAGCCGGCGTTGAGAAAAGCTGTTGGAGCGCGTAAGACGCCGCTCTAGTCCAGTAACAATTCGAGCAACAGGATCACTTGAGGTATGGGTTGACTCGTGGGTAAGCCACCATACAAACATTTCAACAATCAAAAGTCCCACGGCCATAGTTATATAAACAAAATAGCCACCACTTCTACAACCAAGGCCCTCTGTAGGAGTAAAATCTTCGTTGACCATTAGTCTTTGACCGACATTTGCGGGCAAGATCTTACATGACAGAATAAAAGCGCCGCCGACGGATCCACAAACAACGAACAACGAGCTTGTGATTTGCCAAATCATGCGTGGATCGAACATCTTGAGTCCATTGAGATTGCGGGACCCAACAACGATAGCTAATCGCGCTGCATATCCTTCTCTCAACCAGTCACGTCCATATTCAGCCATGAACTTCGCCTCGATGCCAGCTAGTATTGGATGAGCTACGCCATAATGCCAATGAGTTCTACCTTGACCGGCAAACTCCGTAAAGAAGGTCCCGTCGAAGATTGTCTTATCGTACAAAGGACCTATCCATGCAAAGTCTTCCGGCCCTGTATTAGTATTCCTCATGTAAACTTCCCTAATATCGGTATCTAGAAGAGCTTGACGGACATCATCAACGAGATAATTGAACTTTGCGCCAATCGAGTCTGCCGAAGCGATGTTTCGATCCACTGTGCACGCCAGCACGAGGATTGGAAGCCAGCCTGTTAAGTACCCAATGGCCAGATTGTGTGCGGTTGCGTTATCACCAATGGCCCAAAAGGCAAGTTGGACCGACAGTGCCAAAGCAAACACGAACCACATGAAAGATATGAAGACAGGTATTATGCCCTTCTTGCGCCCTTCTCGAAGGCTCTTTGCCAATTCAGTACGTCTCTTGACTAGACTGCTTGTGTCTCCTATGGACTCCTTCAGCTGCAGAATGTTGCTAAACAACGCTAATCTGAGCAGCCGCTCTGCTTCTACAGGAGGTAATTGGTGCTTGATGGAGTCTATAGACAAGGTTAGCTAAGGTCGATATTTTGCCGTGTTCGCTCCCATTACACACATTGATTCATGACACAGAGTATAAAAAGCGAGTCCCTCATCAAGGAGAATTCGGAATCCTCGCTAGGGTATTCTTCATATCTTGTGGCCATGTCAACCATCAATGCACACTTGCCAGTGACTTTGATGTTCCAAAATAGATAGGACAAGCTGGCGATAGGGTTTCCAACCCAGCGACTTAATACGAGAAAGGTGGCCCAATTCTTGTTGCTTTCGTATGGAACTTGCAAAAGCAATCCACAGATGGGTAGAAGCCATGTTGTAATCGTGTTGCTTGCATCTTTCCATGAGTAATAATCAACGCCTGTCCCACACAATTCCCTACATCCTTGGACAGTCATGAGCACAGGTCTCGCGGCAGTGGCAAGTATCCCTTGAACAGGTCCTTGGTAGACATAGTTGCTAAACACGTCAGCAGAGCCGTTTAGGAAATCATTCGCGCAAGTCGTAAAGTCAGGTCTCATTGTGGCATGAGCAGACAAAGTCGTGTCTTAGCTAGAAAAGAGGGCAAGGCCCAGACTTTTTAGATCTCCAAATCGCGACTTCGGCCAATAGACATAGTAGTCAGATACACGCAGATCAACGCATAAGTGTAATCGTGAAAAGAAATCCGAAGCGGAGATCAAGGGGTACTATCTTACTGCTCGCCAATAGAAGACTGCATGAAGAGACATGCATAAAGCCTAATGCTCTAGCAAGTGGGGAATGTGGAAAGTGATGGATGAGATGTTACCGCCATGCAGAAATCGTGAAGTCAATCTGTAGAAAAGGCGGCTCTGGCCACTCTTAGGGCATCTAGAAGTTTGATGAAGCTGCATTTCGGACAGTTGGGAGTAAGTACGACTCGATGTTGAGACCAGGTATGGCTACTTTAGCCCTTGGGTGATATGGAGAGCCTAAGCCCACCCGTACAACTGGTGTGTGCATCTGCAATAACAATTACAAAGAAGGATCAATCATTGGGCAACACTTCGAACAATTGACGTTTTGAAGGGACGAATGTTGTATCATGACGAACATGTCGGGCGCAAAATTCTGCTGCTGTAGATTGCTCCCCTACACCGCGGGCCGGACCTAGAATAAAGCAAAACCACGTGACGCCAACCGATAATCTCTAAATCATACTCCTCCATTAGGCGGCAAAGTCCAACGAAGCAAGCATGGCAAAGTACTGTGGAAAGAAGGATGGAATAGAAGATGTACGACTGAACGCCACAAGCACTTAAATCAGACCCAAGTGTACTAAAATCCAAGTCACCCACTATTTTACAGTGTCGCCGACTAATCAGATGGAATTGGTGCTGAATTTCTGACAGGCAACCATGCTGACGAATGGAAGCTGACGGTCCGGAGATAAGGTAGCACTCTTAAGACCCTGGGTAAAAGCAATATCAGCATCAAAGTCCGACTTTTCTCTCAAATGCAAGAAGACCTCCAGAATGCATCTTATCCTCACCGGCGCCACCGGCCTCGTAGGCACTGCCTGCCTCCATCAGATGCTAACCAACAATGCCATTACCCATGTCTCTATCCTCAGCCGGCGTGCTGTGCCTATGGCAGAGGGCCATTCGAAGGCCAATGTGATTATTCACAAGGACTTTAATCAATATCCAGCGGAGGTTATGAAGAAGTTGGAAAGCGCGACCGGGTGTGTTTGGGCGCTGGGGGTTAGTGCTAATGATGTTAGTAAGGAGTGAGTGTTGTTCTCTCCCGGATTTCCATCAGTACGATGAATGAAGGATAAAAGGCTAACAATGGCTAATGCATTGTCGTGATTCAGGGTGTATGAGGAGATCACATTAGATTACCCATTGGCAGCTGCGAAATCCTTTGCATCGTTATCCAAGCCCTTCAAATTCGTCTACGTCTCAGGTGACCAATTGCTTCCAGTCTTCTAGGGTTCTAGATAGTCAAGAGAATCTATCGAATACGTCCATCTACTAATGCAGTCCCCCAAACAGGCGAAGGCACCACCACAACACCTAGCCGTTTCACCCCATTCTTCGGCATCATCAAAGGCCGCGCCGAAGCCGCATTGCTTGATCTCAGTCACAAACCCGCATACTCGTCACTAAAACCCTACTCGCTCCGGCCCGCGGGCGTCGACCCAAAATACCACGAGGAAATTCACGATTGGATCCCTAGACTACAAGCAGCCAAGGCAGTTTACATGCCGGCGGTACTGGGGTTGGCGAGAACGGTCTACGCGGCCGGGGTAAGCCCGACGAGGGATCTGGGGAGGGTGCTGGTTGAGTTGGCTATGGGTGATGGGGAGCCGTTGGTTGGGGACGGGGTGAGTGGCGAGGGGAGGACGATTTCGAATGGTGGGATGAAGAAGTTGGCAGGTATCTAAGGTAACTTTCGGGCCGCCCGTGGAATAAAGTCGTGACAAGGAGCCTTTGTACCGTTAATATTCAGTACTCGATTATTATATTTGTCGTGGGAATATCCTTCTCAAGCAGTGCTCTTTAAGCGCCATAACCAATGAAGAAATCATGTGATGGGAAACCTCGAATACTGTTCAACCTTTACCGTCTTCGTAATCCCCGACTCCAAGTCCGCACCACTTCCGGACACCTTGGGACCCTTCCATACCGCATTTGGAGGTATGGGACCATTGCCTGCGACAGCGCCCGCTTTTGCCGGGCTGTGCCAAACATTATCCTCACCCAACTCTAGGTATTCGCTGTGCCTTGGGGATGGATCGTAGCGGTCGTGCCACTGTGGAACAGATTTGTGACTGCGGGATGACACGATCGAAGCGAATTTGTTGAGACTGCTGTTCTTCTTGCTACTGTGCAATTTACTTGCGATCTTGGGTACGACGTGTCGGAAGAAGTTTGGCATGGTGATAAGACAGCCGCAAACTATTCCGGAAGTGATTTCGGCGACGCTACGGTAGTCAGCGAGTGTTGTTACTCTTTCGGAAACGAGACCACGCACGTCCATAGAGCCACAGGAAATAAATAGTAGGTTTTATCTGGATTACCAGCACTACGGACGCTCGTGACGAGATGCATAATGCTCGAGATACAACCACTACCGAAGTCAGCGCTGCCTAGTCGACACCATGGTCGGGATACATACAACAGGCCCGTTGCAAACACAGCCGATACACCAACCTTTCTCCTTGTTGGCATTTGCAGACGCCAGATAGACATTATGGGCAAGAGCAGTATTGCAAAATCCGAAACAACATTGATGATACCCCCTGACACGAAGACCAGATCATCATTAATACAGTGTCCAGGTAATGATGGGGACCAGAGTTTTTCCCTAGGAATGCAAGGCCATATTTCGATAGGAATGTTCGCAAGATAGAACAACAAGTTAAACCAGATTACAAAGTGTATTGCATAGTAGATCTTTGGCTTGCCGCTTGGCACGAAAATCCGTAAGTATAGCAGGAGGATCGAGAGCTTTGTAATGAAAATAATAGGCACATAGATTATTTCAATGACGTTTGCAAGCTAGCCAACGGCGGGTCTTTGTCAGTTTGATCTTCGATCTATAACGACTTAATGACCTACTTTGACCCAAGGTATAAGGTCTTTCACCATTATGTTCCACTGATGTATTCCGGCATGGTCATTGAAGAGCGGCATCAGCATTATCCCGCCGTAGGATAAGAGACCAACCTATCGAACGGTTTCTGTAAGCGGACCATGACATGCAGTCAAGAAAGATCTGTTCTGCATACCCATGCGATGAAGCAAGTATCTTTCTCACAGTCAGCTTTTCCTCTTTAAGAGGCCAAGGAGCCTTTCACTTACAGTCTTCCCACCCATGGGACCGAGCTATGAAGAACTTCGTGTACAGCCGAATCAGCACACAAAAAGTACTAAGAGTCAAACAGATGGTTTGGCAGAGAACATTCGCGGTCCGTTGAGACGGAGGATTGTGGAAATTGGGAACAATTCCTTGAGGGGGCTTCAAGCCGGGGGACAGAGCAATAAGGGTGGCATTCATTCCTGCCATCACACCACGGATAGGTCAAGCTGTAGAATATACGGCACAATATGGCGACGGAAGTATTCTTATGACCCGGTAACTCCGACAATTATACAAGGTGACATGGAACCACGAGGCAAGAACACTCGAAACCGAAGTCAAGATTAAGTACTGTGGCCACGCGATAACCTTATAGAAGTGTGGAGCGCATGCTGAACAACCCCATCAGAGCGGCTGACTTTGGCGTAAAGGCTTAGTCTCTGTCCTGCAAGGGGCCGTATGCATGTCAATGTATTATTCCCCGAATAATATCAATAATGAAAGGTGTATGGAACCGCAACTTAAAATGCTATTAAGATATGTTTTCGCCATTTCGGACGCCAGCCAGGCTTTATCCGTAGCCCCACTGAGGGAAGGACGAGCTTGGTGGGGCTACAGATATGGCTTCAGAGTTCTGGTCCGTCCGCTGCGGATAAAGAAGTTCAAATGTGGGTCTGTCCAATCAGAGCTTAGTTCTATCATCTTTCCTCTAATTGCGGGAATCGACGGAGGTGCCCTGGCGATCCCGCGATGCCCGTTCTAACTGGCAAAGAGATCGAGTGACATGATCGGTGTGGTATAAGTAAGTCCTCTCTATAATCGTGACGGGATATTCCAATGACCTCTACTCAACAGTAGCCGGACGTTGAAATACTGGCATTTGGTGCCATGTGGTAGAGGAAGACCGAGGGGACAACGGATATCTGACGAGAGTTAGCGGGGTACAGGAGCTCAATGCGCTCTACAGCATCTTTCGCGAGCCAAAAGCCATATGCTGCAGTTCAAACTTCCGGATACCCGTAAGGGTTATCATCGAAATATATTAGATTGAATAGATCGAACAAACACCAGTGTTTCGTAGGATTTGTGCATGCAGATCAAATCCATAAGAGAGTCTGGGAATGTAGTTCATAGGCGCGCGTATGTACATACTGTATGTAGCACGCAAGTACGGCGAAGCTTATTTTAGCAAATCTCGGGGCTTGGACCCTTTACCAAAGCCCTCACTTCTCCCTCACTCCACCAGCCATTTCGTTGTCATCAGACGCCTTCGTAGAACCCTCTTCTAGCCCCTCGGCCAGGCACACCCCAAGATTGAGTACCCGTGCGATATTCGCCAGTATCGCTTCTACGTTGCCAAGGCTGACAACCTCAAGAAGACAGCTTTCCTAAATTCCGTCATGGCAAATCCAAGACCACCAAACGAAGGTCAATTGTCCTCGGGCCTTCCAGGAGTAACCCACTATATCACAGGGCACGACAGCTCGACGAGCAAAGCCATCGTCCAGTCGACTCGGCCTGGCTCATGGGTACCGGTCCTCAAAGGCGCAAACGGGTTCGATGTTGTATACACTACTTCGGAGTTTCCGGCTTCCCTCAACGACGACAAGGACTTGAAGGCTCACGATGAGCTTATGTCGTCCAAGAAGCTTGGCCTAGTCAGCCCCAATGGTACCGTTTGTCGGATAGTCGACTTTGCTCCTGGAGCAGAACCGTTGATGCATCGCACACAGAGCCTGGATTATGGCGTGGTGTTGGAAGGCACAATGGAAATGTCGCTAGACTCGGGCGAAATAAGTCTGTTACACAGGGGCGACGTGGCAGTGCAACGGGCCACCATGCATGGCTGGAGGAATTCCAGCAAGACGGACTGGGCGAGGATGCTCTTTGTGTTGCAGGACTGCCAGGCTGTTGTCATCGATGGGAAGAGCTTGGGAGAAGATCTGAGCCATGCGAAGGCCGCCGGGGCAAATATACCGGCGAGTAGAAGTGAAGCCGTGTGACTGCCACGCTACAACCATGAAAACTCGGTTGACGATGCTATGAGGAATGATAGAAATGGGGCAATTGATTAGGGTACATGATTCAACACTCAGTGCCAGCCCTCGGTATGAAATTAGGAGAATAAGACTGCGGCAGCTTTCACTCTTAGCACTTATACTGACTAGCAGTCAAGATCAACAGCTTCTGACTTGACTCTAGCGCTCGATGACTTGACATGCATTTGTGACGGCACCTATATGCAGAGCAATAAGGTAGTAGGCAATTTTGCTCCCTCAAGGACCAGAAAGTACATTCCATTACTACTACTACCACTTGCGTGTCATGAAGCTCACGTCCAAAGGTCTCTACTGCGGATCATTTGTTCTGCTACTGGAGAGGGGCGCGAAGACGCGGGAGGGTAGGGTATCTTACCTGCAGCTTAGTTTGGGACCGTTGAAGATCAAGCGTCCAACCGTTCCCCGCCTTTTCTCTTACCCAGACTCAAATCTTGTTGTTGCACCCCTCATGATGCTTTGTCCAGATTTCGGGGCATCTCGGATTCGAGATACATTTCAGCCTGTGGGAACTTTTGATCGTCGACTTTATTCTTTCAAATTTGACTGACAACAGACAATCGTCGAGCAGATTACTGTTACACTCTTTGCTGAAAATGCCCCGTCTTTTGAAACCTGCTACCTGCGCTTTGACCGCTGTTATGTCCATATTCCTCATCTTTTGCTTATCCGTAGCCCCCACTAAGCTCTCAGCGAGGAACGAGGTTAGTGGGGATTACGGATTGGTCGGACGCCATCAAAGGCTCCAGTTCCTTGGGGTTTGTCAAAAATGCCAATAGTTTCATTCCCTAAGAGTGCAACTTAGGCTTCCTAGCCCAGTGAAGTTTGGACGATCGGGTTACCATTTGAGGTACTGTCGTCTCACCTAGATCGGTCTTCAAAGCCATCAGGCCATTCGAGAGCGACTACCATTGAAGCTCGTGCAATAGTTGACTATCCAGAAACAGGACTGCTGGTGCTAGTACATGCTGTCATAGAAGACCACCGATGTACCTAGCGAGTATGCGGAGAAAGCTCATCAAACGTAGCCTCATCTTCGACGGTTCAAGGTTGGCGGCTTAGGAGCGAGTTGCGCGAATCCTGAAACGCCTCCTTCAATTGGCTTTATGTCTGAACATGACAGTATCCAACTCTAGAATTCTTGACTTCATTCTATGGTTTAGATCCATCAAGACTTCAGGATGATTTCCTTTGAATTTCCCGTCCTTGAAGTTCTGGTTTTGCTCCTACCTTTTGCGGCATGTGCTTTCATTACTTCCCGTCCCGCCCAACCGGCTTCATCTCATCTATCACTCAAGAATCATGTACGACTAAGCTTGACCACCTAATATGATTTTCTCTTACCGCAATTGCCCTGGAGACAAACTGTCTTTCGGTCATTGTGACTTCGGTGTCAAAACAACGATCGTTAGCTCTACTCAGCTCGTCACTCAAACCATCACAAGTGTCAACACGAAGAACCTTACCTTTTCGACTACTGCGTCGGCCATCATTGCCACCACACTCTTGTCGAACAGTGACAGTGAACATCAAGTCGATTTCTCGGGCTTCACCACTGTCATTTCGGCCACGACGGTCCCAACAGCCCCGGGGTTGTCCCTATATCGTTGGCCTATGGCTTTTATGAACTTTCCCCACCTCCATCATTTCAAGCATCAGACAATATCCCACAACCGTCTTCTATGCTGAAATTGTTGACAGTATTACCATCCACATCGATACTGGAAACCACTGTAACCGCCGCCACCCCTTCGCCCCATCTCCACAACAACAACAACAACAACAACAACGGCCATCGCGCACATTCTGACCTCGACTATCCCCGCCATCAGAGTTTGCACCACTGCGGCACTAACCATAACTGTCAAACCCACCAGCACATGCCCTGCTCTCAGTTTGGCATCCTCCACCTCGACCGTAAGCACTGCAGTCACAGTCCGTTCCAGCCTCGACCTACTACACTGCCTGGGCAGCCAAAAACGTTGTCAGCACAATTGAAGCATCCCAATCGACAACTTTAAAGTATAACCTTCTGCATTGGTATGGTCATTGGCCCTGTCGTTGGTGGAGCCTTTGCTCAATCTCTCGCTACATGGCGCTGGAGATTTTACTCGAATCTCCAAACCTGGCTCGGTCTACGGAAATCCGAAACATGGATAGTGGCAGACCTCGGTCTTCCATCTGCAAATATATGTTCGAAATGAAAGACGCTCGAGGAGTGAAGGATTTATCACACCAGTCGTGACTTCATTTTGACCTTAAGCACGGAAAAGGAAGAAAAGTTTTATCTGGGAAACGGCCAAAACCTCGACCAGTCATTCGACAACCACCTCTTAATCCCCAATGCCTGGCATCTAGACAATAGTCTATACCGTTGGGACCCCCACCTACTACTGCTGTGTCAACTGCATCAGAGATTCCATATGGGGCAAGCGCAAATTATCGCGAGCCCAGACGGCTCTTACACCTGTGCTTTGTTCAGTCTACCACTGGGAAATTGCGATTCATATGGGAGCCTAGGGGCATACTGGAATGATGTGAATCCGAATCTGAATCCGACGCTGAGTTTCATCTTGTCGGACGGGAAATTGTGGTCAATTGATGCAAATCGGCAGTTGAACTAGGTGATATTATATCGAGCGGTTTTCGCTGTTAGTTGCAAAGGTCACCAGGGGACGGGTGTCTAAAAAGTACTTGGTCGTGTTCTGGAAGTCTTCCGTTGCTGTTCTAGGTGACTATTAGCTATCGACTAATATGTCAGTATCCAATGAATTCCAGTTTCCCCAGCTGCACTTTGGTTCGGGCCTCACACTCAGCATCTACTCTCTTGTGTGTCTCTTAGTCGAGCATTCATCAGAATCAAGCACCGTGACCATTCAGAACGATATCTCAGAAAATATGACCATCTTCAATGGCATCTTCTTATCGGTCTTTGACGTCACTAATCAGATCGCACTTGGTGGCCTAGTCCGCGTCTGCAAAACGTTCCAGAGCGTACCTCTCTTTTGCGGTAACATGGGGCTCTTCTATCATTCAGAAGCTATCTGACGACGAGGAAATGGGGCTGTCTCGGGTCTCTATAGTGCTTGGAATAACTTCACCAAGCTAGGAACGTTTGAGGTGCCTGTCCTATGCCGATGGGGTGGTATCCCGCAACGCGAGATGACGCGAGATTGAATGGCCGTTCACCTTCCTTCAGGATCAAGGTGGAACTGTTGCAAGTAATATAGATGAACTCGGTGGCAGTGGCCCTGAAACTTGGGAACGGAATGAAGAAAAAGTTCGGCAGCAGTTTCGAGGCTATGTGCTGATAGAAGTTGGTCATCTGAATGAGCTAGTCCTGGTGGCATGAGGGTATCGTTCACAATGGCCTTCAGAATTAGGGCGCGATATTGAGTAGATGTGAATGGAGAAATAGATGAAATTTTCGGTTCGGTGGGGCGAATTTTTGAAACTAGAAGTATGAGGGACTCGTCATGTAGACTTGGATACGCACGCCCAGGCCCAATATTAGTACACGATGGTCCTTTGCTGATAGCTACGAGGTCTCACAAGATGGAGAAGCGGTTTTAGGCATCTACCCTCTTGGCTCGAGACGATCACACTCCCCAAAAGTATATAGGTTGCTCTGGTGACTATTGAAATAGGTAGAGGCCAGTCTATGCTAAGCAACCTCTGGTGGTAAAGAGAACATTAAGACTCTTCCCAGGTGCGTCTTCGAAGACAGGGATTCCATGAGTGAAACATGGAACGTAGATGATGGCTCAGATAATGATGAGTTAGGCGTCCTGGTAGAGATTGCTAAATTAGGGCAGTGGGCTTGAATGCTAGTGCACCGTGGAGTTCCCATGATGGCTGCAGCAAAGAACGACGGCCAAAACTTCGCAGAAGATCATATCAGTGAAATGCTGCATCACGTTCCCTGAACGCTGCGATACCATCAGCGGCCACTTGTTCTCAGCTGCATTCTTCTCCACTCTCCTCAAAAGTGAATGTTGATTTAGGGCTCACTAGCTCTTGCTCGTTGCAAGAGAGGTTGAAGAAACAGCAAGAAAAAGGCAAAGGTTGATAAAGAGCGACTGATAAGTTGAAAGTTTGTGACTGGATAGGAAGAACCTACATTCAGAGGTTAAACTTCGACGATACTAGCCACGATTCCGCACGCGTAAGCAGCTTCTGCTTTTGGATAGAAAGCAAATTTTAACGTACAACAAGCGGAGAAGCACAACATTAACTTGGACTATATGTATCAAACCACTTTCATTAATCCAGCTTAGTTGATCTATCATTCGATTTGTCTAGCTGTTCACATCGTCAGAGCATTTCACCAATGCGGGCTTTCCTAAAGTATTTGAGCCTCACGGTAATGCCAAAGAAGCAGGAGTGTACGGCCTTTCTCCGGCAATCAGTACTGGACAGCATGAGTATGGGATACTCGGTAAGGGCCTTGAAACGACCCCAGGCGCTGAGGATACGCAGAGTTTGTGAACCGGGGGTAGAGGTCGCTCCTGGCTTCCTGCCGAGTCCAGTACTCCCTCAGAAGGCAGAGATCGATTTCTTTCCAGGGCACACGCCACGATAAAGTGAGGCAATTTGTTAGCGTTGCTCGAAAGCAAAAGTTGGCTGTATTGAAGGGACGACAGGAGAGTATATCCCAAGTACCGTTCATACCATCGTGACGTCACCTTCCAGTCGGCTCTTATCGACAAATCTTTCAGTGTGGTTTCTTAGATCTGTAGAGCCGATGGGGCAAAGAATTGTTGAAAATATGGGAGTTGGTAACCTCCGCTTCATAGGGCTGGTAGGGCTGGGGCCCGCTAGTAGAGTTTTCACCTTCCTCGTCTAACAGCAACAACCCAAATATCAATATGCCCCCATATGACCTCGTATTTCAACAAGAACATCTGGAATTGGGATTCAAAGACAAAACCGTTGATACGCGGGGTACGATCCCTTAATACTGGAGTCATTGAGCCCAGCGCAAACATCTAACGCACGTTAGCCAGACTTATGGCTGAAATTCTTCTCTATCGAAAAGAGACTGATTATTGCCTGCCTGCCAGTTCACAACCTTACGAGACTTTGTTCAGTATGGGGATTGCGGAGAATATTGATTAGTCAGGTGAAATGCTTACCAAAGGTGGAAATTGCGTAGTACGGAGGCGCACTCAAACCGTTTCAAATGCATCGTCGCTATCCAATACACAAGAAGTGCGACCCCAAAAATTCTTTTCTAACTTCCCCAAACGTCAAGGGGCGCTTAGCCTATGGGGGCGAAAATGGAATCAATCTTTGTTTGCAAGGCGAAAGAGGATTGTGTGGATGGATACAGGTCCTTCCTGCAGAGCCCGCTGCAGGAAGGACCTGTACTTTCAGGCTCGTGATGATCTCGACCT
>JAABUW010003380.1_pt1 | contig 22860 bp, 17 predicted proteins | sample 5560081 | NCBI WGS metagenome assembly JAABUW01 (sample SAMN10711882, study PRJNA513363) | rock metagenome | isolation source: Antarctica rocks | place: Antarctica: Victoria Land, Knobhead sud
CTGGCCGCCGGGCCGGGACTCGGCCCACGGGACTGGGTGATCGCCTACGCGACGATGCTGGCCGTCGACGCCCTCGGCATCTTGGCGGTCCTCGCGGCGATGGGGCTGCTGCAGCGACGGCTGGCGTGGGAGTCGGTCGGGCCCAGGCTGCCGATGATCGCGTTGGCCGGCGCCCTCAACACCACGCTGGCTCTGCTCGCCCTGCTGGTCGAGAACGTCACCGACGCCGCCCTGCTGCTGCTCGCGGCGCTCATGGTGATCGTGGCACTGGGCTACCGCGGCTACCAGCGGCTGCTGCGCCAGCACGCCGACCTGGACCGGCTCTTCGCGTTCACCCAGGCGGCCGGGTCGGCGGAAACCGGCGACGACATGCTCGCTCAGCTGCTCGCCGAGGCGGCTCACCTGATGCAGGCCGAGAGCGCCGTGCTACTGCTGCCCCCCGAGCACGGTGCCGACCGGCCCGGGCCGCCGGTCGAGCCGGTGGTGATCCCCCGGGGCACGCGCGACCCCATGCTCCGTGCCTGGCTCAGCCACGCCGGCCTGCGCGATGCCCTGCTGGTGCCGCTGCACGACGGCGCGGACATCGCCGGGGTGTTGCAGGTGGGCAACCGGCTCGGCGCCATGAGCACGTTCACGGCGGAGGACCTGCACCTGCTCCAGACGCTCAGCGCGCATGCCGAGGTGCTGCGACAGAACGGGCGGCTGCTGGAACGCCTGCGCTACGACGCGCACCACGACGGGCTGACCGGCCTGTGGAATCGCAACCTGTTCCTGCTGCGCCTTGCCGAGGCTCTGGGACGGGAGGTGATTCTGGGCCCGACAGCCGCCCCGCAGTCCGCGGTGCTGCTGCTGGACCTGGACCGATTCAAAGACATCAACGACACCCTCGGCCACCACGTCGGGGATCTGCTGCTGTGCCAGGTCGGGGAGCGGCTGCAATCTGGCGTACCGGCCGATGCGACCGTGGCGCGACTCGGCGGGGATGAGTTTGCGGTCCTGCTGCCGCGCTGCAGCAGCGGTGCCGAGGCGATGGAGCGGGCTGCTGCCATCGCCGGCAGCCTGACCGGCGCGTTCGACGTGGCCGGCACGTCCCTGGAGGTCGGGGTCTCGATCGGCGTGGCGCTGATCCCGGCCGACGGCCGGGTCGCGGCGACGGTCCTGCAGCACGCCGACATAGCCATGTACGCGGCGAAGAGGTCCGCGCTCGGCGTGGCGCGGTATCGCAGCGACGACGATCAGAGCAGCGTGGGTCGGCTGCGATTGGCCGGTGAGCTGCGCCGCGCCATCGACGAGGGCCAGCTCGTCGTGCACTACCAGCCGCAGCTACAGCTGGCCGACGCCCAGATCGTGGGCTTCGAGGCGCTGGTCCGCTGGCAGCACCCGTCGCTCGGCCTGCTCACCCCCGATGAGTTCGTCCCCATCGCCGAGCGCGTAGGCCTGATCGGGCCCCTCACCCATGAGGTGCTGGGTCAAGCCCTGCGCCGCTGCCGGGACTGGCAGGGCGACTACCCAGGCACGGCGGTGGCGGTCAACCTCTCCGCCCGCAGCCTGCTCGACGCCGCCTTGCCGGGGTCGGTGCGCCGACTGCTCGACGACACCGGGCTGGCGCCCCACCTGCTCGTCCTGGAAATCACCGAGACCGGGGTGATGCGGGACTTCCCGTCGGCGCTGCGCGCACTGCAGGGACTGCGGACCCTGGGCGTACGCCTGTCGGTCGACGACTTCGGCACCGGCTACAGCTCGCTGGCCTACCTGCTGCGCCTGCCGGTCCAGGAAGTAAAGATCGACAAGTCTTTCGTCATCGCCATGAACTCCTCCGCCGGGGCGGCTGCGATCGTCCGGGCGATCATCAACCTGGGACATACCCTGGGTCTGGCGATCGTCGCCGAGGGCGTCGAGGACCGCGCCGCACTCGACTCCCTCGCCCAGATGTCCTGCGACACCGTCCAAGGGCACTTCATCAGCCGGCCGATGTCGCCGCCACAGCTCGACGCCTGGCGCCGTCCCGACCTGGTGATCACTCAGCCCGGCGCGGCCGAACGGCTGCCGGCCACGGTCGGCATCGTCGCGCCACGGGCCGGCACCTCATCGACCGGATCGGCCAGGACGTGAGCCCCCGGGGCCGTCAAGCTCGCCCCCTCGGCCGACGCACTTTCGGCCGGGAGCAGCACGCGGAACGTCGCCCCCTGGCCCGGGGCGGTGTCCACCTCCACCCGCCCGCCGTGGGCGGCGACTAGGGCGGCCACGATCGACAGCCCCAGACCGCTCCCCCCGAGACTGCGGTTCCGGGACGGATCGGCTCGGTAGAAGCGCTCGAAGACGCGTTCGGCGTCGGCCGGCGCCAGTCCCGGACCGTTGTCGACGACCTCCAAGAAGGCCACCGGAACGCTGGATCCCTCGGCCCGCCGGGTGCCCACCCGGACGGCGACGGAGGTCCCGTCGGGGGTGTGGGTGAGCGCGTTGCCGACCAGATTCCCCAGCACCTGCCGCAGCCGTGAGTCGTCGCCGACGACCACCGGTGGCACCGGTCCCTCGACGGCCTGGAGCGTCACCGGCCGGCCCGGGGCCGCGGCCCGGGCCTCGTGCACGGCGTCGGAGGCCACCGCGAGCAGGTCGACCGGATGCTGCTCCAGCGGCCGCTGCTGGTCGAGTCGGGCCAGCAGAAGCAGGTCGTCGACCAGTAGGCCCATCCGGGCGGCGGAGTCCTCGATGTGCTTCATGTACCGCGCCACATCGGCGGGCTGGCCGACCGCTCCCTGCCGGTACAGCTCGGCGAAGCCGCGGATCGAGGTGAGCGGAGTACGCAGCTCATGGCTCGCGTCGGTGACGAAGCGCCGCATGCGTTGCTCCGAGGCGCGAGCCGCGCTCTCCGACGCCCGCTGTACCCCGAAGGCCGTCTCGATCTGCCCCAGCATGCCGTTGAGGGCGGCCGAGAGCCGCCCCACCTCGGTGCGCGGATGGTGGTCGGGGACCCGGCGCGAGAGATCCCCGGCGGCGATGGCAGCGGCGGTCTCCTCGACCTCGACCAGCGGGCGCAGGCTGCTGCGGACCAGGAGGTACGCCAGGCCGCCCAGCAGGGCGAGCACGACCAGGCCGGTCCCGAGCTCAAGGGCCCCGAGGTGGCTGAGTGTGCTGTTGAGGTCGCCGAGATTCGTGCCCACGTACAGGCTGCCGGAACGGCCGTCACTGAAGACCACCGCGACCGCGACGACCCGCCACGGGGCGCCCCTGGCCTGGGCCGGGACCGTGAAGGGCTTCGGCTGCCGGGTCGTCTGGGCGACGGTGAGCTTCGGCAGCTTCGGGGCGGACTGACCGGCGCGGGCCGGATTGCTGAGTACGTCCTGGGCGTTGCCCTGCGCATCGGCGGTGCTGATGAAGTACTCGGTCGGCGGGCGAAAACGGTCGCCGTCAGGATTCGGCCCCTGGGAGTACGCCCGGCCGCCGCTGCCCACCACGTTGGCCGCGTCGCCCACCAGCTGGGTGTCCACCCGGCCGAGCAGGTAGCCGCGCAGCGCGGTAGTGGCGGCGATGTCGGCCGCGACGAGCGCGCCGACCGTCAGCAGCAGGACGGTCACCACCATCTTGATCCGCAGCGGCAGTCGGTCGGCGGCCTGCCGGAGCCGGGTCCGCACGCCGGTGCGCCGTCCGGCCGCGCGGCTGGAGATGACGTCGGTCATCGTCGGGGCTGGCGCAGCACGTACCCCACCCCGCGCAGCGTATGGATGAGCCGCGGCTCGGTGGTGTCAACCTTGCGGCGCAGGTAGGAGACGTAGGACTCGACGACGTTGGCATCGCCGCCGAAGTCGTAATTCCATACGTGGTCGAGGATCTGGGCCTTGGACAGCACGCGCCCGGCATTCTGCATGAGATACCTGAGCAGCTTGAATTCGGTCGGCGACAGCAGGACCGGCTCGCCGGCCTTCCAGACCTCGTGGGCGTCGTCATCGAGCTCGAGATCGGCGAAGGTGAGCCGGGCCGAGCACGGGCCCTTCGGCCCACCGTTGCGGCGCAGGATCGCCCGGATCCGGGCGATCACCTCCTCGAGACTGAACGGCTTGGTCACGTAGTCGTCACCGCCGAGGGTGAGGCCGGCCACCTTGTCCTCGGTGCCGTCCCGCGCGGTGAGGAAGAGGACGGGGGCGCGCATGCCCTCGCTGCGCAGCTTGCGCACCACGCCGAAGCCGTCCAGCCCCGGCATCATCACGTCCAGCACCACCAGATCCGGTGGTGACCGACGGGCCAGCTCCACCGCCTGCTCGCCGGTCGGCGCGGTGGTCACCTCAAAGCCGGCATAGCGCAGGCTGGCGGCCAGCAGCTCGACGATGTTGGGCTCGTCGTCGACAACGAGAAGCCGGGCCTCGGCCGGCTCTGCACCCCGCCCGATCGTCATCTCATCTCCATCCGGTCAGCCTCGCGCCCGGGGCTGCGGTCCGGCTGCCAGCCGGCTGGCAGGAAGCTGTGAGCCCATTCGCGGCCTCGAGTGTGACCGATTCGGTTCCCCGCCGCGGCCAGGACTCACAGCGAGCTGCCAGGAACACCCCACCTTCAGCACAGCCCGGAGCCGCATCCTCATGGTCATGACCTACGACGATGCCCGCGACAACGCCCACGACAACGCCCGCGACAACGCCCACGACAACGCCACCCCGGAACCCTTCGCCCGCCCCCATCCCGTGCCGGTAACGCCGCCGGCAGAGTCGCTGGCGCCGGCCCCCGGAGCTCCGGCACCGGCCGGCGGCGCGGCCGGCCCGCCCTGGTGGGCCCCGGAAGCTCCCGAGCCTGCCACGGCGCCCAGGCCCGCCACAGCGCCCATCCCCACGGCGCCCGTGGCCGGCACACCGGTCAGCCGCCGCCCGCGGCGCGGCGCGGCGTTCCTCGTCGCCGGCGTGCTCGCCGGTGGGCTCTCCGGCGGCGCCGTCGCGGGCGTGCTGGATCGGCACGGGCCGCTGGCCGTCTCGTCGACAGGTGCGGCCACCCCGACCGTCACCCGGAGCACCGCGACGGTCAGCTCGTCGACGCCCAGCGTGGCCGGAACGCCCGAGTCCGCCGCATCGGTGATCGCGCCCAGCGTGGTCACCGTCGAGGTGACCGGCACCGGGTCGAGCAGCGACCAGTTCGGCTTAGGAGGCCAGCAGAGCCAGTCTGTGTCGGACACCGGCTCCGGGGTCATCCTGCGCAGCACCGGATACATCCTCACCAACAACCACGTCGTCTCGGCCGCCACCGGCGGCGGCAGCGTCTCGGTGACCCTGACCGACGGCCGTACCGTCCCGGCGAAGATCGTCGGCACGGACCCGACCAGCGACCTGGCCGTGATCAAGGTGACCGGGGTCAGCGGGCTGACCGCTGCCACCTTCGCCGACTCCGAGGGGCTCAAGGTGGGCCAGGCCGTCCTCGCCGTCGGCGCCCCGCTCGGCCTGTCCAACACCGTCACCCAGGGCATCGTGTCCACCCTGCACCGTCCGGTGGCCACCGGTGAGTCCGGCGCCACCGCTCAGTCGGTCATCGACGCCGTGCAGACCGATGCAGCGATCAACCCCGGCAACAGCGGCGGCGCGCTGGTCGACCTCGCCGGCCGGGTGGTGGGGATCAACAGCGCGATCGCGACTACAGGGTCGAGCGCATCGGGAAGCCAGTCGGGCAACATCGGGGTCGGCTTCGCCATCCCGTCGACGACGGCCGGCAAGGTGGCTGACCAGCTGATCAACACCGGCCATGCCACGCACTCGCAGATCGGCATCAGTGCGGCTGACTCGGCCAGCTCCACCAACGGCGCCCCGGGCCTGGGCGCCGGCGTCCGCAGCGTGAGCACCGGTGGACCGGCGGACTCGGCCGGACTGGTGGCCGGGGACGTCATCGTGAAGGTCGGCAACCGGCCGGTCACCGATGCCAACAGCCTGATCGTCGCAATTCGCGCCCTGGACCCGGGTACGAAGGTGTCACTCACCTATCGCCGAGGCGGCGTCACGCACACGGCTCAGGTCACGCTCGCCCGCGCGGGCGGCTGAGCCGTCGCCCCGATCGGCTCAGCTCAGGATGTCCTTGCGCAGGAAGTGCCACCAGGCCAGCGCGAACAGGGCGGCACTGTAGAGGCTTGACGACAGCGCGCCGCGGGCCATCCCGCTCCACTGGACCTGGGTGCCCAGGGCGTCGATCCAAGCGAACTGGTAGTGGGTCGGCAGGAATTTGCGCAAGCTGCCCAGGGCCGAGACCGCGTCGAGGATGTTGGACACGATGACCAGCAGGACCGCCCCGCCGACCGCGCCGAGCGGGGCGTCGGTGTGGACGCCGATCAGGAAGGCCAGCGCGGCCACGACCAGCAGCCCGACGGCGAGGTAGCCCACGATGATCGCCAAGCGCAGGAAAGCCTCCGGGGTGCTCAGGGTGATGCCCAGCGGGGAGCGCACCGGCGCCCAGCCGAAGACCGCCCAGCCCACCAGCAGCGAGGCCACCGGCAGCAGCACGATGGCGAACGCGCTGTAACCCAGCGCCACCAGCAGCTTCTGGCGCAGCAGCCGCGATCGCGGCACCGGTACGGCCAGCAGGTAGCGCAGGCTCGACCAGGAGGCCTCGGCGGCCACCGTATCTCCGGCGAACAGCGCGACCACCACGACCAGCAGGAATCCGGTGGAGGCGAAGATCGCGAACAGCGTGAAGTTGGCCGCGCCCGAAGTGGCCAGATCGACCAGGCCGGGGGCGCCGCGGTCCGAAGAGCCGGACCCCAGCTCGAAGGCCGCCGCCAACAGGCACGGCAGCAGGACCAGGAAGCCCAGCGTCAGCTGGGTACGCCGGCGCATCAGCTGGCGGCGCACCTCGACTCGCAGGCCCAGGGTGTGCCCGGCGCGATAGCCCTCCGCCGCTCCAGGGGCGCTCATTGTGTCCCGACCAGGCTGAGGAAGGCCTGCTCCAGCCGGCGCTGCGGGGACAGCTGGCCGACCGAGACGCCGGCCTCGACCAGCGCGCGGAGCAGGGCCGCCGGCGGAGTGCCATCGAGGGTCAAGGTGAGTCCTTCCGATGAGGTCACGATCTCGGTGGCGCCCAGGCTGCGGGCGACGGCCGCGGCCCGCGGCGGGTCGTCGACGGCGAGGGCGACCGACGTCGAGGCACCGACCAGGTCGCTGACCGACCCCTGGGCGACCAGCCGGCCCCGATCCATGACCACGCAGTCGGTGCAGGTCTGCTCCACCTCGGCCAGCTGATGGCTGGACACCAGCACCGTCCGGCCGCTGTCGGCGTAGGCGCGCAGCACCCCGCGCATCTCGCGGATCTGCGGCGGGTCGAGCCCGTCGGTGGGCTCGTCGAGCACCAGCAGGTCAGGCAGGCCCAGCATGGCCTGGGCGATGGCCAGGCGCTGCCGCATGCCGTGGCTGTACTTGCGGACCCGGCGATCCACCGCCGTGCCGAGGCCGGCGATCGCCAGCGCCTCGTCGAGCCGGGCGGCTTCGGCCGGTCGGCCGGTCGACCGCCAGTAGAGCAGCAGGTTGTCGCGGCCGGACAGGTGCGGCAGGAAGCCGGGGCCCTCCACCAGGGCACCGATCCGCGACAGCACCGGGGCGCCCGGCGTGATGCGCTGGCCGAAGACGCGGATCTCGCCGCCCGTCGGACGGATCAGGCCGAGCAGCATGCGCATGGTGGTGGTCTTGCCGGCGCCGTTCGGCCCGAGCAAGCCGACCACCTGTCCGCGGCCGACCGTGAAGCTCAGGGCGTCCACGGCCCGGAAGCCGTCGGCATAGGACTTGCCCAGACCGCTGATCACCAGGGGTACGTCGGTCAGCGCCGGGTCGACACCGGCGGCCGGTCGGTCACCGGCGCGACGCCGGCGCAGCCACCAGGCCGCGCCCAGCGCGAGCAGCAGGCCGGCGCCGACCAGGACCGCGACAGCCAGCCCACGGCCGCCGACGGCCGGCCGTAGTGCTGCGGTCGGCAGGCTCACGGAGCGCCCGGCCAGGTCGATGCGATACGTCCGCGCCCTCTGCGGCAGGGAGTAGCCCTGGTCGGTCGAGGACACCACCAGCCGCAGCCGGTGGCCGGCAAGGAAGTCGTGGGCCAGCGCCGGGAGGGCGATCCGCACCGTACGGCCCGCCGGCGTCAGCCCCGTCAGCCGAACCGGGGAGGCCAGTCGCTGGGGCAGCGACGCCTGGCGCCCGTCGGCCGAGACGTCGTACAGCTTGGCGAACAGCGTCGCGTCACCGGCGCCGGAGCTCACGTGCAGGTCGACGCGCGGCGCGCCGATCAGCGAGACGGTGTGGCGCAGCGGGGGGCTGGTGAAGGTCGCGTCCTGCCCGGGCAGCGACGCGATGGCCGAGCCGGCGAGGCCGAGCGCCGATCCCAGGCCCGGCAGCGCGCTCACCTCAGCCGGGCTGCCGCCGGCCGGCGAGACCGCGGTCTGCGCCGCGCCGGACAGCGCGACCACGGACGTGCCGGCGGCCCGCGCGCCGGCGACGCCGGGATAGCCGGGGGCGGACACGACCGTCGGCGCCGGATTGGAGTCCGACGTGGACAGGCCGGCGGCGATCTTGGTGGCCTCGAAGCGGGTGTCGGCGGCCGAGCCGTCCCGGCGCAGATAGCGGTCGAACCACGCGGTGGTCAGCGCGGTGAGCCGGGGTGTCTCACCGTCGCCGCCGTCGTGGCCGCCGGCGAACCACACCACCTTCACCGGCGTACCGGCCGCGGCGATCGCCCGCGCGTTGGCGTCGGCCTCGCTGAGCGGAAACAGCGAGTCGGTCTCGCCCTGGATCAACAGGGTCGGGGCTTTGATCTGCCCGTCGACGGCGGCCGGGCTGGACTCGCGCAGGCGCGCCAGGATGACCGGATCCGGCTGGCCGGTCGCGGCTGCGGATTCGTATGCCGCGCACACGTCGGCGGCGAAGCGGCCACAGGTCGTCGGCGTCACGCCCCGCGCGCTCGATCCGGCGCCGAAGAACAGGCCGGCCCACAGTCGCTTGAAGACCCCGTCACCCTGCGGGGCGACCGCGGCTGGCGTGGGCCGGGCGGCGCCGCTGACGGCGAACTGCGGGAAGAGCGCCTGGCCTAGGTCGTGCCAGGTGATCGAGGGCACGATGGCGTCGACGCGACGGTCGTAGCCGGCGACCAGCAGGGTGAGCGCTCCACCGTAGGACCCGCCGGCGAAACCGACCCGCGGGTCGCCCGGGCCGTCCTGGATGACGTCGGACCGCCGGCTCAGCAGGTCGATCAGGCGGCGGGCGTCCTGCACCTCGTAGCGGGCGGAGTCCAGCGAGATCTGGCCGGTCGAGCGCCCAAAGCCTCGGGCGCTGTAGGTGACCACGACGTAGCCGTGGCGGGCCAGGGCCAGCGCGTCGGTGCGCTCGTCGTCCTTGGACCCGCCGAAGCCGTGAGCCAGCACGACGGCGGGGGCCCGGCCCCCGGCCGGCGGCCGGAACACGGTGGCGTCCAGCGTGACGGCCTTGCCGTCGGCTCCGGGTCCGACCGGGACGGATAGCACCTGCTGGGGCACGGCCGGCGCGGCCGTCACCGCCGTCCCCGTCGCGATTGCGGCACCGAGCAGCACGGCCACGACGAGCGCGACCAGCAGCCGGCCCCGTCCCGAGGACGGCAGCCGGAGCGACCGGGTCAGCCGGGCAATTGGTTGGGCCACTCAACTATCATCGCCGAGCGCCCGCCATGCTCGATGCCATTGCGCCCCTCAGCATCGGGCTAAGCGTTGACGGCGGAGTAGCCGGACGATCCGTCCGGCGCGCCCCCGCCGCCGTTGTCGGCGGACGGAGTGCCACTCGTCGCGCTGCCGCCGCGGCTGCCGGCCGCGGTCCACCGAAGTGGCCACCCCAAGCCGGGGCGGTCCGGGTCGAGATCACTTTGAAGTTCTTGTCCAGCAGCACTTCGACGTGTGTGCCGTCGGACTGGGTGGCATGCGCTTCGTACGCGGCACCGGTGCTCTCAGCGGCGTCCTCCTTCGACATCCGGTCGACGGTGGCGCCGGGGATCGTGGCGGCGACCGCGGCCTTGACCCGGCTCGCCGTGGTGCCGGTCAGCTCGGTCTCCTTGCCGCCGTGCCCGCCCGCGAAGCCGGGCCCACCCCCGAAGCCGCGGCCGAAGTGACCGCCGCCGAATCCACTGGTGACGCTGAGCACCTTGAAGTTCTTGTCCAGCAGCACCTGCGCCTGGGTGCCGTTTGACTTGCGTACGTGAGCCTCATAGGCCACCCCTGCCTTCTCCGCGGTGTCCTCGGCCGACATCCGCTCGACGGTGGCGCCGGGCACCTTGGCGAGCACGGCGGCCTTCACGCCGGCAGCCGTCGAGCCGGTCAGTTCCCTCTCCACGGCCATGTGTCGCGAGTCCGGGCCGGCCGGCGAAGTGTGGGGCGCGAGACTGGGCGACGAGCCGGCGGCACTGGCGATGGCCGGTACGCCATACGCGATGGCGCCGACCGCACCCACGGCCGCCGCAACGGTGGCGGCCTTGGCAACTCTGCTCATGGTCGTACTCCTTCTGGGTGTGCGGTCAGCCCGCAGTGGACCCGCCGGCGCTGAGCGTGCCCGCGACGACTGTGCCGGGGCTTCGGTCAACCTGGCAACTGCCTGGCAAGGGCGGCCGCTCGGCCGAGCCAGAAGGCCGGATCAGCTTGGTGATAGACGTGCTCGTCCGGCTCGATCCGGTCGAGGAACTTGCGGTAGATCGTGGCCTGCCGTAGCGCCGCAACCGGCGCCAGCAGCGCTGAAGCACGCCGGCCGTCGCTGCCCGGCCGGCGCGCCCACCACAGCCGGTCCCACTCGGCTTGGACAGCTTCGCGGTCGTCGGCGGACAACCGCTCCAGGAAGGCCGCCTGGTCGAGGATCGGGTGGCCGACGCCGCAGTCGCCCCAGTCCATCAGCGTCAGCGCATCGCCGGTGCCCCGGACGTTGCCCGGGTGGAAATCGCCGTGCACCAGCGTGTCGGGCAGCCCGCACTCGGCCACAGCGGCGAAGCGCCCCGGCAGGCCGGCGATGAGTGCCGCCACCTCGCCCACCGTGGTGGCGTCGAGCTGGTCGGCGGTCCGGCGCAGCGTGTCGGCGGCCAGCGCCGCGATCGCCCCGGGCCGCCAGTCGGGCAGGCCAAGAGCGAGCAGCTCCTCGACTCGGCCGGACCAGGCGTGCTGGAGGTCGACCAGCAGCCCGACCATGCGCAGCAGCTGCTCGAGCGGGGCGCCGAATCGGTCGGTGCCGGCGACGTTGCCCATCAGCAGGCGTCCCGACCCCACCGCAAGCAGGGTGGGGACCACGAGCGGGTCCAGCCGCGCGATCACCGCGCCCTCGTGGCCGAAGAAGTCCGGCACGCACTTCAGCCAGACCGGCCCCGCGCTCGTGTGCAGGCGCCACACGCCCGACAGGTTCCACGTCTTGACCTGCTCGGCCGGCCCGGACTGGCCGGTCCCCCGCTCGGCCAGCACCGCGTCGGCCCAGGTCAGCGCCGCGGCCGGTCCACCGGGGCAGGCCCAGGGCTGGCGCAGCGGCTGCGCGGCGGTGGGCTCTGCCGGCCACGGCCCCAACTGTCGGGCCGGCAGCGCCGGCACCTCCGCCAGATAGGTCACCGCCCCGCCGGCCGGGGTCGGCCCGGGCGGGGCCGCCAGGAGGCGCAACACGGTGACGTCCAGCCCGTGGGTCGCGCGGACGGCCGGGCCCAGCTCGCCGACGTCGCTCCACCACGGCGAGGACACCGCCAAGGGCGGCAAGGCCCCGACGACGCAGCCGTCAGGCAGGCACAGGACCAGCGTCACCACGCGTCCCGGTGGCGCACCCACCGGGCCGACCGTACGCCGCTGTGGACGAACCGCTTGTCCTTCGGCGGGGCGGCTGTGACCATGGATCCATGAAGCTGAAGCTGAGCGTGCTGCTCGCCGCCGTCGCCGCAGTTGCGGCGCTGGCAATCGCACCGAGCGCGCTGGGTGGCCCGGCGCCAGCCGGCGCCAAGCTCAGCGCCGCGCAGGGGTCAGGGACCGCGAGCGCGTGTCGGGGGGCCGCCAAGCCCGCGCGCTGGCACCACGTGGTGTGGATCTGGATGGAGAACAAAGGCTATAAGGAGATCATCGGCTCGGCCAGCTCGCCGTATGTCAACGCACTCGCCGCGCACTGCGGCCTGGCGACCAACTACCGGGCCATCACCTATCCGTCGCTGCCCAACTACCTGGCCGCAACCAGCGGCAGCACGCACGGCGTCACCGACGACGCGCTGCCGGCCGCCCACCGGATCAGCGGGCCGTCGATCTTCTCCCAGGTCGGCGGCTGGCGCTCCCTGCAGCACTCGATGCCCACCAACTGCGACCGGAGCAACGCCTATCCCTACATGGTCAAGCACGACCCGGCTGCCTACTACACCTCGATCCGGACGCAATGCCGGCGCCAGGACACGCCGCTGGCCCGCACCCCGAGCTTTGCCGCACCGTTCACGTTCATCACCCCGAACATGTGCGAGGACAGCCACGACTGCACCAGCCGGACCGGGGACGCGTGGCTGGCACAGTTCATCCCGAAGCTGCTGACCAGCCGGCAGTACGCGGCCGGCGACACCCTGCTGGTGCTCACCTTCGACAGCGACGACCACCACTCCGGCAACCACGTCGCGACCGTGCTCGTCGCTCCGTCGATCGCCCGCGGCACCCGTAGCGGGACCGCCTACACCCACTACAGCCTGCTGCGCACCACCGAGGAGCTGCTCGGCAAGCCGCTGCTGGGGCGGGCCGCGAGTGCGCCGTCGATGCGCCGGGGCTTCGGGCTCTGAGCCCGCCCGTGGCCGGCCGCCGCGGCACTCCCTGCCCTGACCCCCGGCCGCGATGATCGTCGTGGCCCACCGGATGCCGGCCAGCTCCGGTGCGGCGGCCGCCCTGGCCCGGGCCGGCGCCAGCATGTTCGAGCTCGACGTACGGCTGCCGGCCGATGGCGGGCCGCCGGTCGTCACCCACTTCGGGCCGCTGTGGCCAGGCTCCTCCCTGTTCAACGACGGCTGGCGGGTGCGCCAAGGCGCCTTGTCGAGCCGGTTGGGGCCGCCGCTGGGCGAAGCCATCGCGTTGCTGCCGCGGGCGTGCGAGGTCCTGCTGGATCTCAAGGGGCCGATCGCCGACCCGGACACAGCCGCGCGGGGACTGGCCGCCGAGGTGGCGGAGCCGGCGCGTATCCACGTATGCGGCAACGCCGGTCCGATCGCCCCCGGCGTCGCCGCCCTGGGCATGCGGGTATGGCGGACGGTGGGGTCGCGCGCCGAGCTGGCGGCCGCCATGGGGGCGGCCGGGCCGCAGCCCTGGGCGCTCACCGTGCACCACCGGTTGCTCAGCGCCGCGGTAGTGGCGACCCTGCGTCAGAGATCTCCGCGGGTGGTGGCCTGGACGGTGAACAGCGTCCCCCGCGCCCGCGTGCTGCAGTCACTCGGCGTCGACGGGATCACCACCGACCGCCCGTCGGTCATGACAGCGCTGCGTGCTGCGAGCGGCTGAAATCGGCCGCTACCGGCCGCTCGGCCAGCAGGGCGGCGGCGATGACGTCGGCGGCGGCCGGGAGATCCTCGCCGAGATAACTGCCCGGGACGCCGGCCCGCGAGGCCGGGGCAAGAAAGGCGTTGCCGGCGTAGAACAGGCGCGGCCCCGCCAGCTCGGCCGCCCGCAGCGACTCGATCGCCGCCCGGCGGCCGACCGAGAGGTGCGAGACGACGACCACGGCAGGCGCGCCGGTCAGCCGGACGGCGGTGAGCAGCGCCGCCGCCGGGGTACGGGGGCCGAGCAGCCGGCTGGCCCACCCGCGCCGGGCCAGCACCACCCGCATCGCCTCCTGCGCCAGCGTGTGCTGATCACGCGGCCCGCAGGTCAAGATGATGCTGCCACGGTGCCACGGTGCAGGCACCCGGATGAGCAGCTCGCGCAGCCACGTGCGCGCGGCTTCGGTCGCCAGCCGCTCGGCGCCCAGGTCGCAGCGACCGGCCTCCCACCAGGCCCCCACCTGGCGCATCGCGGGGAACAGCACGTCGAACATGGCCGCCTCGCCCAGGCCCTCGGTGGCCTGCTCGAGGGCTGCCGCGGTGCCGGCCGGGTCGCCGCGCTGGGCAGCTTGGAGGAAGGCCGTGATCAGCGACTGCTGGGGCTCCCCCGGCTCGTCGGCCTGGCGGACCAGGACCGCCGCGTCAGCGGCTCGGCGGCCACGGGCGATCTCGTCGCGCATCCGGCGCACGGTGATGACCTCGGCGGCGGAGTAGCGGCGGTGCCCGCCGGCGCTGCGCGGCGTCAGCGGCACGCCGTACCGCCGCTCCCACGAACGGATGGTGGGTGCGGGGACCGACAGCAGGCGGCTGACGTCGCGGATGGACAGACCGCCGCCGATCTCGGGCTCCTGGCTGCCACTGCCGGCGATCCGGTCGGGGTCGCGCACGGTGGTCTCGCCGATGCGGCCGGCACTGCTTCTGCTGAAATCCGACATACCGTCCCTACCCAGACCGCTCGTGGCTCCGAGCGCCACTCAACGCTTGGCTGCAACAGTACGTCGGGCCGCACCGGCGGCTCGGGCCGCTACGAAAATACGGCGGAAGGGCAGCACGGTGCCGAATTCCTGACGGGGGTAGGCGGTCGCAAGGACGGCGGCGTACTCAGCCAGGAAGTCGGCCCGCTCGGCGCCCTCGAGGACGGCCAGGACCGGTCGCAGGGCCGTGCCCCGCGTCCACTCCAGCACCGCGTCGTCGCCAGGCAGTACGTGCAGGTAGGTGGTTTCCCAGGCATCGACGACCAGACCGAGGGCTGACAGCACCGACAGGTACGTCGCCGGATCGGCCACCGAGGCCGTCCGGGCGGCCGAAGTGCCGGGGCCGACCCGGTCCCGCCAGCGCGCGCTGTTGCGCAGCTCGTCGAGCAGGACATGGCTGGGCTGGTCGAAGTTGCCAGGCACCTGGAAGCCGAGCCAGCCGCCTGGGGCAAGCCAACCGACCAGAGCCGGCAGCAGCTCGAGGTGGTCGGGGACCCACTGCAGGGTGGCGTTGGACACCACCACGTCGATGGCGGTGTCGGGCCGCCAGTCGCGCAGGTCGGCCTGGCGGAAGTCCAGCCGGCCGGGCACCGCGTGGGCGGCGGCCGAGCCGATCATCTCCGCCGAGCTATCGATGCCCACCACGTACGCCCCTGGCCAGCGCTTCAGCAAGGTGGCGGTCCGGTCGCCCGGGCCGCAGCCGAGGTCGACCACCGACTCCGGCGCCGCGCAGTCGATCCTGGTCAGCAGGTCGTCGAACGGACGGCCGCGCTCGTCGGCATAGCGCTGGTAGAGCGCCGGATCCCAGCTCAAGCCGGCTGAGCCCGGTCGTCGCGCCGGTCCACCCGGTCCTCGTCAACCCGCTCACGATCGTCGACCCGCTCGCGCTGGGGCACCACGGTGTAGCGCGGGTCCCGGGCCGACTGCTGGCCGGCGTTGAAGGTGCCGAAGCGAGCGGCGGCCGAGCCCACCATCAGCGCCACTCCGGCCGTCCCCGCCGCGGCCCGGCTCCGGCCGCCCCAGCCGGCGGCCAGCAGGCCACCGCCGATGGTCAGGGCCCGGGCCACCGTGAGGTATCGCCCCGCTTTGCCGGCGTGGCGCTGCTCGACCGAGAGTCCCATGCCGGCTTCCATCTGCCGCTCCATCACCACCTCGAAGGCAGCCCCGCCGACCGCCATCCGGCGGGCGGGGCCGGCCTCGGCCAGCGGGGCGACGAGCATGCCCAGCCCGCCGGCGGCCGCGGTGGCGCTGCCCACGAAGAGGAACGGCAGCCGGTGCCGGGCTGCATGCCAGGCGGGGGTGGCTGTATCGCTGAGCAGCACGCCGGTGTAGGAGGCGACCGCCGGCGCCAGGGCCGCGGCCAGCAGTCCCCCGGCTCGGCCGGCGCCAGTCAGCAGGGCACCCACCGGGCCGTCGCGGTGTCGGGGTGGCAGCAGCTGGCGCGCCTCGGCGGCCACCGCCAGCCCGGCCATCGGCGCGTAGCCGGTGAGAATCCAGGTGCCGACGCTCATCGGCGAGGTGGGCTTAGCGACCCGCAGCATGTGGTGAAAGCGCGACGGCTTGCCGAGGTCGTGCACCAGAGCGGCGAAGCTGAGACTGATCGCCGTCATGGCGGCCACCCGCGACGAGCGGCGCAGCGTGGGGCGCCCGGTCAGGTCCGAGCCAGCGCCGAGGATCGACGAGCCGGCGGCCAGCCCACCAAGGAAAAGATAGGCCGGGATGTCGGCTGCCCACGGGGAGGGCTTGACGATCGGCCGGCCGTAATAGGACGTGAAATGCGCCTCGGGCACCATCGCCCGCTCACCGCGCCGGCGGCGCGAGCGTGGCCGCTGCTGGGCCGTGACGCGGGTGCTGCCGCTGGCGCTGAGGTCAGGCCCAGTCACGATGACACCCTGTGGCCCGCGCCGACGAAGGCGGCGACCCCGCCGGCCAGCATCGTCAGCGCGGCCAGCGCCGCCGTCCGCCACATCTGCCCCAGGTGCGCCGTCGTCACGATGGGGTCCGGCGGCAGCCCGTAGACCTCCGGCTTGTCGAGGAGGAGGAAGAAGGCCCCGGTGCCGCCCACCCCGTCGCCGGGATCGTGGCCGTACAGCTGTGCACCGGGCACGCCGGCCTCGACCAGCTGCTCGACCCGGCCCTGGGCGCGGACCCGCAGCTCGTCGAGATCGCCGAACTGGATGGACTCGGTGGGGCAGGCCTTGGCACAGGCCGGCGTCAGGTCGTCCTTCAACCGGTCGTAGCAGAGCGTGCATTTCTGGGCCAGCCCGACTGCGGCATCCTCGGCCGGTCCGTCGCGGCGCTCGATCACGCCGTACGGGCAGGCCGGCACGCAATAGCCGCAGCCGTTGCAGATGTCGTTCTGCACCACGACGGTGCCAAATTCGGTCCGGAACAACGCACCGGTCGGGCAGACGTCGAGACAGGCCGCGTGCGTGCAGTGCTTGCACACATCGGATTCCATCAGCCAGCGGAACGCGCTGTGCTCGGCCGCAGCTGCGTCGGCGCCGGGCAGGGTCAGGCCGGGCATGCCCAGGTCGACCGGCTGGGGCTCCTGCTCGATGAAGGCGACATGGCGCCAGGTCGAGGCACCGAGGCCGACGGAATTGTCGTACGACATCCCGGTCAGCGACAGGCCGTCCTCCGGCACCGAATTCCAGGTCTTGCAGGCCACCTCGCAGGCTTTGCACCCGATGCAGATGCTGGTGTCGGTGAAGAATCCCTTGCGGGGCGGCGGATTGGCATAACCCGCTTCCGCAGCTGGATTGACGACCGTGGTCATCGCCCTACCGTCCCTTCTGCGCCGTGGGTGGCGTCGGCGCGCTCGCGATAACCCGCCACGTAGTCCAGCAGCTCCGGTCCGCGCGGCCGGCGGCCCGGCTGGATGTCGCAGGTGCCGACCTTGTCCTGGATATGGACGTTGGGGTCCAGCACGATCTGCACCAGCTCGTTGGCCGCGTCCCCCGTCACCAGCCCGGCCGGCCCCCAGTGATAAGGAAGCCCGACCTGATGAATCACCCGGCCGGCCACCCGCAGCGGGCGCATCCGGTCGGTGACCAGCACTCGGGCCTCGATCGCGTTTCGGCTGGTGACAATCGTGGCCCACCCCTCGTGCGACAGGCCGCGTTCGGCGGCCAGCGCCGGGGACACCTCGCAGAACATCTCCGGCTGCAATTCCGACAGGTACGGCAGGAACCGGCTCATCCCGCCGGCCGTGTGGTGCTCGGTCAGCCGGTAGGTCGTGAACACGTAGGGAAAGACCGGGCTGGCCGCTGGGTTGGCGGGGTTGACCGCGTGCGGGTACTGCTCCCGGGTGGGGTTGAACGTCTGCCCCGGGTGCACCGGATTGCCGACCGGTGACTCGGCCGGCTCGTAGTGCACCGGCATCGGCCCGTCCGCCAGGCCCGACGGCACGTAGAGCCAGGCCTTCCCGTCGGTCTGCATGATGAAGGGGTCCACCCCGGCCAGCGCCGCTTGCGCCGTGGCGCCCTCTGGCGGCACGTAATCCGGGCGCTTGTCGGGCTCGAAGTCCGGCACGTCCGGCCCGGTCCACTTCTGCTGATCCTCGTCCCACCGCAGGTAGGCCTTGCGCTCGCTCCACGGCTTGCCGTCGGGGTCGGCCGAGGCCCGGTTGTAGAGGATGCGCCGGTTGGCCGGCCAGGCCCAGCCCCATTCCGGGGCCACCCAGCTCTGCTCGCTGCCGGGCTTGCGGCGGGCCGCCTGGTTGACGCCGTCGGCGTAGACCCCGCAATAGATCCAGCAGCCGCAGCGGGTGGAGCCGTCGTCCTTCAGCTCCACATAGGCCGACAGCGGTGCGCCGTCCGGGCCGGTGCCGTTAATCTCCCGAAGCACCGCGTCGGCATCGGGGTCCTGGGTTTCGCCCGTGGTCGGGTAGTCCCAGGTCAGGTCGAGCACCGGCCGGTCCCGCTCGTCGGTCGAGCCGGCCAGCTTCTCGCGGATGATCCGGCCGAGGTGGTAGTAGAACCACAGCTCGCTGCGGCAGTCACCCGGCGGCTCGATGGCCCTGTGATGCCATTGCAGCATCCGCTGGGTATTGGTGAAGGTGCCGTCCTTCTCGGTGTGCGCGGCCGCCGGAAGGAAGAAGACCTCGGTGGCGATGTCCTCGGTGCTCAGCTCGCCAGTCTCGATCTCCGGCCCGTCGCGCCAGAAATTTGCCGACTCGATGTCCACCAGGTCGCGGACGACGAGCCAGTCGAGATTGGCCATGCCGAGCCGCTGGGCCTTGGCGTTCGCGGAGCCCACAGCCGGATTCTGGCCGACGACGAAGTAGCCGCCGACCTTGCCGTCGATCTGGTCCAGCACGGTCTGGTAGGTGCCGTGGTCGCCGGTGAGGCGAGGCAGGTAGTCGAAACAGAAGTCGTTCTCGGCGGTGGCCGCGTCGCCCCACCAGGCTTTAAGAAGGCTGACCATGTACGTCGGCATATTGCCCCAGAAGCCGGTGCTGCGGGCGTCCCCGCTGAGGTAGGACTCCAGGTCGGATTCCTTCTGCGCGTGCGGCATGGCCAGATATCCCGGCAGGATCTCGAAGAGCGTGGGGATGTCGGTCGAGCCCTGGATGCTGGCGTGTCCGCGCAGCGCCAGGATGCCCCCACCCGGGCGGCCGATATTTCCCAGCAGCGTCTGCAGGATCGCGGCGGTGCGGATGTACTGCACTCCGGACGTGTGGTGAGTCCAGCCGACGGCGTAGCAGAACGCGGTCGTACGCTCCCGGCCGCTGTTGGCCACCATCGCCTGCGCCACCTCGGTGAACTGCTCGGGCGAGATCCCGCATACCTCCTGCACCATCTCCGGGGTGTAGCGGGCGAAATGGCGCTTGAGGATTTGGTAGACGCAGCGCGGGTGCTGCAGCGTCGGGTCGACCTTCGGCTTGGCGGCAATCGCCGGTCCACCGCTGCCGTGCGCGTGGCCGGTCGGCGTCTCCCCGTCGCCTTTGTCGGTGTCGCCCTTCCCGCCGGTGCCGTCCGCAGTGCCGGCACCGCCCGCACCGTCCTCCTCGCTGGGCTCGTACTGCCAGCTCTCCGGGTCATAGGAATGCCGCTCGGGGTCGTAGCCGGAGAACAGCCCGTCGAGGTCCTCGGTGTCACGGAAGGACTCGTCGATGATCGCGCCGGCGTTGGTGTAGGCGACGACATATTCGCGGAAATCGGCCTCCTGGGTCAGCACGTGATTGACCAGGGCGCCGAGGAAGGCGATGTCGCTGCCGGCGCGGATCGGTACGTAGACGTCGGCCACCGCGGACGTACGGGTGAAGCGCGGGTCGACATGGATGATCTTCGCGCCGCGCGCCTTCGCCTCCATCACCCACTGGAATCCGACCGGGTGGCACTCGGCCATGTTCGATCCCTGGATCAAGATGCAGTCAGCGTTGGCCAGATCCTGCAGGAAGGTCGTGGCGCCGCCGCGACCGAACGAAGTCCCCAGACCGGGAACGGTGGAGGAGTGTCAAATGCGGGCCTGGTTCTCGATCTGGATGGCGCCCAGCGCGGTGTAAAGCTTCTTCATGAGGTAGTTCTCCTCGTTGTCGAGGGTCGCTCCTCCAAGGCTGGCTATCCCCATCGTGCGCCGGGTGCGCTTGCCGTCCACCTCCCACTGCCAGCTGTCGTTGCGGGTCTTGATGACCCGGTCGGCGATCATGTTCATCGCCGTGTCGAGGTCGAGGTCTTCCCACTCCGTCGCGTGCGGCCGGCGGTATTTGACCTTGTGCTCCCGGCCCGGATTGGTGACCAGCTGCTTGGTGGCCGAGCCCTTGGGGCAGAGCCGCCCGCGGCTCACCGGAGAGTCCGGGTCGCCCTCGATCTGAGTGATCTTGCCGTCGGCAACAAAGACCTGCTGACCGCAACCCACTGCGCAGTACGGGCAGACGCTCTTGACCACGGTCGCATCAGCGGTGTGGGGAGTCAGCTCGAAGGAGCGGCGGGACTGCGCGGCCGCGCCGCGACCGAGCGCGTCGTCGCCGCGCACCTGCCGCAGCAGCGGCCAACTGCCGATCAGCTTCCCGACGCCCATCCGTTGGACCCCTTCCCGGCGTACCTGGCCGAAACCGTACCCCCCGGCGTCGGTCCGGCTGCACCCCGGCGCCCGCGTCGCGCGGGTGGCGGTCAGAGCCGGCCGGCGTAGTAGGCGCTGGTCCAGATCTTCTCCTTCTTCACGGTCTGGCCGTCGCCGGGTGCGTGCCAGATATAGCCGCCACCGGCATACATGCCGACGTGGTAGATGCCGCTGGTGCTGGAGCCGAAAAACACCAGATCGCCTTGTTGCAGCGAGCTCGTGGAGATGTGGCGCACGCTGTTGTACTGCAGTTGCGAATTGTGCGGCAGCAGCCGGCCGAAGGGGCTCAACACGTAGAGCATCAGTCCGGAGCAGTCGAAGCTGTCAGGGCCCGCGGCGCCGTACTGGTAGGGCTGGCCGTTGTGCGATGCCGCCGCGGCGACGACCCGGCTGTCGTTGGAGAGCCAGATGACCGTGTTCGTGCTGACGCAGGCAGACCACGCCGGGCTGCCGATATAGCTGATGCGGTACGTGTTGGTAGTCCCAGGGGCGATCGTGAAGTTCACCCGGCCGGCGCTGTTGGTCGTCGCGTGCAGGTATGCCTTCCACGCTGAACCGCCCCATACGTCCAGATGCGCATCGACACCGGGTACGACGACACCGGTCGTCGAGGTGATCATGCCGGCGTAGGTCAATGATTCGCCGGGCCCGATGATGCTGGTGTGCGTGGTGTGGCAGTAGGTGGCGGTGGTCGCACCGGCTGACGGTGCGACCAGCCCGGTGATGCTGAGAGCAGATCCGATCAGCAGGGCCAGGCAGGCGGCGCGGCGACGCCCAGGCAGGACAGCAGGCATGGCGGCTTCCCTTTCTGCACGCCTGCGAGGTGAGCTGTCGGGTTCGGACGAGAAGGGCTGCCCGGCCGCCATAGCGGCTTCACCCCAAGACACGGGGAGTGTCGAAGTACCTGGGTCCCCCACTCCTGCCCGTGCTGCAGTGGGTAGCTGGGGCCACCGGCTCAGTGGGCAGGATTCGGCGTCGGTCGGGCCGGCGGTCAATCGATAAGAAACGGTACCGCCAATACCCCGTCAATTGGCAAGTTTCAGCGATAAGTTTACCCGGCCGGGCGCAGCCGGGCGCCGGGGCGTAGCCGGCGTCGGCCGGCGTCAGCTGTCGATCGTGCCCATATTGGCGTAGCGGTCGCCGGCAGCTGCCCCGGGCGGCGCGAGCTCGTCGAGGTGCCGCAGGTCCTCGGCAGTGAGGTCGACGTCGACCGCACCTAGATTCTCGGCCAGCCGGCCGCGCTTCTTGGTGCCGGGAATGGCCACGATGTCGTCGCCCTGAGCCAACAGCCAGGCCAGGGCAAGCTGCGCCGGGGTGCAGTCCTTGGCATGGGCCAGGTCGCGCACCTGATCGACCAGCCGGAGATTACGGTCGAAATTCTCCCCCTGAAACCGGGGCGCATTGCGCCGGAAGTCGTCGGGCGCGAAGTCCTCGGGGCTGCGGATCTCGCCGGTGAGAAAGCCCCGCCCCAGCGGGCTGTACGCCACGAAGCCGATCCCCAGCTCGCGCAGCAGCGGGCGTACCTTCTGCTCGGGCTCGCGCTCCCACAGCGAGTATTCCGTCTGCAGGGCGGTGATCGGGTGGACGACGTGCGCCCGCCGGATCGTCTCGGCCGACGCCTCGGACAAGCCGAGGTAGCGCACCTTGCCCGCCGCGACCAGCTCGGCCATGGCACCGACGGTGTCCTCGATCGGCACGGACCGGTCGACCCGATGCTGGTAATAGAGGTCGATGACGTCGACGCCGAGCCGCTGCAGACTGGCATCGCAGGCCGAGCGGACATATTCGGGGCTGCCGTTCACGCCGACGAAGGATCCGTCCGCGCGACGCTCGTTGCCGAACTTCGTGGCGAGCACCACCTCGTCCCGCCGGTCGGAAATGGCTTTGCCGACGAGCTTTTCGTTGGTGAACGGGCCGTACATGTCGGCGGTGTCGAGGAAGGTGCAGCCGGCGTCCAGCGCCGCGGCGATGGTGGCCAGCGACTCGCCCTCGTCGCCAGGACCGTAGAACTCGCTCATGCCCATACAGCCGAGCCGAGCGAGGACACCTCGAGCTGACCGAGCCTGCGGTGCTGCATGCGGTCTCCCTGCGTTGGCCTGACGTACTCGGCTCGGATGAAGCGGCGTGGGACCTCCCGCCGGTGGTTACGGTAGCCCGACCACCGGTCCGCCTCGTGGCGGACCAAGGGCCGCCCGTCGGCCCCTCCGACGGCAGCTGCCCCCGCCGAGGCGGGGCGGGGCTAGCTACTTCGACCTGAAAAACGCGCTGGGCTGAGATCGGGGGGTCGGCGGCGGCGGATCCGGGAGAGATCGGACTTCGGCCTTGCCCGATCAGCTGGCCA
>JAABUW010003381.1_pt1 | contig 22860 bp, 28 predicted proteins | sample 5560081 | NCBI WGS metagenome assembly JAABUW01 (sample SAMN10711882, study PRJNA513363) | rock metagenome | isolation source: Antarctica rocks | place: Antarctica: Victoria Land, Knobhead sud
TATATTATAATCTTAGTTATTTAATAGTAAGATTATTTATAATTAATATTAAATTAATATTAAATTAATTAAGGAGTTAATATTATAAGAAATATTAAGAAATATCCTTTATAAGTAAATATAATAAAAATAGCTATTAATTATTAATAATATATATTCCTAACTAAAAGTTCTAATATTATATAAATAGAATATTAGTTAAAACCTATTATTATAATAATATTTAATAAGTTTAATATAATTTAGTTATAAAAGTAAAATAGAATTAAGGGAAATTAAGATAAATAAAATTAAGTCCTTTATAATAATTTATAGCTATTCTTATCTTTACTTAAATAAGATTTAGAAATAGAATTAAGAGCTTAATTCTATTAAGTATTTAAGATAGAATACTTTATACTTTACTATTAGTATAAGCTAATAAGCTATTAATTAGACTACTTTATCTTCTTATTAAATAAACTAGTAAATTAAATTTAGATCTTTAAAGGTATTTTCTAGTATATAAGATTAGAAAATATTAAAATATACTATACTAGATTTACTTTTATATTAAAGGTTCTTTAAGTACTTTATAAAAAGGATAAGTATTAAGTATAATCCTACTTAAAAGTCTTAGTATTAAATCTAAATTTCTTATTAGAAGTTATATCTTATATTAAGTTATAACTTTCCCTTCTTAATTTAGAAGTTTCTAAAATTTTAAACCTTAATTTAATAATAGCTAATTTATATTATATTATATTCTTAAAAAATTATATCTAATATTAAAGAGAAGAAGAAAGAGTAAATTAAAAGTAATAAAATCTTTATCTTACTATTACTTTATAAAATTATAATATAAGAATTATAATTTCTTATAAATAATTAAAGATATAGAAATTTTAGTTATTTAAAGTTCTTAAATTATTAAATTTCTTAGAATTTTTTTTAATAGGTTTTAAAAAGTAATAGAGGTATAAATAATATAACTTTTAACGATTTTTGGTGTAAAATTGTAAGGGGTGCGGAAACTTATAGCCTAGTACTATACCTAGAGCGGGCCTCCCCCGCCCTAGCCTCGCCCTTAATTCGCTGCCTACTTCGACCGCGATCCTTCATCCGTTTGAATGTAGCTCTAAATCCTCCCTCCAAGCTTATACTACAGCTTCCTGCAAGCCGTACGGCATCATGTCAGGGAATGATGACCTCTGGAGTGAGTACTGGAGTACCCCGGAGCTGGAAGTTCAGGAAACGCCCACCCAACGTTGCAAGGCCTGCTCGAGGATAACCTGGGTCAACTTCCGAGCCGACAGCGTGACGGACGAGCTGTTCCACCCCAGAACGCTTGTGATAGGTGACTTCCTCTATGTAGTCAAGTCTGCGTTTGCGGGATGCTACGTTTGCAGGATAATCATGATTCATATCATTCAGTCATTCACGCATGTCAGCCAGATGATTAGCTGTTATGATACCATCGAAAAGGTCGGTTTGAGGCTGTCGCTTGATGATGAGTTGTCACTCCATTGCTGGGATGGTGAAGGCCGTCGGGTGGTGCTTTCGGACTTGGCAGTGGCCGGTATTATAGAGCTCGGTGATAAGGAGTGGGATGAGTCAGAGGACATGGTGAATGAGGCTGATGATGAGGAGAATTTGCGTGGTGGTCTATACTGGGATAGAAATGAGGCTACCGGCCTGATAAGGCTTCTAGATTGCGGTCAGTCTTCAGAGGAACCTAGCAGCCGTGCGAGACGACTAACAGATCGCAGATGAGAACAAACTGACCCTGAATCCATCGATCTCGATACAGCCGCTGCTCCTTCACCACTGGCTTTCAAATTGTACCAAAAACCACTCCTTATGTCATTCTGAAGTAGGTGAGGCTACAACCGAATTGCCAACTCGAATCCTCGACCTTGGAGATTCGATCAGCTCGCGTCAGACTCGCCTACTTGTTACAAACGGCCTGCGCGCTCCGTATCTCACCTTAAGCCATTGCTGGGGCTCATCCCATCATACAATGGCATTGAGCCATTCAAACTTCGACACATTCGTTGCAGGAGTGGGCGATACCGAGATGCCGAGGACATTTCGTGAGGCTATAATGCTGACTCGGAATCTAGGTCAGCGGTACCTATGGATTGACTCTATGTGTATCATGCAACCCACAACGATAGACAAGGACGATTGGAGTCGAGAAGGCGCCCGAATGGGAGATTATTATTCAAGATCTCTCCTCAATCTCGCGGCAAGTGGGGGCTTGGACAATACGGAAGGACTGCTACACGCAAGAGCAGGCTCACAGTTTGAGGTAAAACCGTTTCCCTTATTTGAAAATCCAGTACACCGCGAATGGGATGATTTCTCCAAGATGATGGAACGCGATCCAAATTGGCTCCCGATCATGCAACCCAAGCCGGCATCGTGGTTGCAACATGTTCAATGTTCGCCACTCAGCTACAGAGCCTGGGTGCTTCAAGAGAGGCTGCTTGCGCCTAGGACGCTGCACTGTACTGTGCAGGGACTCTTCTGGGAATGTTCCGAGCTTCGCGCATCTGAGTATGAACCTCTCGGTTGTAGTGCCGACTATACCATCCGGGACCATGGTCTTTTGGGACTGAACCAACTCAGAAAAAAAGAAAACAGGTTCATCACTGGAACTTATTGGCGGCATGTCGTAGAAAGGTTCTCTCAGCTGCGAATAAGCTTTCCAAGCGACAGACTCCCGGCATTAGCAGGTCTCGCCCAAACAATACAGGAACACACAAAAGACGCATACATCGCTGGTCACTTCAAGACTTCATTGATCAGCAGTTTGCTGTGGTTCCGACTCGATTCAGGGGCGGCGGGGTTGCAAGTGAGGAATTCAGGCGCGCCGTCGTGGTCATGGGCTTCGACATCCGCGCAAGTCAAATTTACGCCCCTAGAGACTAAGGACTACCCAAGCCGTGATCCCGAATCGTATGATTGGAAGGCTGAACTTCTTCACATCAGCGCCGAACCCGTGGACATAACCACTTATGGTTGGTTGTCTCAAAGTTCCCTAAAACTGCAAGGCTACCTGAAGGAACGTAGACCCGAGTCTGATATCCCTGAGCTCGTTCGGAAAACCCTGACTGAGCATGAGCAGTGGAGTGGCCATCTTCCGATGCCAAAGGAGGATGCAGTCCCTCAGATAGGCGCCGTCCACTTCCCCCGTGAAGATGTACTTGTGGACCTGATGGAGACGGAGACGGATGATAAGTCCAGCATACCAAAGCCATCTGCAGACCATCAACCCGCAGGACTGGAAGAAGAAGCAAAGTCTCCCCTTGTGGCAGGTCCCGAACAGGCTGAAGCCAAAAATGGAAAAGCCTCCGTAATAGCCCAAGGCGCCATATGCGATGGCTGTGAGAAAGTAAGTAACCAAGATCGAATACTGTCTGCTCCAGCTGACTATCGATAGCGGATATCTGGCATCCGCCACAAGTGTCTCGACTGCCTTGATGTTGACTACTGCTCGACGTGCGTAGCTAAACCAAGCCGCGATCACCCAGACCATCGATTCGAGCGACTAAGTGGGGGCTCTCGCACCCAGACAGCCTTCATTGTCGCAAACCACACTCTCCTACAAGCGACGATCAAGGAACAAATGGGCACTATTGACTCCATACAGGAGCTCGAAGTCGAGAAGGATCACGCGGAGCCCGTCAGTATCATCCTAGACTGGCCTGACGAGGAATACGCGGACGAACAACTGGCTTTGTTCTTAATCATCAGCAGTCGTATGAAAAGTTTTCACGAAGGTCTGGTATTGGTCCGAGCTGATGACGGCGCGAGATTCCGCAGAGTCGGCTTTTTCTCCACACATTTGGGGTCTGTGTTTGATGGTGCTGATGTACGTGAGGTCGAGCTCATCTGAGGATCTGAACGATACAGGAGCAGGGCTCAGGCCAAGGTTGGCCTGCCTCAAAGGATGATGCGTGAGGCAGCGATGGTGATTCCCATGCGTGATGGCTTTGGCTGCATGTGCATCCACATGTTTAGGATGATTTGAACACTGATATCGATACTGATATTTAGCTATCATAAGACTCATGCCTAGCCGTTTTTATTGCCACCAGAATCGAAAGCGGTAGTTATAGTACATCTGAAAGTCCTGCGTCAGACTTCAAAGCTCGTGACTCGATGATCTCGGTCGCAGGCATAACATCCTCCTTGGAGGTTTCTGCCGACAATGGTTCTGCTGATACTACTGCTGCGCCTTCATCAGTGTCGTCTTGTTGGGCCACTTCGGCCTTTTCAATTTGTTTCAGAATCCAGCCTATGGTAGCATCCCTTACTTGTTCAAGCTTTTCCAGCGTCAGTAGTGGTAAATTTGAGTACTGTGGAACTTTGGCTGAGGTATTTGATGCACTTGGATCTGATGAACTTGGCCTTATCTTTTCTGATAGCAAGCCTCTCAGTACAGTAATACTATGGTCTCTTTCTTGTAGAACCCGGGCGAGTTGATCTTTGCGTTTGATGTCTTCTTGGACCTTCAGTCTTTTGCTCGTCGTTTCACTCTCCTGCAGCCAGGCTGAGATGGCTTCGCGAGCGGTGTCTCTGATGTGATCGAATCTCGCAGGGCCGAGCATGACGCCTCCGTACCACCTCGCCACGACGATGGCACCCTCAACCTCCATGGAAGCGAGGACCGAATCAAGGGTCTTGCCTCCATACTTCTCACTATCATCGTCGTGACCGGTATCGAAAAGACGCTGGGAGCCGAGTGCTCGCTGGCTGCTTAGCTTTCTCCATGCAGCAATACGATGTGTTGCGGACTGGATATCGAGCTGTGCTTGTAGTTCCTTAGCTGATAAACATGGAGAGTAAAGAGCGACAAATTTGGATGATCGGTCTGAGATTGGGGCAGATCTAAAGATACGTTGGGTAGGATGAGGTGAAGGAGAACGACGTCGCTTTTGAGACATGGCAGTGGAACGCCTTCTTGAGTACAGTTTACAAGGGCAGCGGCATGAATTAAATGTAATAGCATAAGGATAGATGATTATTCAAAATAGGCAATTGAGGGTAGATGTGAACTCCCGCCAAGAATGCCGTCATCTTAGTCATCTGCCCAGCCAATCCTGCGCTAACGCTAGTGACATCCTCTTCGACTCGACAGATCACCCGTCATGTTAGATATATCCTTCAGCTAAGATTCGGGCCGATTGTCTAGCTTCTGTCGAATCGCTGAGACGTGGGGATACCAGACTTTCCTCTACCGAAATCTCAATGGAACTGTTTCGTAAAACGCCGGCGTTGAAATCTTTGACCCGGATCGCCGAGAGGTGTCTTCAGCATATTGCAGCGCTTCAAGCAGAGGCAGAAGTTGCCCCTTCACCACCCGTGCCAGTCGAGCCGCCTACCTATGGCAAGGTTCGTGAACGCATCGCAGGTCTGCTGTAGCGTGCTTTTCTTAAACCCCACGGAATGCAGAGGCGATACCCAGGTAGCCTTTACCTCTATCGAATTGACATGAATATAGTCTGAAATCTTCATCAGTACTAGCTTAATGCTTGGAACTCAATTACAGTTTCAATTGAGTTCACCATGCACGCGATATTTCACGTCTTTGAACATTGGGGCCTTGGTTTCAACTTCTCGCTCCTGGCATAGACGAAGTGCTTGGTCAGCTAGAGGCTCTTTTGTAGGCTGAAAGGGACGATGCGCTGAGTGCCGCCGATGTTATGGTCACACCTTCGATCAAATAATTTGGCGCCTACGCGGACGCGATGGCGGCCTCGAACGTCTTCAAGTTCTCTTCCAGCTTGTATCCGGATCTAAAAACTATATTCGGGAGCTGGCCATAGCATCAGCCGGTCTTCGAGGTTGGAGTCTTGGCTGTCGCCAACGAATGGCATGACCTCCACGTTTCATGGCCGCTCCATGTGTGATGGATTTGATATCGTGAAGATTTACGGCGACCTTCTACCACAGTGTGATTGTTCACACCCCTCCTTGCCTGAGGGTCCACGTGACGTTTGCACTTCGCCAAGTCACAGAAATTTGTACGAGTAAGCTGAAATGGGTCGCCCAGCGGAGATTGGAAAAGACTACCGTTGTATCATCAGGATCGTATGGCAGCTGGGAAATAATGAGATATCGTCGAAAGAATTCAAGACTACCGTCCGTGCTAGAGGTATAGGGAGGATTTTCGAATACATAGCGAGCGACTCCGAGGCCAACCAATCTCTACAACGTCATCGCAGGTGAGGCTTGAGTTGAGGTCTAGGTCAAGATTGCCGCAGATTCAGCCTTCTTCTGTAGCTGTGTAGCCCTTGGCTTCAATTCTACCGTCTGTTGATCTGGAGTACTTCTAGTGGAATTGATTGTCAAGGAGTTATACAATAAAGTTTCTATTTACTGCATCGTCTACACCCCCTCCAAAAATGAATCTGGCAAGTCTCCCTCCCTTTTTCTTCTTTTTCTTCGAAATTTCCAAACTTTCACCTCTCTTCTCATTGGCTACCCGAACCTCTTGAGCTGTCTCTACCTTGTGCCTGCTGGTCTGACATCCAATGGCCTCGGCTGGCCCAGCATAGATCTCACAGTCCGGTTGGGTGGCTACGCATGTGAGTCAGTATACTACTGTCCACTTCTGTGATGAGGACAACTTACCTGGCTGTATATTCGGGATTTTGCTTCTAAAATCAGCTGTTCCAAGGATTCTTCTTGCTTTTTCTGGTACACTTGGTGTTAGGGCTGGCGATGGTAAGCGGTATATAACGGCCTCGTCATCCCATGTCAGCCTTGACGGTCTGGACTCAGGTCTCAGAAATATAGGCTTCGTCGTTATGTGGCGCGATCCCTTCAGAACGTCACTACCATCACTCAGAAGTCCGGTAAATGACGGATTGATGTTTAAGCCTTGTTTGTTGTAGGTTGACGTGACCCCGCTCTCCATGAAGGAGCCTGGGGTGTCGGACCTAGCTGTGATGGTACTCCCGTCTGCGGATGGGGATGGCGAGTGGTGACTCGCTAACTTCAATGGCTTGGGAACAAGACTATGATCCATCACTGCAGTATTTCCTAGTAAGATCAGAGGTATTTGGGAGAGGGTCTCACCACCAGATGTTAGACTGCGGCAGGACATCTCTGAGATTCCGGTCTGATCTTCGGATTGCGCACGTCTATGGGCACTGGAAGAGCTTGACTGGCTTCTTGTCGAGGTTATTTGGATTTGGTCGAGGTTCACCGCCTGTCCACATGCATGACCGCTCTGAGGGCTTTGAGGCGTTTTGCGAATCGAATGTCCATCTGATTTACTTCGGGGCATACGAGGCTTATATACGGGTGCTTTCCATTCTTCGAACATGGCATTGTGCGCCGCATCGCTTCTTGCTTGAGCAATTGGATGAGTACTGGGAGTGGTTAGTGCTGGAGGACTTATACTGGGGGAAGGGTGAAAGTAATTGCGTATATCTGCTTGTGCAGTCGTTCTTTTTGGTGTGATTGGTAGATGGTCGTCCATCTGCGTAGGTATGGCAATATGGATGCGTCTGTAATTACTGGTCAAATGAAAAGGTATAGAAATGGAACTTCGATGTTGTGCCAAGTGAGAGCCAGACGAATGGAAATTTCTCTGAACAAAGCAAAATTAGACACATGGGGACAAAGGACCGGCTATGCCTCTTTGGGCACGGGCACATTACCAGTAGAATTCTCTTTGAGCATGGTCAGTCCATTCTAGCCTTGGGTCAAAGAAAGTAGGGAATCATAGCTCAAGGAAAGTGTGGGAGCATCAAAGATACGCGACTGTTTCACTTTTCGTTGAGTCTGACTGACCAAACGAGGTAGAAGGTCACAAACATTCTGCGCCAGCCCATGGGTAAGAATCCCAGTCGGAATGTAGAAGTCTGGGAACACAATAACGTTGAGTGAGGCTACAATGGAACAATTACTAGCCACTGGCATGAATATCTGATACCCTGATATGGTCTTGCCCTGTATTTGCGTGTATACAATTCACCCGTATGATACCTCTCACCCGCGTAAAAGATGTTATCAGCCCCAGTGTTGATTTCTTTTTGCGGATAGTTGTTACAGTCGTATATCGCAGTGACCTCGAAGGTGCTATACTAGGTTAAGTGTAGCGATCAGAGTACAGCAGTCCTAAGATGCCCATTCTCGAAATTTCCCCCCTGGAAACTTACAGCAAAGCGAGTGGATACTGGCAGAAATGGACAAGGCGAGACAAATGAATCTTTTGTGAGTTACTCAAGACACGTTGAAGCAATACAAAGGTTGAAAACCGGTCAAAGAATCCAGGCAACGAACAACCATGACGATTTGTTCCATGAGCCTTTGTTAGCGAAAAAGACCCCAGAACTTCCCAAATATGCCCAAAAATAACCACTATTGTTCTCTCCACAACATACAATCTGGTGCCTTACCTACAAATGATAGAGAGTCTTTCCCCAAAATTGAGTCTGCAGCATTCCACTTCTCTCCTAAACCCTAAACATCCACGCACATAAGTAATCTACTCATCCAAGCGTCCTTCCACATTCAACACTCCATCATGTGTCACGTCAGATCCCACACCCTTCCCTGCTGCGGCCACGTCAACAGCACAGAAGTAATCTCACGCTGCAGCAAATTCAGCTGGATAAACCCCTGCAGCGCATGGTCCAACCCAAAAGACATCGCCTCGCGCGTCCACGCAGACTGCCCCAACTGTCGCCTATCCCTTGGCAACAAGAGAGCCGAGATAACGAGAGAATACAACGCACGAGAAAGGCTAATATTGAAAGATGCCAAGGAGCATCGCTGGTCGGAGAGCAGAGTTTTGACATTGAGTCTGAGAATTAGCGATGAGCTTGAAGCTGCGCTTCATAGGTTGAGCAAGCTTTCGGGAGGGAGGTAAGTGCGTGGACCTGGAATGTAGATCTAGGTTTTGGTGCGCTGTTGTCATATGGGACAAACTAAGATACTTATCAGTACCACTAATCAAACGCCTATCATCATCTTGCATCCATGTCATCAGCGACTACAGCTATCTCCATGTGATGGATTGTATGAATGTCCATTAACCACATCACTGCACTATACAGGAGCGTAGATGAACATCCTTCCTGTTGCTGGCTCACCTATTCCACAAGCAGAGCACGACTGCGCCCGGAAAGACGTGAAGGATCTCACTTGTAGTGCTCACCCGTATCTCCACAGACTTTCCCACTAGTATAGCGATCGCTGACAGTTAGCACAGACTACCCGGCCTTGCTGCGATCGATGGATGGAATGTGGCTAGAACAAGGGGACAAAAACCATCACGGAAAACCCGTACTTAGGTGGTCTTTGGCCCCGACTTCTTTGCTCCTTAGCAAGCCCCAATAGCATGACAATACCAGACGATATGGAATGCGTACAAGACTTTCCACCCCTTTTCTCATGGAGTGGAATCAGCAACTGACTAAGCAAGATGGAAAAGTCTTGGCAGCGAGCCGCTTCGGTCGCAATGCTACAACATCACTCTTCATTGTCACCGAATCTCTCTTTGCGTGTCACTGGTGACGCGCAAGCATGAGTCTTTCGCTCTATGCTACGCCCATGAAGGCAGCAACATGGCGAATACAACGTTCCTTCGGCTTCCTCAATATGCACGGCTCGGTGACCGTTGACCGATGGTGGGAGTCAGCAGAAGTCTCACCACAGCCAGCAATGCCTCTATACAAGCGTCTGCTGGGCCTACCGGATATCTCTACACTGTGCAGCTTGAACTATAGCAACGCCTGAGCTCATAGCCACCCTGCGACACCAGCAACCATGCGTCTCGTACCCGAGGAGATCTCTTTCTCAGGCAAGTCACACCTCTCTCCCAACAGACCCCATGAGCTGACGATACTGCCCAGACTACCTAGGCCTCAACGCCGCCCTCTTCGAATGGGCCGAGAGCTATGACTCCAAAGTCCGCCCCTCCCCCCTCCTCATAAAACTGCCCCCTAACCCCCACAATCTCAGAACTGGCCCCGCCTCCGCCAATGCGTCGCCCCAACCATGCGCATAGACTACCGCTCCTTCCTCAACAAAATCTGGGAAGCCCTCCCCGCAGACGACTACGTAGCCATGGCCTCCTCCCCCCACGTCCTCGGCGACCCCCTGCTCAAAACCCAACACTTCATCGGCGCCTCGAAATGGGAAAAGACCGGCGATGACGAAGTAGTAGGCTGGCATCAGCTGCGGGTGCCACATCAGCGATATACAGACGAATCAAAAACGGAGGTGGCGGTGAAGGGACACGCGCACGGCACGAATCAGCATTGGTATCGCAAGATTGATGGGGTATGGAAGTTTGCGGGACTGGCGCCTGAGATAAAGTGGGGGGAGTTTGATTTCGACAAGGTGTTTGAGAGCGGGCGGGAGACGTTTGGGGAGGAGGGGAACGTGCGCGAGGAGGTGGCGATTATGAATGGAGTGGCGGTTGAGGATGCGGGTGGGATACGTGCTGAGGAAGAAGCAAAGGCTGTGGTGGAGGATATGGCTTCTATCGACAAATCGCCTATGGATACGCAAGCTGTACAGACTGCGAGTGGGGTGGGGAGCACGATTGAGAATTTGCCTGTGGAGGTTAAGGCGATGATGATGCAGGAGGTGCCGGAGAACTACAGTAGCCTTTCCATGGAGGGTGTGGTTGTAGCTTGAAGTCGCGCTTGTCTTATTTAAGCTGATCTGTTGTAACGGCTATATCTCGATGTTAGTGAGCATACCTTGAAAATTGCCCCAAGCAAGTCTGGTCAATATTAGTGGGCATCTCTTCACATATCACTACATACCTCGCTACTTGTGCTGAGCTATCCTAGCCGGTTGTATCTTCGCGGCCTGGGCATTCAATTTCTTATCCTTCCCTCGTTCTCTACCTGATTTCTTACTTGGCTTGCTTGCGTAGACTCGTACGAAGGAGTAGTGGCTACGTTATATTCCTTAAGTCCGTAGACGATAACTTCGACCAGTTATTTGAGCAAGAAGCTAACAAGATTCTGTGCAAAGAAATCTATTTTCATTACCATTATGTTCGTTCTATTCAATCCTATATCCCCATCCACTCAATCAAACCCTAAGACGCAACCCAGACCTCTTAAACATTCCCTTCTTCCCATGAATCCCAGCAGTCGCCGTCGGACCTCGGCTACCAGTCTTCGAGGGAAACACACCAGCCGTCCCAGAGAGAACCACTCCAGTCCCCGAAGGCAAAACCCCCGTGCCAGAAGGCATCACCCCCGTTGCAGAAGGCACAACCCTCGTACAATTACTCCCCAACAAAAACCAATTAGCCTCCAAAAGCGGCGTCCCAAAATCAACCCCCACCCTCGTAACATTAAACCCCCCCCTAAACCCCGCCCTATACGGAAAATTACTCGGAATAAAAAACCCCTTCGGCTGCACATAGAGCAAAACAAGATACGCATGTCCCACATTCTCAGGTGCCAAGTACGGGACTTGAGGCGTGGTGTTTGTGTTAGCGACGCCGGTGGGGGAGAAGGTGAGGTCTTGTTGGAACCAGAGGAGGGATGCGGGGATGGGGGCGGAGAGGTTGGCGGTTGTGTCGACGGCGAGGGCGATGTAGGTGCTGTTCAGGGGGAGGGGGGAGATGAGGGTCGGGGGTTCGGAGGGGACTGTGGGGGGGTTTTAGATTTTGTAAGTTTGGATGTTGTGGCGATGGGGTGTGCGGACCTTTGTAGTTGAGGGTTTGTCCGGGGAGGACGTCAATGCTGCCGTATTTTACGCCGAGGGTGGTGTTTGTGGATGCGAGGGTGTAGCTGGGTGGTAGCTGCGTGAAGACGCTGCCTATGAGGCATGCTGCCGCGACGAGTAGGGAGAGCATATTGGCTGGAGGAGTTGGAGAGAAGAGCGACGCACAACACAGCTTCTGTCAATGGTTGAGTATATGAAGGTATTGGGAAGCTCCGCAGCGCCTCGCATGACCAGTTATATACATCATCGGCGTCCGGCGAGTTGACCGGCTGGGCGTCTGTGGAGTCGCGATTATGCAGGTACGCTGGGCTGATGTCGTCTTTCTACAGTCCACTCCCGAACGAGACGTATACAATGAACCCTGAAGGCATTTGTTGTTGGGATTTTGCGAATTTTGATGTTGTGGCTTTCATATTCGGTTATGCGCGTTTCGGTGAACGAGCCAGAAATCTTGTTCAGAAGCTTGAACGAAAAATCTCAATGGGGCCAAGCCCGAAGAGCGCACTTCCCACGGCACGGAATGGCGAGGAGCGATCAAGAGCCATGATCAAATTCAGATGCTGTTCGAGGCTGATTGCAATCCCTCTGGGAAGCAGCTTTAGGCACGAGCAAATTCGAAGTGCAATTTCCACCATTGCGTTGCGCAAGTTCATTGCAAGTCTGCCTCAGAAGACCTTGTCCAACCTAGGGCTTTGAGCCTCAAGTTTTTGCAGCTTTCCCAAACATGAAGAGTATGTAGTTCCCTCAAGCGGAAGAAGGGTCGGTATACGACATAGCATCGCTCGATTTGGTGATCGACGTCCTGCATGAGACCGAACCCTGCATTGCCGCCATCTCCCGCTGCAAGGTCTCAAACATCCGCCCGTTCGCGGACAATGTACTAGCCTTATTGAAGCACTTCGGTTTGAGAAGTTCCAGAAGACGCAGTCCACGAGAAGCATATTCCTAGGTCACACCACGAATCAGATTGCGGCCATCGCGGCCATGTTGAGCCCAAGTCGCCGAGTGGCTCGGCAAGCTAAGAAGATGCCAGGTGAAAGCCTGACTTCCCCTGAGTTTCTTTGGACACCCGGAAGCTAGTCACGGTTAGCGATGGTTGCATACAGAGCGACTGCAGAGTTGATTGCGCGTCGATGCGGCTGGAAGAGGGCATCCGGACATATATGTAGCTCCTGCGCTCCCGATATCAAAACCATACACACCTGACCACTACCCACAATTCGTTGACCCACCACCTTTCTCCAGCCAAAATGCGTACTTCAATCCTTCTCGCTGCCCTATCGTCGCTCGCCATCCTCCTCGCCACACCATCCCCACTCAAATGGTTCAACAGCAAATCTCTCTCAGAGCGAGACCACAAAAAATCCCACCCCGTCGCGCGTACCAACGTCACGAAACCTTACTGCCCACCTCGCTACGCACCAGAGCCCGTCCAGCGCGAGATATTCGACGGCTTTATCAACGCCCTCTACATCAACAAGGACGTCTTTGGCGCCTTCAACACGTACATTGCTGTAGACCTGATCGAGCACGATCCCTTCGACGAGCAGGGCCGCGATGCCAATGCCGGGAAGTTGTCGAACATCATCCCCTTCGTGCCAAGCACCGTCTTAAGGCACAGCTTCAACAATGACATTGGGCTCATTCATGTAAGGGTTGACGAGGAGGGGCATTTGCCGATCGCATTGGCAGACATTTATCGTATGAATGGGACATGTATTGTTGAGCATTGGGATGTGACACAGGAGACGCCGAGGAATGCGACAAACCCTATCGCCATGTTCTGATTTGTTGGAACGAGTGGGGGAGGGGGTAGTGGCGGTAATGGAGGTGTATTTTGCTGGCTGCTTTCGAACAATCTTAATAGAGGTTTCTCGAGATTTTCCTTGGAGTGGGCCTAGATGGAAGTCCTGCCTGAACAGAGGTGGCGTTGATGGTAATTTGCCCGAGACCATGGGCTTTCAAAATCTGCATAGTTTGCTTGTTGCCGCAAAGATGGACAGACACCCAAGTCCCCTTGTTCCGATATTCTGGTTCTGGGTGCTTTGGTGTCCGAAGTCATCAATAATTGTAACGCTGTAGTCGCTTCCTTTATTGACATTGTGGCTCCTGATGAGGAGACATTTTTGGTAGATTAGTAGAGAATGGTATGGATTTTGGCCTGCTATTGAACAGCAATGGGCTTTTGTCCCTCCTATAGTCGTTTCAATAAAGATCGACTTTCCGTCTCACACTGACAGCCAATGCACCTTGGCTCCACAACCATCATGCTCGAGCGACCTTCGTCCACTTTCACATACAGAAGAAACGTATGCTGTCAAAGCCAGTATTCAATCGTCCTGTCGCGCGGCATACCTTCTACATGAACGTCCAATCTGTCGCCTAACTTCCTCTGAAGCCCTTCCAACACCGACTTAGCCTCGTCATCCAGATCTTGCCAAGTAAACCAACGGAACTCCATGGTTACATTTTGTGGCCGTTCGCAGCATAACAGACAACCAAAATCTTCCGCCAGGCTCAAAGAGCGTCGATGTTCTGGTACCATGATTTTGAGATTCATCACGTGGAGCTTGGTATCGAAATGGTGAGGAGGCGAATCTTCCAACCAGTCCCTGCAGTTCGGGTACTCATGTAAGGCCCACTGATGTATGTTTGCGCTCAGTAGTAACGTAAGGTCGTCACAGAAGACCTCGAACACGTTCCTTTGGTAGAAGATCTCACAGGCTTCTTGGGTGATTTGCCGCAGGACGTCCCAGCCGTAGAGCAGGTTGAGTCCCGTAATTCCGTACGCTAGAGGCCCAAACAACTGGTCGAAACGTATTGGTTGCAACGTGACGACAAGTTGCTCGTATATACTGTCTCGAAGCTCTCGTGGCAAAGACATAAAGTTGGCCTTTGCACGGTCTTGAACGGTGATGGCGGTGGAGATTGAAGTGAAAGCCATTGCGACGAAATTGCTAGAACAGTAGAACAAAAGCTACCGAAGTACGTGTACTCTACGAGGTAGTGTGAGCCTTTCAGACACTACTAGCTTACTGAATTGGCCAGTGGTCGAGTATGCGAAGGGTGCTACGAAGCTATTCAGGAAAAAAGCGTCGAATATCAATCTGCCAAGACGCTAGTTATATAATACCCTTTCCACCAATCAGGTATATCTATCTCGGAAAAGAGAAAAATCAGACCAGGCGCTGCTGGATTTATCAAGTATGTGACCACAAAGCTGGGCTGCATAGTCAGTGATGAGGGACGTTGGATTCCACAGAGTTTGTAGCCAGGAGGAGGCCTCGCTGGTCCAGCGGCCATCATACCACATCTTTGCCTAACGATGACTGATGATAACCCCATCATACTCCACGATGCTTCCATGTATGTGGTAGTCGCTTGGCTCTCTATCACATCTCTGTGATATGAGAATACTCCGGGGAAATTGGTAAGCTTTATATCTCTGACTCACATTCGATGAGAAAAGCTTGAAATTCCAAGGCGCACCATCATCTCAGCCATTCCTTCAAAACCTTTACCAACTTTTCATTTACGCTCACACAGCAAGGTTCCACTCACAGAGCTCGCAATATAAACTCCCTAAGTCAGCAACCGACACCGCAAGTGCTTGGTCCTTGACCTCTCAGCCCCGAAAAGCCTGGCGTCCAATTCTCTGCACAATCTAGAATGAGGCCTGACAGTCGGAAAGGCCACTAACCACGGCCTACTTATAGTCACCACATCGCGCCCTCAGCCATGAGACCTCCCTCCGCATTCGATCCCGTCCACATCATACCACCCACAACTCCTCACACCCACACCATCATCGCTTTACACGACCGCGGTAGCCAAGGACCCGAGGTATGCACATTTGCTGTCTCATGGCTCGATACAAATCCTTCCAGCGATGGCGGATACTAATCAGAGTCTTGAACAGTTTGCGGAGGAGCTTTTCGAAGGGAAGACGTCCTCAGGCTTGAGCTTCCAGGAGAGCTTTCCGAGCTGGAAATGGGTGTTTCCGTCCTCGCAAGAATGCTACTCGACTGTGTTCCAGGAGGAACTGGATGAGTGGTTTGATATTTACTCCCGTAAGGCACATTTCTACCTCCTTCTTCTTCTTTTTCTGGACTGAGGGCCGAGCGGTGTGTGACAAATGCTCCTCAAGGAGTACTTACTCCTGGCATGATGATATTACATAGCTATGAGTATACGCTTTGAGCCCAGAATCGAAGCTCTCCGCGTTCTTGGGCTAGTACTGTTAGATTATGGACACTAACACCAAACCATGTCAGTGACCGATCCAAGCCAGAGAGAAGAATTGCAGATTGATGGCCTACGAGACTCAATCACCTTCATCCAAGAAATTATCATCGCAGAGGCCAGAGCCGTGACCCCAGCACATATAATCCTACTAGGCCTTAGCCAAGGTAGTGCGACGGGTACGTCTTTTCAGTCGCTTCCATACTCTGCCTATCCGCTACATACTCTAGACACAACTACCCACACAAAGAAAAGCTAACACCGCACCCCCACAGCCCTCCTCACACTCCTCGCTAGCCAACTGCAACTAGGAGCCTACATCGGCCTCAGCGGCTGGCTGCCATTCGCATCCCAAATATCAACCCAACAACCACTCAATCTCACCACATTCTTGGCCACAAAACTCAATCTCCAGATCCACAGCCCTCCGCCTCACCACCCTCTGCACACACCCATATTCCTCGGTCACACCTCAGACGACGAAATAATCACCATCGAATTAGGCCGCCAAACCCAATCTGTGCTTGAGAAGATGGGGATGGCGGTCACTTGGAGGGAACATGCAGAGGGCGGGCATTTGGGCTTTCTAGAGACAAAGGGTCTCGACGATGTAGTTGCGTTTCTGAACGAGGTCCTAGACCGTCGATAAAGAGGGATGAGCAGTACTGGCACGTCAAAGGAAAGCCGTGCGTGTGATGGCGTAGCATTGGAGTCGGGGATGTGGTACGATAGATATGATACCCCAGATAATAGACCCTCATTCAGTTCCTGGTGGTAACAGGTGACAGATTGGAACCTATTCATCGCAACAGTCACTATGAATGCACATCAACTCCTTCATGAACCCGCAGTGTGTGCATCTTGTATCATTCCACCGTGGCAGGTGTAGCGAAAATTGTCGCTGATTGCCCGATATTGTTGCTGAGCGTCAATCGGGATCGTATGTTCGCCGCTCTAAGATATTTCTGATGAGGTACGATTCCTATTGGCGATGGTTCAATGGTGGAGGACTTGTCTTTTTCTTCGTAGACGAGCCGACAGGACGGGAGTGTTGAGATGTTTCGTCAACCTCCCGCCTAACCAGATTTACTCTAGGATAGAATAGCGTTCCTTGGCGCTGTAAATTTGAAGGAGGCACTCGGTCCAGACAGAAGCAGTCGAGGAGATCAGCAGTAGAAGCAACGTGAAAGGACGTGGCAAGACAGAGTATGTCTGCATCGATATCATAGCTACTGGACTATTTACATCACATCCGCATGTTCCGCATCAGATCAAGCACACGCTCATCCACTCCATCATGAAGCTCAAACCTCACGCTTCCCCACAGCCTCCAGATGCTGAGGGATATCCTCGGGCGCAACGGAGATGGACATGCCCTTCTGTGTGAGACCCATCTCTTGCGCGAAAGTGGAGTGTGGCTTCCACGCCGCCGACTTGCGGGGTGTGACCTCTTCCAACATTTTGTCGACCTGTTCGAGCGAGAGGCCCTTGGTCTCGGGCACGAGGAAGTATGCGAAGGTGAGGGAGAGGCAGCAGAGGGAGCCCCAGAGGAAGAAGACTTTGGCGCCGAGGTTGGCGTCGCCCTTCTTGGTGCCGACGAGGTATGGGGTGATGACTGCGATGATCTGTGGGCCATAACATCAGCTGGAGCTCTCAATTTGCAGAGGGGGATGGGTGACTTACGCAGTTCCAGAACCAATTGGAAGCGGTGGACAGGGCTACACCACGAGAGCGGATGGGCAGAGGGAAGATCTCGCCAATCACAACCCATGCGCATGGTCCCCATGTGGCAGCGAAGAAGGAGATGTTGAAGCAGATGAAGGCAATCATGGCCGAGACGGCCGCGGTGTTGTGTTTGGATTCCTTGCCCGCGGTGACACCGAGGATTCCCACGATGAATTGCATGACAACCATACCGGTGGCACCGATGATGAGGAGCTTGCGACGGCCGAATCTCTCGATGGTATAGAAGGAGATGGGTGTGGAGCATACATTGACGAGGGTGGTGACCAGAGAGATCAAGAAGGGATTCTTGATCGTGCCGAGGGAGGTGAAGAAGACGGTACCGAAGTAGAAGATGAAGTTGATTCCGGTCAGTTGCTGCATCATTTGCATGAGGATACCTATAGCACGCCCGTCAGTTACGAGACCAGAGAGAAGACGTGAACGATGCTCACCAACGACAGTACGACGGCTATTGCTGCTGCCGCGCATGATTGACCCCTTGAAGCAATTGGTCCAGCTACCGAGCCAGCTCGTCTGTGGCACAACCTGAAGCTCATACTCGTGGTTGGCAATGATCTCAGCCAGCTCGTCCTGAATATAGTCGGAATCGATTGGCTGTCCACGGACCGAAGCGAGTGCCTTGGCAGCTTTCTCGAGCTTCCCTTTCTTCACGAAGTAACGAGGTGACTCTGGGAGGACCGCAAGACCGGCGGCTAAAATTATGGCCCACAAGAATTGCACTGCCACGGGGATACGGTAGGATCCGGTGTCGAGACGATTTTGCGTAGCGTATACGACGCAATTGGCCAAGAGAATTCCGATTGTGATACAGAATTGATATCCTGACACGACGGCTCCACGGACCTTTTTGGGTGCAATTTCCTAAACGCTGTTAGGATCATTGATTCGCTAGATAAGTTCTGAGCTGCTTGTACTTACAGACATATACAGGATGACGATGGCGGAGATGAAGCCAACACCGAGACCACAGATGACACGGCCAGCCACCATGACACCAAGGCCTGTCGAGGCGGTCTCCAGAATGCAACCAATGGTGAATATGCCGCATCCTATAATGATTGTCGTCCGACGACCCGTGAAATCGGCACAATCGCCTGCAATCAAAGCGCCCAAGAAGGTACCAAGGGACAGAATTGAGGTGAGCAGGGATTGGTTGCTTGCCGGAAGCGCGAAAGCGGTCTTGTCGTCTTTATAGGTGGGGCTGCTTGGGTTGGGGTATGGAAGACCGGTGTATTGGTTGATGAAGTAGGGCATGGCCAAGACGCCACCCATCCAGCCGGTGTCATATCCGAAGAAGATTCCGCCAAAGGCGGCGAAAGCGCATATCAGGTAGGCCTTGAGGGTGATGGGGGCTTCGAGACGTGAGGTATCGGTGGTGCCGGTGATGACGACGGGGGCAACTCCTCCTCCAGGCATGACTGCGGTTGTTGTCCAGATACGAGGTGATGAAGTTGTCGTCGCTGTTGTTGCAAATAATTGGCGCGGCAGAGGTGAGGTTGGGAAGGAGAAGGTGGACCTGCAGGAAGAAGAACAAGGAGAGATGGTGTCGGAGGGGATCACGATGCATTTTGAACAAGGACCGCCTCCCCCGACACTCGCGGGAGTGAATGGGGCATGTTCCGCTACCTCATGCAAGTCCCGGGTCCCCACCAATTGATTGGACGCCGCGCGCAGAGCAGGGATAATAGGCCGGAGCTGACCTTCACGAGGTTACCTCGGCCGTGATCATGTGTTGCACGCATGGCGATCCAATCGAAAGGGCATGACCAAGATGTCGGTAGCGATGTAACAGTGGTATCAGGGCTTCAATACGAGTAACTTTCACAGACCCGGATATGGAGACCCTTGGATTTAGGTGAGCAAGCAGTGTTATAATGGCGCCCGGAAGCGTTCCAGTTACCATTGATACGGTATTATATTCGAAGTTGGCGGAAATTGCAAGGACACGAGACCTGCTACGCTGTCCCCGATTTCCCCGCTCTTGGGTCACTACTACTACTACTGGTCTAGTACCTAGTGGGTGGGTCACTAGTGCATGCGGACTAAGCTTTGTATCTTGCCACTAGCGTACCCGCCATCGAGTCGCGAATAAGGCCGTGAGTGGTGGGAAAGCAGCCGAGCCGCCTCCTTTGAGCGTCACATCCAACGCTTCGACACACTCGCCCGACACATGATGCATTCATCCTCTTTGTGCAACGCCATCCCTTTATGCTTTCGAGCAGGATCTCGATGTCAAAGTTTTTTCATCTACCCAAGCATGTCGCACGCAGCTAAGTAGGGAAGGGTGAACAGGTGACAGCGACAGACATCCTGCGACAAAGAGGTGCAGGTCAGTGTCAACTGGAATGCAGCTGAGGACCCTGCAGCCAATCTCACAAATCACGGTGCATCATTCCAGACCCCAGCTTCCTAAATTAGCGGCCGCTCGCGGCCATCTCCGCAGTCTGGGGTCGCCTAGCCGCTCTTGGCGCAGACCCCGGCTAATGTAGCTCCTCCCACAAGCGGTCGAGGCTCCGTGCGGAACATTCGCAAGGCTGACCAATTCTGGACGGACAAAAGATGCCATGCGCGCCATGCGACTCTCCAATGAAACTGTAAAGCCACGCGAAGTCACGTCACCATCGCCAATTGGCTGTTCGTAGCATCTAACCTTCCGCCAATGGCAACTCATGGCGTCTCTGTCATCATTAGAAGTCAGCAGACTCCATGTGGCGAGGATCGAACGCCAATATTCAATTCAGCTGCAAGAAGCCGAATAACTGACGTCGGGTCTCCTCGTCAGTGATGAAGGCCACTACAAATCACACCTCGTGTTCATCGCCACAGCTGGCATTTTGCATCCAGTACCATTGTAATGAGGAGGTCTTCAGGCGATAGCGATGGGACATCTACCTCCATCCAAAGACTGTCAGCAATGCTCAGCAAAAAGAATGCTCTGAGGCAGTGGCTCAACAGTCTCTTCTAGCCATGGCCCTGGCTTCAGAGTATACCAGGATGACGGGGTTATTGACCAAGCTTGCTTGCGATTACGCTGCGCTCCGAGCCTGGATTTCACGTCAGTGGCATTCGGCGTGCCATGATGAAGTGACTTGAGAAATGAAGAGTGAGAAAGCGGCAATTGGCAGTATCATATCCATGGCTTTTGGCCAGCGGAGTCGTCGATTTCTGCCAATTGCAAGTGCCCATCGCAACCGAAATCAGTATCGATCACCATTCGGCTGCAAACAGATTGGAATGACCGTGGGAGTCTGGGTATTTCTGATGTATGCCTTGGCTATATGTTTGAAGCTTCATGATTCGCACTATTGATACTCTCCTGCGTGGTCCCAATACTCACATTAGCACCTCCTGGCAACGTCAAGCCTACTGCGACACCAAGATGATAATCCCACCAGTTCACCCTCCTGCTACCCGTACGCTGCATATGCTTCCACGCACTCTCAATATGCCGGCCGCGATCTTCGAAAACATGTCGCTTCGTGCCGTGCGGTCGTTCTTGAGCCGCCGCCTTGTAGAGGCTCTCGTACAAGCTCAAGCCGATTGTAGGATCTTGATTCCCTGGGTTGTACATGCCAAAGTCTACCGATGGGTTCCATATCAAGAGGCTGAAGAATGTCGTCGTTGAAGCTGGAAAGTTGGGTTAATGTACTACCCCAGCTAATCATTTGCAGACACTCGAAGAAAAGTGACGAACGAAATCCGGCCCTAAAGTCCACCCCTTGATATGCGTCCGTCAAAAAGGCCTCAGTGTTATTGTATTGCCGTGTCACATATCCACCCTCTGATTTATGAAACACACACTGCTCACTCACAAACCTCGCCATCTCGCGGATCTGATCAGGCACGAAGAAACCGTTATCCCAAGGCGAGCGGCCTGAGGTTTCAAATTTGATCGAACAGGAACCTACCTCGCGCTTCTCGGTCAGCTGTGTAGGGAACAACAAACACCATCAATGCCTAGTCAGAACTTGTTGCACTGACCATATGTTCTAACTACCGGTAACCCCCGAGGATCTCTTCCAGTGGCCCTATTGCTCCACCGGACGGGCGTGCTCCCAAAAGGCAACTGCGCGTATGCTCTGCGACAGTCATGAGGATCGATTCCAGAGCCACTGAAGCCGCTGTCGCAATGAAGTATCTCATTCGACGACCATGAGGGGGACATTGATGGTATTGGCTGCACAGCTGTCGAGAATGGTGGAAGGGTTGCTGGGATCATTGCTGAGTATGTTATGGCCATTTTGTGTCCGGCTTTGCGAAGGACATGACCCAGGACATATCGTGCTCTGAGTGTGCGAACAGATTTATAAGAGGCGCCATTTCGCGCACATCGGCAGTGACCGCAAGCGCTTCGAGCAAACAACTTATCGATTGGCTACCGGCTCTATGATTCCTTCACTCATAATTCACTCAACTCTGGTACATCCCTCTCATCGCTTCGTTTTGAAAGACATATGCGGCCTAGCCCTCCAATGCGTCCACAAAAGCAACGCTCGCCGTTTCCAAACGCCATGTATCTGCCAAACACGGGCGGACATCACTTGCCATCGCCATCGACTCCTCATCAATAAAGCCCGAGACCCGTAGACGGTTGACCTCGACGCCAGTTGCTAGACCAAAGTTACCGATCACAACTTTGCTTGATTCGCAATCCGCCCTTTGCATTTCCATTGCCTCTGATTGTGTCAAAACAAACAATTTGGAAAGGGCTTGCAACCACTCCGTTTAGGAGCAAGAAATGAAGAGACTCATCTTAGGACCCTCACCGTTGCATTTGGTGGACGGTCTCATGAAGAAGAGAAAAGCGAGTAATATATTGCTCGGAAGCGTGACAATTGAGGCGGGACACAAGACGCGCAAGCCATAGCCTGTCGGTATAGATGTTTGCGTTGATTGAGTCCAGTTCAACAAAGTCTATTCAAACTTTTGAATGGGTTAATTGATGAGTTTGTAGTGATAATGCAAAGGATTGTGTCCATCTCGCTCACTGCGTTGGGGACTTTGCCAGAGTGGGAAACGCCACTGGTCACGTAACAAAGCTATTTCTTCAACAAAGTCAAACGTATCACCGATATCGAATTCTTCATGTCAGGCGACTATCAGCTATCTCAAGCATGCCCATTAATGTCCTTGCCCGAGGGTAACAAAGCTAAAGACGACAATTAAGAGGAGTCTGTA
>JAABUW010003382.1_pt1 | contig 22859 bp, 22 predicted proteins | sample 5560081 | NCBI WGS metagenome assembly JAABUW01 (sample SAMN10711882, study PRJNA513363) | rock metagenome | isolation source: Antarctica rocks | place: Antarctica: Victoria Land, Knobhead sud
GAGACTGACAGATGGTTGAGACCCAAACCACCTAGAGAACAACGTGTTTGTCGCCACTGCTCTATGCAAGCGGTTGAAGATGAGCAACATTTTCTTTTTGACTGCCCTTTTTACAGCATCATTAGAGCTCAGCACTTTTCGTTATTTGGCCCAAACTACCAACAGCGGGACATTAGGCTCTTTTTCGAACAGAACTCCCACCAGCTTGGTTTTGTTGCACACCACCACCACCACCTGTGCTTTCAAGCCAGGATGTCTGATGAGTCACTACTGGCTCCACACCCCAGACTGCAAGGTATAAAATGAAATGAGTCTGACTGGACGTACCTTACTTCCGACACAGCCAAAAGGAAGGTAGAGTAAGCGTTTCCGAACACTTTGTTCAATTCAACGACATCATTAAACTACTCACGGCACCCCAGAGGTTTGTCCGGTCTGGCGCTGTGACCTATCTGCCTTACAATTTTGGCGTTACGTGCGCACGTTGTCTCACACTTCCAGCGGTTGCTGCGTCCCAATCGGATCCTGCTGACTGAAGCTAGAGCTTCCTGAGGGTCCTTGGTAAGCACGTCTAACGCAATTGCGTGCAACAGCCTCCCTTCTTTGAACTCGCTTGCTCAACGTGGCCTCTAATCACCCAGACTTTGAGTGCTAGTTTCGCTCTCTGAACCTTAGTTCTTTGCTTTGTCTGCGACAGATGAGAATCAACTGCACGACATTGTATGAGCGTCTGTATCAGTATTTACCGTGCCAGACCTGGCTGTGGCCTGTGAGTTTAGAAGATCTTGAAGAGCCAATACTTCAGCCACCAGTACAGCAGCTTTCAGATTCCTGGGTGCCCCCAAGACTAGCCCCATTTGAGTCCAGCAACAAAAGCCAAGAATGGCCACCTCGCCACCTACGCACCGCAGGTAGCCCCCGTAGACATGTGCATGCGCGCTGCGCTTGTATATTTTGAAATCATCAATGGGGTCATATGTTTACACTGCCCTGCAAACCCTACTGCCTTTCTGACATGCTCCTTACTTGGAAGTGTGTGTTGAACTAGTGATAGTCTTACATATATCAGGTAGAAGTTGTGAGCTCAGACGGCAGGTTCAGAAGACCCATTTCTGCAGCAGTTTCGATTTCAGCATGTGTGTTCATTTGTAGGAAGCAGCACTGGCTCTTGGGATATCGATGCAGCACATCCTGATGGGCGCAGCTCTCCAACGTTTCAAACGGCAGCAACACTCATGTCCAGTAGACAACAAAGTGCAACTACAACAGGCAGTCATGATGTACAGGATGCATCTGAGGTGAGGCAGCTGCTATCTCAGACTGCATAAGCGTTTGTGTAAAGCGTTACAATGCATGTATAAACTATTATTATATACAGCTGGCTTCGTGCAAACAAACACATGTATGCTCTCATTTTGATACATGAAGAAAGTGATCATATCAACCGTAGAGCACATGGGTTTTCCTGTCATGCACCCCTTTCATGCTGATGCCTTTTGCCGCAGCTTGGCAGTATCTGGCGTTGCTCTCCTACACTGACATGATGCGTCTGCAATAATACCCTGGCAGCATGGACAGACACAGTGTCTGTCCAGTGACTGTATGTCTACTCTGGCATGACACTAACAGCTTACAGGTTGTTCTCAATATGCATTGCAGGGTATTGAGTTACGGCCAACAAAGACCAATGTGCTATTGGGTCAATATCACATGGAAAGGTCTGGTCAGTTTGTCAGCGCCAAGCCTGGACGCATTATGAGCCAAAACAGGCAACACAACAGTAAGAGAGATGAGTGGCATTTGGAAGACAGAGGTCCATCTTCAAGGCTTCATGTATGATGCTTCAGCACTGCAGACTTGCACTGCAGCCTATGATGCTTCAGCACTGCAGATCTGCACTGCAGCCGTTGAGGATGCAAATCAAATACCTCTGTTGACTTTTGTGTTGTGCCCGACTGATTTTGAAGACATATTTTGCTCAGACTTTGACGGTGCAGAATGGCTGACTGACGGGTAGGCATCTTTATTGGTCATGAAACTTAGTGGCCTTGAAGTGTTGACAGGATACCTCTGCCTTGAAAGTGGTGCTTTTTCAGACGCAATTGCCAGCATCATCACATCATGATCATGTCACCATAGATTACACATGAACACAGCTGAGGATGAAGCTGCCCTTACTTTGGACCCAGCTATATGTGATAGTACATCAGTACCTTGATGCAGTACCTGCAGTCTTACATTTTTGCATGTCCAGCAGAGGCAGAATTGCCTTGATGCTTGCCTTGTTAGATATCAAATCTTGTTGGTATGTACTGAAGGCATGATTACAGGACGCTCTGTTTGGGGCTAGAAATTGTCTCCACTTGAAATTCATCAGGATATTTGACAGGAACTGTTCCTGTGTCACTTGCAATGGTGTAAGTTACTTTCAGGCATGTTCTGCTGTGAACTGCTGTGTCAGCTTGGGAGCAGAGGTGAAAAGAGTCGGGCAGCGACGAAGCTGCAAACAAAACATGGCCTGAATGTGATATGCTGTCAGTACAGATTGAGCATGTCTGTGGGTTCATCAATTCATAAGGAAGTGCACGAGGCCCTGGCAATGATGTTTGCTGTGCTTGCTAGGGTGCATCCTTCCTGTGCTGCCAGCTGTTGTCTCTGCATCTGTGCAGTATGACAGAGTTTGCTGTAGCCAGTTACCAGGACTCATGTGCTGATTTTGCATCTACAAAGTCAGCTCATCTCTGCTGGCCAGGCTGCTGGGCGGGCTTCTGTACAGCTGGCTCATCCTGATCTGGGTTGAATTTGAAGCCCATTTTTTCATATCTTCGCATCATTTTGGCTGACTGTCCTGTTGCAACAGAGAGCGTCTTCTTCTCACCAGTCCACAAGGGATTTGATGTAGGGTCCTGAAAGGAATACCAGCAAGTCAGATCAGCTTGTAATGCACGTAAAAGTGAAGTTGGTGGCTGAATCTGCTCAAATTGCAGAGCACTTACCGATTGCAGGGTGTATGGAACGGCACGCTGCAGTATGCTTGGTAGTTGAACGCTTGCGCCGTTCTTCAGGACATATGTAACGCTTTGCACCACTGGGTGAATGCCCTTCTTGGGCATGTAGGGAAGCGGCTGCGGGCGGGCCCCCCCTTCAACTTGCGTACGTGCTCACCCAATCTGCAGTCTCTCTGCTGAGTGCCCTGCCCAGGCAGCGTTGCAAACAAGCTGTACATGCGTCGCCAGGCGCTGCATGTAGGCAGTTTTCGCCGTTTCGTATCCTACTCCTTCACCTAGCCAAGAAGAAACCGTCAATAATTTTTTCGTCGATGGACTTCAATCTGCTCGACTCCTTTGGTCCAGCGCGTTAGTCACCATGTCTACAGTAGCTAGCACCCAGCTGTGCTCCATTCGGCAAAGCAAAAAATATTTATCTTGACAAGCTTGTCAATTGACAAGACAAGCAAATTTTATGTCAGCAAATTGTGCTTTACATACACGTCAAGGCACTGTTGCCACGCAAGCTGCAGCAGGCTTGACCCAGAACATAAAAATGCTATGAGTGTGGATGCACAAACTCCACATCAGGGCTAGCCCTACACACACGCTACAGTCAGCGCTCAACATCCTCTAAGTGATCTTCAGGACAGCATGGCATTTGATGCTATGCTGCAATTTGTGCTGTTACTTTCTTGCACTAGCCGCTGCCATCAGTAGTGCCCATACTCCTGCCAGCACCAGCGCTTGGTGCACCACTGCTAGGTTGGTCCTGAGAAAACACAACACATGTTGGGTGTGTTTAACAAGGGGACGAGTATACACGGATGCAACAGAGGTATGCAGATGTCTGAGCTGAGCAATCAAACCTTCTAGCCTCAATGTAGCTTCTGCTGCAATGACCTTTCTATATAGCTGTGGCAGCAGCCTCAAGACATCACTGTATCTGGTCGTAACATCAGGTGCATGTCAGACACCAAAAAAGCGAAGTTTTGATGGCAGTCAGGCTTTATAGGGCCATTGAGAACTTTCAGCCCAGATGCATGTGTACAGTAGCAGGTCTGCATGTATGCCAGGTGCAAGCAAAACACGACATAGCTTGTAAGCAGCCTATTTCTAGAAATTCTGCTGCCTGGTTCCACATTTTCCCAAAAACATGGACTCTTGTGGTCAGCGTACAAGCCTGCCTGACATTTGCTATTGCCCTGTATGCGCGGGCACATCTGCTGGGTCAAGGCTCATGATAACATAAGACTTATTCCAAAGAGGAGCAAACCTTGGAGAATTTGTCCACAAGTGAGTCTGCTTCGGTGGACTTGTCACCCTGTGAGATCTTGATGCTCTCTGCCACCTGAGAGCTGGCGTCCTGTAAACAAGTCATGCCGTCTCAAGTAGTGACCTATGTATCATTCTGGACAAAGCAATGCAGAATGTGCCATACATTGGCACTACAGACCAGCTAACCTACCGAAACACCCGGTTTCTCTTTGCCTTGTCCACTTACAGCTCCACCAATAGCTCCACCTGTGCCGTCACCCTTGAAGGCATTCGTGAACGACTCTAGAGCACCCTCCGCCAGCGCTGGTCCTACAGGTCAGACAGCTGTTGAGTGGTGCAACTGCTCTACAACACTTGTGGCAGGATCTGAGGTCGAACGAGTGCATATCGGAAGGTGCATACCTGCAATGGGGGCTGCGAACAGCTGGGTGGCAGCCAACAAAGCCAGGACTTGTTGTGCCGAAGTCTGCAGACGTTCTCTTCCGCATGCCTGCAGTGCATGCACCGAGCAGCCTGACACGGATTCAATTTCGCCTGTTGTGATGAGTCGCAACTGAAGCATTGGGCCGCACTTGTGTACAAGTAGCTTGATCACCTTGCTCACAGCCATGACAGCGGAGCTGCGTGGACGTGCATTTCTTGACCTGTTGCCGATGCCGAACTGGCGAGCGGGCCTTGCTTGGACTGATAGCAGGGAGACGCTGCTCATAGCTGCCATAATTCTACTCTTTATACTCAGTGATGTATCAAACAAGTCCAGCTGTAGTCTTCGGCTTCCAAAGCGTAGATCAAGTCGTGATTAAATTCGTGGTTCAAAGCCTTCAAAGCGATAGGGTTCAGTCATAGCACTGCAATGTGCAGTTCTCTATGTCCATTTGCTAGATGGCACACAAGAGTGACGAGTCAGAATGGCAAAATTGATGAGGCAGCTGCAGACTGCTTGGCTAACAATCTTGAGTTCTAAAGCTCTGTTAATGAGGTACCCAGCGCCGCAGCAGTAGGCAAAGTTCTGAACATCACTGACAATGAAAAATGCCAGCTGCTTTAGTTCACTTCACACAGCACGCACTTCTAGAAATCTGCAACGGTGACCTGCCAAGTCAGCAAAGGTGTGCTTGGCAGTGTTTGCACTGAACAAGGGCCTGGCTCTGAGTCTTGTCTCCTCCATTGCTATTGAGGAAGGCACGATACACTGCATTATAGCAATAGCAGCTATAGCTGAATACTTGAAAAGAGCAACAGGAAGCCATTGGACGAGGCATGCAGATCTTGCTCTATAAAGATCTTCATGCTGTAGCGAGAATTGTTAATCAGCAGCTACGTTGCAGAAGCAAGCAAGAATGACCCAAACTGTAATACAAAAGTGCTAGATGCATAGTGTGCATGGCCAGACCAGCCGCTGCTGTACTTCTGGCAATCTTCAGAGCTGACCACCCCCTGCCAGACTCTTTGACATGCTGACAGCACTACTGCGCATGTTGTATACAGCCCATGTATGGCAGCACAAGCTGTGTGCTGTTTTGCCTATGGCCTAACTAATACTATGTCTAGAGCGCTCGCCATGCCACGGCTGGTGGCGTAGGCTAGCCCGTAGGGGGTGGATCCCTGCAACAGATAATGCAACAGGGATGAGGCTTATCAAGCTGGGTCGAGATGCAATCAGACAACCGTAAAGATAAAGGGCAGTTGCATGTCCATAGCAAAGCATACTTGCAGAGAGCACACGGCTTACATCCATGGTCTCAGCTGTCTTGTCTGCACCATAGGAAATCAGCAGCTTGCACAGATGTCTTTTGTCATTGCAAGCTGCATAATGAAGAGCTGTAAGTCCCTGCAGCACATCATGCAACATCGCTGCTTGCTCCACACTGTCAACAAGCAAGTGTGATCTTGTCATATCATGACTTTTGTGTGCATATTATGACTGTTTGGCATGTCAATGTACATATGACTTCAGGTTGCAAAGAACCACATGTTAGCTTGGCAGATTGATGCTATCTAGGGCCTGAGACATGCATAAACCAAAATGAGGTGGCAGGGTTTCAAGCTTACATCGCTAGAGTAATCGCCGATATTAGGATCAGCTCCATTCTCCAACAAAACTGCTGCGACATCAGTTCTGCCAAGAGAGGCAGCAACATGTAAGCATGTGCGCCCCTGCAACATGTGAGTGAATAATAATCCAGGAATATCTTGTGACCTCAGCAAGCGCCCCCAATGTGACAAAGGTAATTCAGTTGCATTGCAAACGTCATGCATATAACACCTTTTGCGGTCACACTTGCAAACAGAGCTTTCTTCAGGGGCAGCAATCGCTGGGCGGACAACATGCAGAATGTGGCGATGATGATCAAGTATAAAGACAGCAGTGTGCCCAGTTTGTCACTTTTGTAAGCATGTTGCAATTTAGCACAGCTGGGTTTTGTTGATACAAAGCCATTAAGTACTTAGACATGAGCGATAACATATGCACATGTGAAAGAGAGTCACCCATGAACTCCTTTTATTGATGTCAACGCCGTGGGACAACATCAGCTCAATGACTGCCTTGCCTCCGCCACTGACCGCGTACCACATTGACATGCGGTCCTGCATCCACAGTGGCAGTGCAACATAATGCTTGCTGGAAGGGTGCAAAGTTGGTGCACCACTGGTGATTGCATCCATTCTATATGTGATGTCAAATGTGCTTACTGAAATCTGTGATTCTGTTCTCTTGACATAGCAGTTTCAAGAGCACATATTACAGCATTGACGTAGGTGTTGAACTGTGTACTACTAAGATCAGTCACTAAGATCAGTCATGACAAGCCACGATGGTGCTTGCTGCAGATGAGTACTTATCGGTGCCACACTGTGCACTGACATGGAGAGAATGCCAGTAATGTGGGCTTCCTTGCTCACCGTATCTGGTTTGCAAGCATAAGGGTCAGCACCATGGGTCAAGAGAATGCCGACAATGTCAATGTAGCCCTTTGAAGCTGCCAACATTAAAGGCGTCTTGTTGCCCTGCAAGCATGAGCATCTGGATATGTCAATGCATCTTGTGAATGCTTGCCTCAATGAAGTCCTAAGCAAAATTGGAGTTGCGTACCGTCCATGAATTCAGGTGGGTGTCACCGCCAGAGGCAAGGATAGACTTGACCAACTCCAGATTGTGGTCTTTAACAGCCCGATGCAGAGGAGTACGCCCCTGCAATGGAGTGCAAACTTGATCTGGAGTACATCAAGTTTATCATATTATCCCATATTAGGCCCAGGCAGTTGCTGCATGTATACACCTAACATGCATCACCTGGTCAGGCGGAAGGGCTGGCCAAACCCGCTCTGGCTGAGCACAGAGGGGCAGTTGACGCTCGCGTGTGGCTGACTTTCCCCACGCACGCGTCGGCGGTGCTATGGACTCCCGGGTCAGGGGTCGTAGCGGTGGCGGGCTGCAAAGGAACTTCGGGGACAGCGGTGCGCGAGCCGGAGTGGCCCTGTCAGGCGCACGCCTGTCCCTTCCTGGGCTTTGAGCTGCTTTTATGACCGACTTCCGTAGGCAAAATGAGAACTCGGGCCTGGGGCGAAAGGTCTGCGATGAACTCATAGCAGCTGAGTGGGCACATGGGCAGCCGCGCTTGGCACTCTAATGCAGTTTGTTACGGTGCGCTTAGGTGTCTCAGCGTTGGTCGGTCCAAGATGACGAGCGGATATTGAAAAGAAACAGTCGAGTTGTGTTGAGCGAAGCTCTCAGGACAATGTATTTGCCATGATATCGATGCTCTGCATCGCAGCTGCAGACAGCTCAAAGTCCAATGCAATGTTGTTCCAAATCCTGCCTGGCTGTGCTGATCTAGGAATGACTGCCTGCAGACAACACAACCTATGTTTCACTATGCATATTGGTAGTGGTGTTCATATGAGTTGCATGATGTTGCAGGTTACCCAACAACAGTGGCAAACTGATGAGGTCCGGCGTGCCCGAACGAATATTGCATGAATGTAGCTAGTTGCATGTACTCATCAAGCATGTTGATGCCGTCGCCAGGGCTGCTGTCGTTATGCAGCAATCTGTGTCATACACAACATTAGCTCAACAGTTCATGTACTTACAGGCCTGACAAATTGTTGCGGTCGAAATAAGAAACTGATAGTCATAGAATGACTATATTGTGGGGTATGGTGTTGCAGAAGGCCAACCTGTCCATGTTGCAGCGCCCATCGCAGCACCACTTGTGCTGGGGAGCGCTGGACCTCATGAGCTGCTTCGATGACAGCTGAATGAGTCAGCACTGGATTGCTGTCATACCCTTTCATGAGCCACTGGCTTCCCAGGGTGCTGTAGCCCTGCATCGTACACGTACCACCATGGAATGCCCAGTACACTAAATTGGCAACGTAAGTAGTGTCCCACTGGCTGTTGTTGCATGCTATGCATCAGATGAGAGCTGGTTCTTCCGCATGATGAGACACATGACGGATTTCACTCATCATCCCAGCTGTAGACATCTGTTTTAACTTTCATTACCATTTCTGCATTGAATCTGAGGCTGATGCTCATTGGGCAATTTGACTGGCCTGATTTGTACCAAGTGTTGCAGTTGTGGCCCCAGCTGTGTGTTGCACAACCATTGCAAACTTGTAGCTTCAAATTGTTACCGTGTGCCAGTGTAGCGTCACATGCTACAAGCTATGCAAGGTATTGGCTGGCAGGCCTGAATACCTGGCAATTTGACATGTACATCTGCAATTTTGGATACATCTGGCTTGATCTGGACCTGACAGCATACCTGATCACAACATATCACTTGACTATGCCAAGAATGGTTTGGCCCTTAAGGCGCAATTGTCGCTGTTGACAATGTGTGATGCATGTCATTCAAACAGTGTAGGGTTCAGATGTGCAAGTGAAGATGTGAGTTCAGAGGGCATTGATGCCCACCTGTATTGCATGCCAGTGAGGCGAGCATACTGCTGCACCAGGGTGTCTGGGTTCAGAGGGTCTGAGTTGCGTTGCACCACTGCTGGCTTCACATCAGCCATCAACCAGAGCTCACTCAGCTCACTCAAGTCAAAATTGCTCACTCCTGCATGAGTTGTTGGAGGCTTTCTGCATGAGTTGTTTAAGACTTTCTGAATATGATGTGAAAGGCTCTTATCATCACGGTGAGAACTGATGCAGGTTTGTCTCGATGATCAAATTCCATGATCATCCATGATGAGTTATAACTGAATAGAACTGCGGCACATTTTGGCTGGGTGGACTATGTGACTTGACAGTAGAGATGTAAGGGTGTACCATTGCCTGAGTTTGCACATGTCAAGTCACGTGATGCTTGCTCATGCTGATGTGCATCGCCTCACATGCTTTATGCACTGGTGTGACATCAAATCTGCAAAACGTTGCTGTGTCCACATGGACACGCACATGTAACCCAGGTGAGGAATTGTAGCAGACCTATTGAAAGTATATGGCCAGATGCTACTAGCTGCTCCAGATCTCTAGAGCTCCCCAGCTGTCCTGCCAGGAGCCCTCAGGCATGGTGCTGCCGCACAGCTCTGTCCAACACCTGATGCAAAGCAAGGTCCTGCTATCAGAACTTAGGGTCCTTATGAGGTGTGCTGCAAGAAAGGCTCAAACAATGTAATATATTGCAAACTTTTAAGTAAACGTGTGCATGATCAAACCTCAACTGGACCCGTGCCATGGCAACAGCAGGTCATCTGTGCAGGCAATGACATGCAAGCAGAACGCAAAATCTGTTTGCAAGTGCATGAGGCGCTGTTTGCATCAGGGAGCTCACAGCAAGACATGCAGCAGCCAAAGGACTTACATATATGCATGCATGCCGTTGCAAGTCAGGAACAATCGGTTGTTTGGCACCATTTGCTGATAGTCAGGTAGGAGCAGCAGGATCTGCAGCAGGCACAAGGCAGACAGCCTGCAGGCTCGTGACAGCGTAACTACTCAAAAGCAAGCTTGCTCTGGCAACATAACACTATGCAAATTCAAAGCTCGTGCTGGTCGGATGTGCTTCAGATATGGTAGCTGCCGCAAGTCAAAAGTGTCTGACCAACAGCAAGGGGGCTACAAGTTGATGGTTGAGACTTGAGGTCTTCGATTGCACTTTCGGTTCTGTGTGAGTTCTGCTGGTTTCGGAGCCTCTGTTTCTTGATTTGCACGTGTCGTCACTTATCGATGCCACCATCGGTGTCGCGCGCTGGCTTTTTGAAACTCAACCAGCGAGCGAGGGGCTCCGGGTACACAACCATGCCTGCGGAAATGTGTTGCGCGACTTGGGCCTGGCAACCACCCCACAACAGGCAAGTGCATTTCACTTTTTGTACACTAGACAGCATTTCTTCTGCGTCGTCACCCAAGACCTGTGCGCAGGCGCGCCAACTTTTCACGGGTGAAATATCTGCTGGGGCATGGTTCCTTCCTTCACGGCGTGGGACCACAGCCAAAGAATACCAGGCAGGCATCCGGTAGGTAACTGCACTTTCACATTAACCTGAACTATCTTCGACCTCTCAGTCCAAGTGCAGCACCCAGATTGTGGATGTGCTGGCTCCAGGATATTCAAGGCTATGCTGCTGTAACCAAACAGGGCAATCATCCTCGGCAGGCCCAGACATCAGCCTGCTCAGGCCAGAAATGCAGAGGCAGTGGCATCATGCTAAAAATCAGCACTTGGGAGACAGGCAGATCACAGCCAGCAGCGGTTTGCGTGTGTGGTGGGCATGTGATCAGTGTCCTCATGGGCTTCCGCATGAATGGCTGGCCACTGTTGGCAACAGGCAGGATATGGACAGCCAATGCCCTTTTTGCACCAACAATCGTCTCTGCCAACACAATTCCCTGTTGACTGTGGCCCCAGCTGTGGCAGCCTACTGGGACACAGCCAAGAATGAGCTGACTCCAGACCAGGCCGTAGCACACAGTCGTGCTCGCAGGCATTGGCTCTGCCCAAAATGCAGTCACAGCTGGCAAACCCAGGCATCTAGTAAAGTCATCAGCCAAAGCGGTTGTCCTAAGTGCTCAAGGAAGGCATCAACAGTCAACAGGCAACCAAGCTTGACACAGAGCAAGCACTCTGCAATGACAGAGTTTGATGTTGAAAGGAACAGGAGAGCAGGCCTTGATCCTGACAAGATCACAGCAGGAAGCAACAAGATGGTGCATTGGATCTGTGCCAAATGCCCCAAAGGCCGACCACACCTCTTTGTGGCAGCTCCAAAGAACCGTATCGGCAACAGCACAGGTTGCTCCTGTTGTGCCAGCAAGAAGGCTTGCATCTGCAACTCGCTGCAGTCGTTGTACCCTGAGTTGGCTGCAGAGTATGACACTGCAAGGAATGGTGTTGGGCCTGAGCAGGTCCTGCCAAGGTCTAGGAAAATGGTCTTTTGGAAGGATGTAAGCGGGCACACTTGGGAACAAACTCCTTTCAGACGAACCAAGCCAGAAACAGATAGAAGCAAGCGAGCGGCAGTCAGCCAGAGGTCTAGGCTCCACCAGCGAGCTTCATCTGATTCGCTTTGACTGTGCTTTTGTGACAATGTATCTCTCTTGTAATATACTATGTGATTCACCTTATACGATGTCATGTTGGAATTTGCACATTGTATCAGGCCAGTCAATGATGAAAGCCTTTTATTGACTTGAAATTATTCATGTCTTAGCACAGATCTCATGTGATAATTGTTTAACATGATAACTTTAAAGCATTACCTGCATCAAGTGTGTATCATTTGCTTATACAGTCATGGTACAGTTATATAGTTGTCACTTTCCCAGCTCAATTTCTTTTTTGTGTTGTAACTAGAAGGATCTGTCCCTGAGAATTGCACAACATGTTGACAGAGTAGTTGCCACAAGCGTTTCTCAACTGACTTAAGACTGACTTAAAAAAACTGACGACATAAGCTGCAGCTGTGATAGTTCTGGCTCTTGTGACTAGCGTTTGCATGTTGGACTCTGCAGAGCTTGCACAATATTGTGCATTAATGAGCAAGGTCTATTGGTACCGGCTGGCGTTGCTCGCACCTTGAGCCTTGAAACTGCACGATCCATCAAAGCGCCTCAGGCTGTCTGCTGAGGTCAGTTTTCAGTCTATAGCAGGGCTGACTTCAGGGCTTGCTGAAACAGACCTGCCCTGCTCATGCATGAAGCAGCCCTAAGGCTTGTTGCCCACCAGAGTCTTCCAACAGCTGGATGCGCCTGAGGCTAAACAGCCACTGAGTACTCAGAGGTGAGCTAACAGCACCTGCCTTGACTGCTGTGATAGATGCATTGCAAGCTTTCTATTGGTTGGACATTGCTGGACTCTGTTTAGCAGTCAAGAGCACGGTACACCTGACATGGATGCAATCGCATTGTGTTCCAGCGCAGACACAAAGAGTCTCACATTGTGGCAGGAAGCGCCTTGTTTAAATGCCTACATGACTTGTCATTGTCTGTCAGAGATCATGGCATTGGTGTCATTGCTTGCATGCTGGTCAAACAGTAACTGTTACATGTCACAAACAATTCTCAAGAAGCACACAATCACATGCAGGTGGATGTGACATGCTGGCAGAGGCGGCAGCAGCAGCAGCAGCAGCAGCTCAGAAGGACAAGGAGGAGGCAACATTGCCCAGATGCTGACATGCAGAAAGACTATTTGAGCTTGCTTGACCTCAGCCCTGGAGGGCCATCATGTCCTGATGCTGCTGCTTAGCACACGAAGGTGGTAAGATTCTATTTTCCCCTAGTCTGCATGCTGGCAAAAAGTCATTTCTTGCACAAATGTTGTGCTGCTCAGCAGATCCTGTGAAAGCATGCTGCGACACAGTACCTCACAGCACAGCACAGCACAGCACAGCACAGCACAGCACAGCACAGCACAGCACAGCACAGTTGGCCCAGCACAGCAAAGCATGACTTGGCAATTCCACCTTGCATATTTGTGCAACCAAGCAACAGTGTGAACTGATGCACAAGCGTACACATCTGCTTGCTTGCAGTCGCATATGGGGCATGACCTGCCCGCCTGACAGTCTCTCTACCTCACTCCTTGCACGCTCCCAAACAACCCTAGCTTGCTTGCAGTGTGTGTCTAAAAAGCCTTGCATGCTGTATTTGCAGCAAAATTGCAATGGTATTTGGTGCCTAATGATGTGCATTTGATGCAGTGGTTGCAGACATGAGGAGCAGAGCAAGCGCATCTGGCAAGCTGGAATCAGCAATCACTGGTGCTCCTGTTGGCCCCAACCCTTCTGTGTACAGCAGGTAAGGCTGCACTTTGGTAACAGGATACAGAGTGATGCATGCATACAGCTCCAGAGACACATGCCGCACTGTACCTCCCAGTTTGAGAGTGAGTTTAGTGGTAATGCTTTGTACACTGTTTGTGCATGATGGAATATACTGTGCACCCAAATTAGATTGCTGTAGTGCTTTTACAGCTGAGCACTGCTTTGCGCAGGACACCAGACCTGCTTGTCACACCGTGTTATGCATATCATGATCTTGTTGGTTCCCAGAAGTCAGCTTCATCACTCCCATGACTTCTGCAATCACTGCAGGTTTGTGTGAAGGTGGATGCCATTGCACTCATAGCCACAAGCAGCTCTCAGCTGGCTGCATTAGGCCTTCATAACAGCATTCAGATCCTTTGACTCCAGCACAGCTGACGCTCTCTGCCTGTATACTGGGACGCTGAACCTGCAGTCAAGCCGGCGGCGTGAGGGCTTAGCAGTCACTCCAACCATCATCCAGAAACATGTTTGCTCTCTAGCAAAGGTGAGCGTGTGTCAGATTTGACTTGACAACGCTCCAAACATTTACATGAGGCTGGTGTGTACGTAGATCTACATTTAGACAGCTTGCATGCAAGGGCAGAAAGGAGAGTATTTACATATGTGCATGCCATTTGGTGCATGCACTGCCAAGGAAATGGCTACCCAAAGCCCAGGGCATGTCCTCTGCAGAAGCCAAAACAGCTGTTAGCACATGCTTTGACTAGCTGCAGCTTGTACATCAAAACATGACTGTGAGTCAGCTGTTCAGATGCTCGGCTCGTCACCAGTACATACTACAATCATCAGTGCCCACAAACAAAGTCAACTCACATCATTCCTGTTGCTGCATGCTAGGAGGTTGGCCGCACAAGACAGATTTTCCTCAAGCACAAGCAGGATCAGATGGCAACACCTGCACTGGCTTCCAAAGCATGGGAGATGCGTCTGCTGCAGTACAATTGTAGAAGTATATTCCCTTGTTGCAAGGGTGTATGCAGGCTGTCTGCAGACACATGGCATATGCCCTGCCTCATTACAAAGTTAGCCTGCTGGATGCCACACATGTCTTCATATGCAGATCAGTAGTAAGTTACTACTAGTACAGTGACTACACCCCACATCATGTTGTAACTGAACAACATGATGTGGGGTGTATTCAGATCATATAACTCATCTGCCGATCTGTAGGGTGATGCTGCCTGCAGGCAGCTGGACTGCTTGCTTTGATGGACTGTCCACAATTGTCACATCCCAGCCAATCTTCACAGTTCCTTATGCTATTTGACTTTGGCCAAGCTTGAGAGCCAATTCAAAAGCTTTGAAAGCTGTGGACTTCATGTAATAAAAGGTAGCATATGCATGTAAAGCAGTGTTCTTGAACGCCAAAGCTGTGCATGCGCAACAAGAAACAAGACAAAAGGGGAGGGTCCACATTAATCACTGGCAGATACCTGGGGCTGGTTTAAAGACTGCGTTGTGTCAACATAGGCGAGAGCGCAGCTAGCACACAAAATCTTGCTGACTGCGCATGACATGCATTACGTGTATACATTGTACAATTGCAACACTGACCCTCCCTAATTGCAAGCCTGTCAACGCAACAGATGCTTGGAGTTGCTCGTACAGAAGCTGTTGCAAGTGCTCCACAGGATAGTTACCTACAGGTCAAGGCTGTTTCATCAACAGCAAGGGGAATACACGTTGTCGTTCAGAAGAACCAATCTGATTTCGGAGCTTCAGTTTAAGATGTTTGCATCACATTTTCGACGGCACCATCTAGTCTGCCATCAAGTCGATCGCTTGCTTGACGAAACTCGAGTCGCGAGGAACGTCGAATACAAAAGTATACTTACGGAACTGTGTTGTGCGACCTGGGCCTGGCAGCCTCGCCACAGCAGGCAAGTTCGGTTAGCTTTTTGTACGCTACACAGCAGTTCTTCGTCAGACATGACTTGTGCGCAGGCACTCCATCTTTCCACGTTTGCCCCACGCGCTGGGGCATGGGTTCTTCCTTCACGGACTGTCACCACAGCTCAGGAAGAACAGGCGTGTGACTGTACTTCCAGTGTTACTTGAAGCGGCTTCAAACTCCCGTTCAAAGTGCAACAGCCAAAGTATGGATGTGCTGGCACCAGGACACTCAAGACTATGCTGCTGCGACCAAACAGGGCAACCGTCCTCATCAGGCCCAGACATCAGCCTGCTGAGACCAGAGTTGCAGAGGCAGTGGCATCCTGCCAAGAATCAGCACCTGGGAGGCAGGCAGATCACAACCGGCAGTAATTTGCACGTGTGGTGGAGTTGTAACCAATGTCCCAGTGGGCTTCCGCACGAGTGGTCAGCCAGCGTCAATCAAAGGCAGAATAGGGACAATCAGTGCCCTTTTTGCACCAACAAAATCCTGTGCCAACACAACTCGCTCTTGACTGTAGCCCCAGCTGTTGCAGCATGCTGGGATACAGTCAAGAATGGGCTGACTGCAGACCAGATCATTGCAGGCAGTTCCATCCGCAGGCATTGGCTCTGCCCAAAGTGTGGTCACAGCTGGCAAGCCATGGTATTTGCCAAGGTCAGGAACAAGGGTGGGTGTCCAAAGTGTTCGGGAGAAACACGGATAGAACATAGACGGCCAAGCTTGACACAGACCAAGCACCCTGCAATGATGGAGTTTGACTTTGAGATGAACCGGAGCGCAGGCCTTGATCCCCACAAGATCACGGCAGGAAGCAACAAGAAGGTGCACTGGACCTGTACCAAATGCCCCAAAGGCCAACCACACCTGTTTATGGCAACTCCAAAGAGCCGTATCAGCCACAACACGGGTTGTCCCTGTTGCGCAAGCAAAAAGGCTTGTGATTGCAATTCGCTGCAATCATTGTACCCTGCGCTAGCTGCAGAGTACGACACATCCAAGAATGGTGTTGGGCCAGAGCAGGTTCTGCCAGGGTCTGATAAAATGGCTGTTTGGAAGGATGCAAATGGGCACACCTGGGAACAATCTCCTTATCAGCGCACTACCCCAGACAAGCAAAAAAGGAAAAGAGCATCTGTCAGGGCTAGGCTTGAGCAGCAAGCATAATCTGGCTAGATTCAAGATCCTCTGTTGACAGTGAAGCGCCCTGGTGCATGCGTTGAGCCTGTACATGTAAAGCTGATGTCGGTGAAGACGTTTGGTCGTAACAGCCTCTGCAATCACTTGTACTTATTTCTGTCTCAGGAGTCTTTTCACAATGCACATTTGAGCACAGTGGTTTGTGCTGTTTTTGCCACAAGCATGTGTTAGGTTTGCACCACCACTGTGCTCAAGATGTGATAGCAAATGCTGTTTTACTTTGTATGCTTTGAAGCTGTAGACCTCTGACTTTATGATTCAAATTACAAATTGGTAAATGCGTGTGAGCCAGAGCAGTGTTCTGCTGTAAAGAGCATGGTTTGTGAAACAGCCTATAATGGTGTAAGTGCAGATATGCATAGTTTGCTGTGATAGGCTATGCCTCAGCTTGCAGCTGTGTATACCAGTCTGCACTTGCCAGAGTGTGTGAGTCTCACTCCACAGTTGGCTGGTCGCGCAGGGCTTTGCGGTGATAAGGCAAGCACTCACTTTCTGATTGTGCCTGCCTTCAGCAAATGCTGCAAGGCTGTGCATGCGCTGTGCCATGATCCCACGCAGTGTGTGTTGTGAGACCTGTTCGAGGCTCATACATTGTGCTGTGGCATATGGTTTTCACGGTCATGCAGGAGGACAGGGTAACATCCAGCCGGCATGCCTTGAGTGCAGGGCTTGGACAACAGTCATACAGCTGATCTGCCTGACTCCTGCCATGTTTGAACCTCCGGTAGCAAGCTTGTCCAGGTGCAACAGGTATGATTGCTGATTTGTTTTCTGCCCTGCTCCTCAGGTGCGACCTGCTCTGCACTGCAGCACAAGCTGAATGTCTTGTTCTTGTGCTCAACTTCATGAACAGCAGAGCAGGTGGCATCAAAAGAATGGCTGACTGAAGGCCTGATGTTGTTTCCTTAATGCTGCTCAAATCAGCATGTGTTGCATGTCTAGTCAAGTCCTGAAGGATCATGCTTCCACTTGCAGATAGCGCTAGTGCTCCAGTCACACTCAGGTGCTGGCGACATGCAGGGATGTTCTTGTGCTCAAATTATTGAAAAACAGAGCAGGTGGCATTACAGAATCGCTGACTCCAAACTTAATGTTGATGCGCTGATGCTGCTCAACTCAGCAGGTTTTGCCTGCCAAATTGATTCCTGATGAAGCATGCTTCTATGTGCATGAGATCTCCCAGCTTGCCTGACCTTGGCCCACAGGAGTCCATGCTGTGCCACTGTTGAGAAGAGGGCTTCAGAGCCAGCAGCCAGCTGAGCTGCAGAGCACTCATCTTGTGAGACAGTAGGCAACTGCATATTTCATCATTTTGGGCTAGTCTGCTGGCAGCACAGCACAGCACAGCACAGCACAGCACAGCACAGCACAGCACAGCACAGCACAGCACAGCATCTTTGGCCCAGCATGGCAAAGTATGACATGGCACGTCCATGTTGCACATTTGAGCAGCTGAGCAGAAGTTTGGACTGTTGCACAAGCTTACGCTGCCCTTTGGCAATCGCACATGGACGTAAGCTCTTAAAAGCCGTCTGTGTTGCACTTGCAGCCTCATCACGATTGCAACAAGAGTGCTCGTTTGTGCAGTGTCAAACAAGGCATAGCCAGCCAGCAGCGCTTCACTGCTTGACCAGTGTGTTCTCTCAGACCAGCTGTGCCAAAACCAACGCTTGGCATCATTATGCCATTGCTCAGTCTCACCTGAAGAGTAAGTCTTGATTGATGCAAAAGGCAACACCTCTCACAACACAAATTGCGACAAAATTGGATATGGACTTGCCAGTGAAAAATAAGAGTTTCTTGCCTGATGGTTAACGGGCATAGCAGGCTGGCAGGCCCCGCATGCCTGTCTGCACGCCTTTAGCATGAATGCCGGATTGGTCAAGGACTCGCCTTGACCTTCCCATGTGACACAGCTTCGGTCTTCATCCAGACAATTGGCAGGGTTGGCAGGACTGAGGACACTTGCACCAACTGCTTTGCTGGAATGGTTGTCATAATTGCTGCAAGCAGTTGCACAATTTGACTGAGCTGGGTGCAAGTCAGGAGCGCATGTGTCCGCTGTTGAGATAAAGTTGCTTACTCTCGCTTCACATGATCCGCGCCAGCATGCTTTCCAGGAGCATATACAGGGGAAAACCTGCGGTAGCCATGGCGATCGCTGGGGATCAAGTAAAGACTGATGCCAAAAAAAGTGAGTGTGATTCCCGCAAGGCAGGACGCCAACCTCATCCATAACGCATATGTACGTGGGCCAAGGAGGGAGGGAGAGACATCACAAAGCTTTAGCCAGCCGGTGTGATGTCATGATGAGGTTTGTGTAACGCCTGCATATTCTTATTTAGTATTGTGTGTCTTTTGCGCAAAGCTTTTGAAGTGCTTTAGGAAGAATTGAGGAGTCGTAGCCACCGCTAAAGTCTGCTTACCTGCATCATGCATGCCTACTATGGTCAATAGTCAGCAATGATATCGGTGTTGGCTGGTTTCAGGCCGATCTCAGGCCGTCCAGGGTCACGCACTGTTCGAGCATGTCGTATAGGCTTCTGTGATACTATAAGCACTACACATAGTTTCATTGCCACACAATGATGAGCGACGCACCACAACTTCAGCGCCGAGCATGGACCCCACGTCTTTCTGCCTCAAAATTGTTCAAGGTATGACTTGAGCCTGTCAACCACCTGCCCCTGATGGCTGGCCACAACAGAACTGCATGGCGCTAATTTTGCGCTTTCACCGAGTGCAGGCTGTCCGCCAAGCCGCTGCCACCCATCCTGCTCCAGACGCGGAGCCTACCAGCAGCCTGTCGAAAAGCTCCTGCAAAGGTGAGGCACTCTCAGTCACCCTGACTTGTTTCTGAACTCGACTACTCCTGGCTTGCCTTTCGCCTCTCTGGTCTGACCTGACGCTGCTGCCAAACAGGAGTCACCTCCCCAGATGCAGACACAGGGCAAGGTGCAGGAGACTGAGCAGCAGACTACCTCAACCTGGTATGTCTTTTGGTTCACAGTCTTTGTAGCGTCTGCATCAGGAGCTGTACCTCATAGGTGATGCAAGGTTTCTTCTGCTTTAGCACAGTCCAACCAACTTCCTGACATGCAGGTCTGATGTGGCTCGCTCAGAAGACTTGGCAGACCTCAAGAGGCAACTAGAGGAGAAGACTAGCGAATACGCTGAGCTTCTCCAGCAGCATGAGTGTTCACTGGCCAGGTATGTAAATTTTGACTGATGTGTTTGCAACCCTGTTCAAGCAGATGTCGGTTTGCATAGTTCCCACATGCAGTTGAAATGTGGTTAGCTTGCACCTGCCTGTTTTCATCAGAAACCTCAAGCTGCAGCTACCCGTGCATCTCTCATGCTGAAAACCATGTCTCAAGCGAATTTCAACCTGCAGGGTGACCTCTGACCTGTCTGAGCGTAGCAAGCAGTTGCAGTCTGCCCAGACAGATGCACAGCAGGTGTTTCAGCGGTCAAAGGCACGGCATGCTGATCTACTGAAACAGTTACAGACAGCACAGCTTGCCACCCAGCAAGCACGTGATGCGCAAGTAGAAGCTGAACAGCAGCTGCAAACCACGCAGCAAGTCTCTGCTAAACAGCTGAATCAAGTCACTGCTGAGCGTGATCAGCAAGTACATGCAGCAAAAGACTCAGATCATGAGGAGTCTGGTGAGAAGCTGCAAAGTCTGCAGCAGCAGTATGAGAAACAGCTGGCAGCTGCAATGTCTGAAGCTGACCAGAAAATGAGTGCACTCACCATGCAGCTGACTCAGCAGCTGCAAGCGGCACAAAAAGATGCTCAGCAGCAGCAGCTGCTCCAAGTCCACGATATGCAGCATCAACCTGATACTCAGCTGCAAACAGTCTCACGCAAAGTGCAGCAGCAGCTGGAAGCAGAGCATCAGGACCGCCTGAAGCAGCTACAGCAGCAGCTTCAGGCCTGTCAGCAAGACTGTGAGTCACTGCAGGCAGAGAAGCTCGCGCTAGAGCAGCAGGTGCAGTCAGCCAAGGCTGACAGCCTCAGAAAATTGCAGGAGCTGCATGACAAGTGCAAGGGTGATGCAGCTGCTGAGATGAGGCAGCACTCACGCAAGCTTGAAGATGAGCAGTCAGCTCATAAGAAGGCAGCTGGCCGCCTCCAAATAGAGGTGGCAGAGCTCCAAGCAGCCCTTGAGCGTCAGCAGGAGGATAGCATGCGGCGTGAGCACCAGGTGCTGCAAGAGCACATGGCAGGCCTAGCTGCCAAGGACACCATGGTGCAGCAAATGTGGACCGAGCTGTATGAGAGGAAGCAAGATTGCCGCCGGTATGTCTTCAATTGGTGTAGTCATCCAGTCTACAATAACAACCTCCACAGTTCAAGCCCATCCCCTCTCATCACCTATGCATTCTGCAATCATTACTTTGCGACATTTGGACATCAAAAGATAGCTCTTGCATGTGCGCTGCAATCAGGACACTGATTCTGGCAAGTAGCTGCCATAGCAGAACAACAAGTTTGCATGGCTCTGCATCCTTTGTTGCCATTGGACACTTGGCTTCAAGGTTCACAGTTGAGGCCCAGGCAATCAACTTGTTAGACAAGCAAGTAGCGATGCAACCTTGTACTGCTCATCACACTCATGAGTCTGGTCTTACACCACCAATGGCCTTCATTATGCTAACATCTTGAGGCTGACAACTCTGAGCTTTCACCCACTCGCAAGGCCACTCTCAAGGCCAAGACATCATCCTGCTGGTACAACATCTGTGCACATGCCTCTGTGGTGTTTTCACCCTTGATGTCACTTTGTCGTTTGCACCATCTCCATGTGCTGCAGACGACGGCAATTGAGGCCAAGGCACTTACACTCTTCAGCCAAGCAAATGGCTACTCAACCAAACAATGGCTATGTGACACATCCATAGCTAACAACCTCATTCATGGTCCACTTGCTTCCAGATATTGGTTATGACAAGACCTTGCATGCTGCAGGTTGGAGGTTGAGGCAGCTGAGTTGGCAGCTGAGCTGAGGTGCACAGAGAGCCAGCTGGGCAAAGCTGAGAGGGACGTGAAGGGCTGGATTGTCGTGTACAAGCAGCTGGTTGATGACAAGATCAGGTGAGCGCTGCAAACATTGCTTGCAATCAGGCAGGTCTTGGTGTCTGCAGTCTTCACAACAACCCACATTGTTGCCGGTATGCTGACTGCCAAAACAGTACATTTCATACACAGGGTTGCCTGGGTCTGTGCATACCTGACCCTGGGGAAAGACACAAGTTTGACAGATGAATGAAAGTAATGTCTGCAGACACAAAGACTGCAGTCTCGGCATCTGCATGACACTGCCTTATTTCTTGAACAGGCGCCACATCAGCAAATAGCCGTTAGAAGCTGTCACTGCGCTGCTGGTGAAATATGTCTGTCCTTTGAGGCGCTGAACCAATGTAGCCTCACAGGCAGTGTCAGTGGGTGGTCACCATCATAGAAGCAAGGCATGAGAGCCTGCGATTGTCTTGTGATTCCATCTGCTACATGTGGTTGCCCTGCTTGACGGCCTTTGCCCAACACGTTCAACAGAGAATGCAGTCATACAGTTGTGCAACTCGTATGTCGAGAGCAGAGCTTTGTTTTCTGTGGCATGCATCTGAACAAGTACGCAGTGCCAGCTGTAGGACCACATAGCCTAGTTGGAGCTCCATACACAACAGTTTTACCATCACGTTACTGCCCATGTGCCTATCACATCCAATCCGCAAGACTTTCTTAGGGGCACGATCTGCAAGATCGCTGATACTTTGTATCTGCAGCTTGTTGGCAGCATCTGATAAATAGACTTGCACAGTTGCATGACTATACCTGTTGCCACCATTGTACTCCCTGTGATAGCACAGCTGACATTACAGCCCAAAAAAGCAAACAAAAATTCCAAGTGTGCTGACATTTGAAATGTGTTTGCAGCCTGGTGAATGAGCAGCACCATCTGATGAACAGGATTGCCAGTCTGGAAGACGGAGCGGACACCTACCTCACAGGCCAGCACCACAACTGGTAGGTTGTGCCACCACCCTGCCGCCCTCAACACAGTCCAGCCCTGCACAGGACATGCACGCAGAGGTACGCTCTACCTTTATGCTCTACACCATAAGCTCTAACTGCATGCTGTGTCCAAATGTCAACACACTGTCTGTTGTGAAAGGTCATGGGTAATACTCTACAGCAGCTTGAGACTTGTTCC
>JAABUW010003384.1_pt1 | contig 22857 bp, 22 predicted proteins | sample 5560081 | NCBI WGS metagenome assembly JAABUW01 (sample SAMN10711882, study PRJNA513363) | rock metagenome | isolation source: Antarctica rocks | place: Antarctica: Victoria Land, Knobhead sud
CTCGCGTTTGAACTCATCCGTGAAATCCCGTCGCGTGTTCTTCGTCGTCATCCAGCACCTCTGCCCCTTAGGAGCTTACACGAGGTGTCCACCATATCGGGGAAGGGTCACTATCCTATCTCATCCGCTGCCGCGGCCAACCTGCCTGAAGCCGTGTCCGCCCGGGGTTATGCCCCGATTACGTGTCGTGGTGTTTGAACTGTAACAGCAAGAGGTCCCTCAGCGCCGCGCGGCTGGCCTTTCCCGTCGGCCCTGTCGGGAGTTCGCCAACGAACTGGATAGTCTTAGGAAGCTTGAAGCGCTCTACGCGCTCTGACAGCCATTCGCGCAGCCCGCCGGCCGTCACAGTGGCATTGCCGGAGAGCACGACAACGGAGTGCAGCGTCTCCCCAAGCCGCCCGTCTGGGCGCCCCGCCGACAGCGACGCGCTAACGTCGGGATGAGTGGTAAGGAGATTGTCGATCTCTTGGGGAGCAATCTTGTTTCCGCCGCTCGAAACAAGCTCCTTGAGCCGGCCCACCAAAGACACCGAGCCGTCCGCGCCGGCTCGCGCGAGATCGCCGGTCCTGTAATAGCCGGCCTCGAACGAGGCCCGGGTCAATTCCGGGTTGTCCAGATAGCCCGCCATCCCATAAGACGTCCGGATGCACAGCTCGCCGACCCCTCGGTCGTAGACCTCGTTTCCGTTCTCGTCGAGGATGCGATAGAGCACGTTGCTGGTCGGCGTGCCGATCGATCCCTCTTCGCCCCGGCCCGGGGTGTGCCAGAAGTCGCAGGAGCCGGTCTCAGTCGAGCCGTAGAGGTCGTAGACCCGACCCGCCGACCACGCCTGCATCAGCTTCGCGTTGAGCGAGGGCCCGAGCGCCTCGCCGCCGGTGAGGATCATGCGGAGGGCGGGCGCCGCTGGTGGTATGACGGCCAGCAGGGTGCGCAACATGGAAGGGACGGCTGCGAGCACGGTCACTCCCTCCGAAAGGCCGGTTTCGACCGCCTGTCTGGAGAACTTGGGAACCAGGACGAGCCGGGCGCCGGACCGCAGGGTCAAGGCGGCGACCCAGATTCCGAAGATGAAAGTGAGGTGCAACGGCAGCAGAACAACGTCCGTCGCCTGGATTCCGAGTAAGCGCTCGAGGACTTCTATTTTGCCGGCTAGGGCCGCGTGGCTGATGACGACACCCTTCGGACTGCCGGTCGTCCCCGACGTAAAGACGATGAGCGCGGCGTCGTCGAGCAGCGCACGCCGGGGAGGCGGGCTGTGACCGATCACCTCGACCGCATCGCCCTCCAAGGCCAGCCGTGCGCCCGTCGCCTTGCCGAGGAGCTCGATCGTGTGGGGCGCAGCCAAGCTGTGGACGGGGACGGCGACTCCGCCCGCCAGCCAGACCCCGAGCATGGCTGCCAGGTCTCCGGGCCGATTGCCGACGCGGACATGCACGGGTTCATCGGCTAACAGGCCATGGTGCCGCAAACCGGCTGCCATGGCGTCCGCCTGCTTTAGCAGGTCGCTTCCCGACCTGTCTTCAGTCCCAAGCACGTCGGCGATGTGCACCTCTTGGCGTAGCGCGTTGCGGAACAGCCCAGCAAGGGTGCGTTCCATTCTCAAAGCCCGGCAAAGCGGGCATCCCGCCATGCAAGGGCGGCTTTCAGGCCTTGTGCGCGCCCGATGTCCATGAACTGCTTCTTGTCCGGCGATCCCTCCGCCTCGATCAGCAAGTCTATGTCGAGCGCGCTCTCGAGCGCATCCAGCATGCCACGCGCCTCCATGGAGCGATTGATAGCTCGCTTGGTCTGCTTCACCAGCTTCGGATCCACGACGGCAATCCGACGCGCGATCGAGAGCACATCCGCCTGCAAGCGGTCGCCGGGCACGACGCGGTTGACCATGCCGATTTCCTTGGCCCGCGCCGCATCGATCCGATCCATGCCGGTCAGGATGATCTCCTTGGCGATCTTGGGTCCCACGATCCAGGGCAGAATCATCACGACGATGCCGGCACCGAACTTCAGCTCGGGCTCGCCGAAGAATGCATCCTCCGCTGCGACCGTGATGTCGCAGGCCAGCGCCAACTCGCAGGCCCCGGCGAGGCATGGGCCTGTCACGGCGGCGATGGTCGGCTTGGGGCTGTGCCAGAAGCGCATCGGCACGTCGAAGTCTTTGCGCAGAATTGGCCGCCAGTCGGCAACGCCGGTCGGCTGCCGTTCCATCTGGTCTTTCAGGTCGAATCCCGAGGAGAACGCCGACCCGGCCCCAGTGATGATGATGGCACGCACCGGCTCGAGCCGTTCGGCTTCGTCCATTGCCTGGGCGATCTCGGTCAGCATCGTCGCGCTCAGCGCGTTGGCGCGCTGCGGCCGGTTCATGGTGATTCGAGCCACGGGGCCGATTATCTCAAACAGGATCGTCTGGTAATCCATCGCTTGGTCCTCCCTAACGCCGTCCGCCGGCAAGCCGCGCCGCCTCGGGTCTCGCTCGCAGCATCCCCATGGCGATGACGCCCAGGAAAGGCCCGACGGCAAGGACAGAGAAAGCGTAGTGCCATCCCACGAGGTCCTGCACCCAGGGCAGCACCTGGATGCTGACAATGGTCAACAGGAAACCGACGCAGGTCTGCACCGTCAGCATTGTGCCGATCAGGCCGCGGTCGCTGAGCTCCGTCGCTGCCGCCGAGAACTGCGCGGAATCCGCGATGACGGCAATGCCCCACACCACCCCCAGTGCCATGATCGGCCCGATCCCGTGCCCAAACATGAACCCCAATCCGATAGCGCAACAGCCGCTGACCAGCATCGACGCCATCGTCACAAGCGTGCGGCCCAGCCGGTCGGCGACCCAGCCACCGCCCACCGCACCGAGGGCACCGGACCCCACGATCGCAAAGGTGGCGAGGGCGGGCGAGATAGGCGGGTTGGCCCCGTAGCGGGCCTGCAGCGTCGACGCCATGAAGGCGCCGATCCAGGCCCACATGGCATACAGCTCCCACATGTGGCCGAGGTAGCCGAGGTTGGCGAGCCGCAAGGGCTTGTTGCGCCAGGCATCCAGCGCGTTAGCGATCCTCAACGGAGGGGCGCGCGTCACCACCGGGCCGATGGCGGCGAAGCGGATGACGAAGGCGGCCAGGAGCGCGCCGATTGCCGCCCCTAGGATCGGCAGGCGCCAATCGAACCCTCCGAATGAGGCGAGGAGGTTCGGGAACGCGGATCCGAGCGTGAGCGCCGCCACCAACAGCCCAATCAGCAAGCCGAGGTCGCCTGCCGCCCAGGTGGCAGCGAGCTTCATCCCAACCGGGTAGACTCCGGCCATGCAAAATCCGGTTACGAAGCGCAGCGCCGGGATGGCCGGGGAAGTCGGCTCGAAGGCGAGGATCGCCAGGTTAGCTACTCCCGCCACGGCCGACGACGAGGCGAACAGCACCCGCAGGTCGAACCGGTCTGCCAGGCTGAGGAGGGCGCTGGTGCCCGTCCCCGCCACGAAGCCGAACTGCACGCTGCTCGTGAGCAGGGCCTCGTGGAACGGGCTAAGCGTCCAGTGCAGCCGGATCGCCGACAACGAAGCGGTGGCCGCGAACCAGACCGACATCGCCGCGACCTCGCTGACCAGGAGCACCGCAAGGGCCGGTACCTTCCGGCCTTTGCACCCCGGTGCGTTGGCGGCTGCCCCGCTAATGGGTCACCAGCCGACACCCGCCGGCCTTCAATGGCCGGAACGCCTGCGCACCGGGGATGGTCGCGACCAGCGTGTAGAGGTCGTACGGCGCCGTCGACTGCGCCGGCGACTTGACCCGGAACAGGTACATGTCATGGATGGTTCTCCCGTCCGGGCGAATCGACCCGTGCCCGAAGAGCGGGTCGTCCGTCGGGATCTGCTTCATGGTTGCCACTACGGCCGCGCCGTCGTGGGCCTTGGCCTTGTCCATCGCGTCGACCGCCCTCATCCACTGGATCAACGACCCATAGACGCCGGCCTGGTCCATGGTCGGGTAGCGGCCGTTGTTCAGCGCCACGAAGCGCTTGCTCCATGCGCGGGTACCGTCGTTCAGGTCCCAATAGAAGGCCTCGGTCAGGACGAGTCCCTGCGCGGCTTCCAAGCCGATCGACTTGATGTCCGAGACGAAGGCCAAGAGGCTCACGAGCGTCTTGCCCGATTTGCGCATCCCGAATTCGTCCGCCTGCTTTACCGCATTGATCGTGTCGCCGCCTGAATTCGCCAGCGCCACCACCTGGGCGTCGCTCGACTGAGCCTCAAGCAGGACCGATGAGAAGTCGCTGGTCTGGAACGGCGCCAGAGCGTGCCCGACAACTGTGCCTCCCTTCGCTTTAACAACCTCCGTCGCATCGCGCTCGAGCGCCTGGCCGAAGGCATAGTCCGCCGTCACGAAATACCACGACCGCAGCCCCTGCTTGATCACCGCGTCGGCAGTGCCGTTGGCCAGCGCCCAAGTATCGTAGGTCCAGTGCACGTTGTTGGGCGTGCAGGCCTTCCCCGTTAAATCCGATGTGCCTGCGCTAGCGATGAGGAACACTTTGTTGCGCTGCTCGACGATGGTGGAGACTGCCAGCGCAACGGAAGAGGTCGGCACATCCGCGATCACGTCGACGCTCTCTTCCCCAAGCCATTGCCGCGCGATGGTGGAGCCGACGTCCGGCTTGTTGAGGTGGTCTCCGACCACGATCTCGACGCGGAAGCCGTGCTTCTCCGGTTGAAAGTCCGCCACAGCGAGCTTGGCTGCCTCGACGGAGCCCCGTCCGGAAAGGTCGGAGTAAAGCCCCGACACGTCGGTCAGGATCCCCACCTTGAACACCGGCAAGTCCTCTGCCCGCACCGAACTCAGCGTGGCGCAGAGCAGCCCGATCGCGAGCACGTTCCGCATAGTTCCTCCGTTTCTTTTCGACCGCTATCTTGCCGCGAGCTAAGTGTGGAAAGCTCGCTGGCTATTTGTCAAACAAATAGCGTTACTTGCATGGAGCAACATCGTCTGAGATGGTGCGCCGGCAGCAAGAAGGCACGTGAGCGCACGAATGACGGATGCGAGGTATGGCCAGATCGTCACGGCAAGCCTTGCCGGGCAGATTGCGGAGGCGCTCGAACAGGCCATGCTCGAGGGCCGGCTGAAGATCGACGAGCGTCTGCCCACTGAAGACGAGCTGGCCGCCCGCTACGGCGTCTCAAGGCCCACGGTGCGGGAAGCGCTCAAGCGTCTGGCGGCGCGGCACCTGATCCGCTCGCGCCGGGGGCCTGCCGGCGGCACCTTCGTCACCGGCCCCTCGCCCGACCAGCTTGCCCAGAGCCTGTGCACTGCAGCACAGCTGATGGTGGCCATGGGCGGCGCCGGGCTGGACGACATGGCGTCCGCCCGGACGGAGATGGAAACCGTCTGCTGTCGGCTGGCCACCGCCAGCCGGACCGATGCCCACCTCGCCGCGATGCGGGCGGAGATCGCGCTGCAGCGCGACGCCGCCTTGTCGGACCAGGACTTCTGCGCCTCTGACGTCCGATTCCACCGCGCCGTCGCCGACGCCGCCGGCAACCCCCTCATCCGCCTGCTGATGAACGTGGTGATCGAAGGACTGATGCCGGTGACCAACATGATCATCGTGCACGTCCGCGAACGCCGGACTGTCGTGCGGCAGCACGAGCGCATTGCCAATGCGCTCGAGGCGCGGAACCCCGGCGAGGCCGTGGCGGCGTTGGGCGACCTCACGAAGTACATCCGCCAGCAATATGCATGGGCCGAAAAGGCGCGCGCAGACCGTGCCACGTCCAAGTGACCGTGCCAAAGGAGCCAACTTCATGAGTGACACGACGTTCCAAGCCTTGATGGCGAGGAAGTCCGACCAGGGTGCGGTGATCGCACTCGAGCGCATTACGATGGCCGACCTGCCCGAAGCGGACGTGACGATGACGTCGCCTACTCGTCGTTCAACTACAAGGACGGCCTGGCCCTGACCGGCCGCAGCCGCATTCTTCGCACGTTCCCGATGGTGCCCGGCATCGACTTCTCGGGTGTGGTCTCGGCTTCGCAGTCGCCCCGCTTCCGAGTCGGCGACCGGGTCGCGCTCACCGGCTGGGGCGTGGGCGAAGGCTGGTCCGGAGGCTTCGCCGAGCGGGCCCGGGTCAAGAGTGAATGGCTTGTCAAGCTTCCCGAAACCATCTCGGGGAGTGTCAAAAACCTGGGGCAGCCTGCTTGCCCTTGGCGGGCTGATTGGCTTGGCTGAGGCCTGACCACGAGGGCGGCAGGCGTGATGCAGTGGACGGTGCGGCTGGAGGCGAGGACGAGCGCGGGCGAGGTGAAGACGACGGAGCTGGTGACGTTCAGCCGGCCGGTGGTGGTCAGCACGCTTGCGGAGATCGGTCTTGTGTTGTCCGAGACGAAGGCACTGTTGGCCAGGCTGCCGGCGGGCATGCTGTGCGGTCAGGTGGCTGCGTATGCTGCCCTTTGCCGGGTCTGCCCGGAATGCGGGGTGCTGCAGCCGCTCAAGGACCGGCGCACGCGCCGGCTGCAAACGCTGTTCGGCACGGTCGAGGTCGAGGCGCCCGGGTTCCAGATGTGCCGCTGCCGCCAGCCTGTGCCCATGGCGAAGGTGACGGTCTCGCCGGTTGGCGCGCTGCTGACGGCGCGGTGCACGCCCGAACTGGAGCGGGTGCAGGCCGAGCTGGGCGCGCACCTCGTTTCGGGACGCGGCGCGCATCTTGGATACCCTGCTGCCGGCTTCGCCGGCAAACCAGGAGAGCGTGCGCAGCCGCACCCATGCGGTCGCCCTACGGATCGAGGCGGACGACCGGCAAGCCGCTAGGAAGGTCATGGCTGTCGGGGACGATACGGCCAAGGCCGCAGCAGCGGACGCGAGCCGGCCCGTCGTCATGCTCGATGGCGCCTACATACGTGCCGTGCCCGGTCACCAGGTTCGCAACTTCGAGGCGATCTGCGGCAAGGTGGAGCGAGAGGGCCACCCCACCCGGCGCTTTGCCTTGGTGCGCAGCGTGGCCGAGCAGCCCCATGCATTGCTGCGTGCGGCGCTGCGGGACCAGGGCTGGCGGGAGGGCGAGGCGGCCACCGCGGTCAGCGACGGCGACCCCGCGCTGCCGGCCCTGGTGCGCTCGGCCACGGGCGGCCCGGTGGAGCCTATCCTCGACTGGTTCCATCTTTCCATGCGCGTGCAGCACGTCGAGCAGGTCATGCGCGGCCTGTGTGCCCTCGAGCCGCCGCCCCTTGCCCCGCTCGATCGTGCTCAGATCGACGTGGAAAGGCTGCGCCACCTGCTCTGGAACGGCGACCCCGAAAAGGCATGCGAGGTCCTGGGCCGGATCGGGAGCTGGGCCAAGGACGCCATCGTGCTGAACGAACCCGCAGGGGAAGCGGGGGCCAGACGCTTGGTTGCGCGTTGCACGGAGCTGCACGCCTACATCGAGAACAACAAGGACGCGTTGATCGACTACGGCCAGCGCTACCGGGCCGGCAAGCCGATCTCGACCTCGCGGGCCGAGGGCACCGTCAATCAGCTGGTGAGTGCCCGCATGAACAAACGACGTCAGATGCGCTGGTCGCCCCGTGGCGCCCACCGGGTGCTTCAGGTCAGGGCCGCGGTGCTGGACGGACGCTTCGGCCACCAAGCAATCCAGTTCGCGGCGTAGCGCCCCAGGTTTTTGACACTCCCGACCGCGAGCTGGCCGCCCGACGCGAGGCGGAGCCGCATGACAGGCCCAATTGACCGGACCCTGCTACGGAAATAGATCGGACGGGCCGCCTGAGTGGGGCTACGCCGTTTTCGGAACAAGCATGACATCGTATCCCAGGTTGCTCAGGCGCTGGACCAGCTTGGCCGTGGAGCGCTTGCGGGCGACCTGATCAAGGTAGCTTTCGCCAAGGTCGCGGAAGGCCTCACCCGTGCTCAGCATGTGGAACGCGGCGATGAGCAGCTTGTGCGCGATGGCCATGATCGCCCGCACCGGGCCACAGCGGGCACGCAGGCGGTTGTACTTGTCGCGGTAGTAGCTGCCCTTGGTTCGAACCGCGGCGGAAGCCGCAGCGAACAGCGCCGACTTGAGGAACACGTTGCCCCGGCGCGTCCCAGCCCCCTTCGGCTTGCCGGCACTCTCGTAGTTGCCCGGCGCGACCCCGCCCTCCGCTGGTATTCCACGTGCTTCGCACGCGGAACCTTGACCAGCTCCGCCCAGGCTGCCAGCCGGCGCGCAGAGGCGAACACGTCCATGTCGGTGCCGATCTCGGCGATGATCGCGGCCGCCGTCACCCAGTCCACGCCCGGGATCTGCATCAGCAACCGGTGCTGTGCCTGAAAGGGTTTGAGCTGGGCTTCGATGCGGACATCGAGTGCGTCGAGGTCGCGGTCGATGGCTTCCAGGGTGCGCAGCTGCATGCTGAGCAGGAAACATTGATGCTCGCGCATGCGCCCGTCGAGTGCCGCCTCGAGAGCGGCACGCTTACTCCGCATCCGCCCGCGCGCCAGGCCCGCCATCTCGGAGGCGTTGTTCGTGCCCGAAGCGAGCGCCTCCAGCATGGCCATGCCCGACACGCCGAACACGTCGCTGGCCACGCCGGACAGCTTGATGTTGGCGCCTTCCAGCAGCTTCAGCACCCGGTTGCGCACCGCCGTCCGAGTCTCGATCAGCGTGCGCCGGTGCCGCACCAGCTCGCGCAGGTCGCGGATCGCGGGCGGCGGCACGAAGCTCTTGGCGACCAGGCCGTGACGCACCAGCTGCGCGATCCACTCCGCGTCCTTCACGTCGGTCTTGCGGCCGGGCACGTTCTTGATGTGGTGGGCATTGCCGACGATCAGCTCGAAGTGCCCCTCCAGCACGGCATACACCGGCTTCCAGTAGACGCCCGTGCTCTCCATGCCGACGTGAGTGACGCCGTGCTCGGCCAACCAAGCCCGCAGCGTCTCCAGCTCGCGGGTGGTCGTGCCGAAGCTGCGCAGCAGCTTCTGCGGCTTGCGTCCTGGTGCGCCGATCAGGACGCAGCAGACGACGCTGGCCTGATGGACGTCCAGGCCGGCGCAACGTTCAAGGAAAACCTCCATGGCCAACACCTGTCATAAGGGGACGGGGTGGTGGCCGTGGCGCTGCAGGCAAAGTCAGAGACTGCTACTCGTGCTCGCCAAAGCTGGCGGCGACAAAGGATGGTGCCTGAAAACAGCGCGGGCCGATCTGTTGGGCGGAGTTGGGGCATCCAGTATCCGTCGGCCTCCAGGCGGCCACCGGAAGCGGAAATGGGCTGTCACTCGCCAGCCGACAATCAGGCGCCCTATTTCCTCGCCATGATGGTGCGCGCCCCGCGCGCGGTTAATCTGTTGGCGAAGTCGCCGGACTGCTTAGCTACCTAAACTAATGTGGGAAATTGGGCACATGTTGTAATTCAAATTCAGATAAATTTAGCAAAATATTCTTAGTCGTCTCAACTGGGACGCAAATAATCCAAAAGATTTTTGCGCTTTCCTGATTTCGCCAACAGCATCAGGTCGTTTGACGAAGTGATACAGCCTGCCGGTAATGCGGGTCATTTGACGGTCTGCTCAAAACCGTACGCTCAAGGTCTTGGGGACACCTGGATGTGTTTCCAGACATGATGCGGTGCCATCCAAGGGAGCCGAAGCAGGAGACCGCCTGACGTTGGCAATTCCCAATGTACGGTCCAAGCCGCCCCAACCTGGCATCCAGCATGGTGGCCGCTGCACTTCGCCCCAAGCCTGCATCTCCGTCAGGATTACCAGCCATGAACACCGCAGCCAGCGGCCCTACGATCACCCGCGAGATGCTGAACAAGGTTCCCCAGGTCACGGTCGCCTTCTGGATCATCAAGATCATGGCAACGACGGTCGGCGAGACCGGTGCCGACTACCTTGCCGTCCACGTCGGCCTTGGCCCGGCCAGCACGGGCGGCATCATGGCCACGCTGCTGTCCGCCGCCCTCGTCGCGCAGCTCCGGGCGCAAGCGTACATCCCTTGGCTTTATTGGCTGACTGTGGTGCTAGTCAGCGTGGTCGGGACCCAGATCACCGACGCCCTCACCGATGGGCTGGGCGTGAGCCTCTACGTGAGCACCACCGTTTTCGCGCTGGCGCTGGCCGCCACCTTTGCTGCCTGGTACGCCAGCGAGCGCACGCTCTCGATCCACAGCATCATGACCCGACGGCGCGAGTTGTTCTACTGGGCTGCGATCCTATTCACCTTCGCGCTTGGCACCGCCGCCGGCGACCTCGCGACCGAGGCGCTGAGCCTGGGCTTTACCATCGGCGTCCTAGCGTTCAGCGCCATGATCGCGGCCATCGGCGCCGCGTATTGGCTGGGCGGCAACGCGGTTCTCACCTTCTGGCTCGCCTACATCTTGACCCGGCCGCTCGGCGCGTCGCTCGGCGACCTGCTCTCCCAGTCGCGCGTGAACGGCGGGATGGGGCTGGGCACGGTCGGGACCAGCTTGGTCTTCCTGTCCGTCATTGTCACCCTGGTCACGTTCCTCAGCGTTGGCCGGAACGCCAGTGGTCACCGGGCCGTGGCCGGTGGCGACGTGTAGCCTGGCTGCTTCCCATCACCCCACACAAAGCTGGAAGGCTCTTATTGGGTTCCGGGGTGGTGCCGGGTTCGTCACGCAACCAGGCCGGCGATGAGGGTGCCGAGCAGGGCTTTGCCGCGCCGGCGTGCGTTGTGCACGAACTGGAAGAAGCCAAGATAAAGCGGCAGCTTGTCCTGCGAGATGCCGCGATGTGGGCGCAGCCAGGAGCGCAGCAGCGACCAGAATCCTTCCATGGTGTTGACGTGGACTTCGAAGAACCCGTCCCCGTCCTCGTCGCGGGCGTATTCGCCGCGGGCATGGCAGACGGTTTTGTGCCCATAGCCCCAGGCGGGCAGGCGGGCGTAGATGCTATACTCGTCCGTGTGGACGAGAGTGCCCGGGGTGACGGCGGCCGTGATGACCGGCTTGATCGTGGTCTGCTGCACGTTGGCCAGCATGCGCAGCACCACCTGGCCGCCGCGCTGGATTAGGCCGAGGATGGGAGGCTTGTCCTTTTCCAGCGTGCCGCGCCCTGGCGCGCCTGCCAGCCTGCGGCACCGCCCGAGCCGCCCCTTTTGGCAACCGCCGCCGGCTGGCCCTTGTGCCCGGCCACCACGTAGACTTCGTCGATCTCCACCTCGCCTTGCAGTGCCACCGCTGGCATCCTGGCGACCAGACCGCAGCGCAGCTGCTCCGTCATCGCCTGCGTATCCGAAGTGTCCAGGCCCAGCTCCAGGGCGATCTGCCGGTTGGACAGGTTCAGCCCCATGAAGTAGAGGCACAGCACCCACACGCGCAGCGGCTGGTGGTGCCCGGCCAGCACCGTGCCGGTCAAGTCATCGAAACGGTATGCACATGCCTTGCACCGGTAGCGCTGCCGGCAGGGCTGCGTGTCGCCGTGGCCGTCGCGGATCACCGTATCGTTGTCGCAGGCAGGGCACCGGATGCCCTCCGGCCAGCGGCGCTGGCGCACAAAGGCGAAGCACTTCGCGTCGTCCATCAGGCCCGAAAGGTTGACCAGGTCGGATACAGCCATGACGCAAGCTCCTCGCGCGAGCCGGTCAGCTACTCCCGACCCCGCCTTTACACCAGCCGTCCTCAGCCCCGCGTCGTGGTCCCGACCTCCACCACCCTGGAACCCAATAAGAGCCTGCGTAGAACGCCTTGAGGCCGCAGATGGCGGCCCTGTCTTCCGGCGCCTGCAACCGCGCCTCGATCGTGGGCATCTTCAGGGCTCCCCCTCATCCAGTCCAAGATAGATTGCCTGCAGGCGGGCATCGCGCCGTAGCGCGGCGGCCGTGCCGGTTAGGCGGACCTCGCCCCGCTCCATGACCACCGCGCGGTCAGCGACCGCCAGCGCGCTATCGATCTGCTGCTCCACGATCACGACGGCGGTGCCGAGCGTCGCCCAGCGTTTCAGGAAACCAAGGATCGGCGGGATCAGCGCTTGGGCGATGCCGAGCGAGGGTTCGTCGCAGAGCAGCACCCGGGGCTGGGCGACGAAGGCCTGGGCCAGGGCCAGCATCTGCTGCTGCCCGCCGCTGAGGTCGCGGGCCGGGGCGAGCAGCTTCTCGCGCAGGATGGGAAACATCTCCAGCGCCGGCGCCGCCATCGCCTCGAAGTCCGGCCGGCCACCGCGGAACGCCGCGCCGAGCCGGATGTTGTCGCGCACCGACAGCTCCGGGAACACCCGGTGGCCGTCCAGCACCAGCCGCATGCCGCGCCGCGTGATCTCCTCTGGGGGCATGCCCCCCACGTCGTGGCCGTCGAGGCTGATACTTCCGCGCGCTGGCTTAATGAAGCCGCCGATGGTGCGCAGCAAAGTGGACTTGCCGGCGCCGTTGGGCCCCAGCACCAGCACGATCTCGCCGGCGGACACCCGCAGGTCGATGCCGCGCAGCACCGGCACCCGCCCGTAGCCGGCGTGCAGCCCGGTGACCTCAAGCATCGGCGGTTCCGGCGAACAGGGCGCGGACCAGCGGGTCCGCGGCGATCGCGTCCGGCGGCCCCTCCGCCACCACCATTCCGGCATCGAGCACGGTGATCCGGTCGGCCACGCGCCAGACCAGGGCCAGGTCGTGCTCCACGATGAGGATGGTCTTGCCCAGCCGGTCGCGCAGGAAGCGGATCAGGCGGGCGAAATCCCGCCGCTCCTGCCCGGACAGGCCGGCGGCGGGCTCGTCGAACAGCAGGATATCCGGCCCGCTGGCCACGGTGCGCAGCACTTCCAGCACCCGCCGCTGCGCATGGGCGAGCAGGTCCGGCCGGTTGGCTTCCCACGAAGCGCGGAACGGCTCCAAAATCTGCAGCAGCCAATCGTCCCCGCTCCGCACGTCGGCACCGATCGCCAGGTTCTCCCAGATCGACATGTCCTCGAACACGCGGGGGGTTTGGAACGTCCGGCCCACGCCAAGCCGGGCGATGCGGTATGCCGGCGCCCGGGTCGTGTCCGTGCCGCCGATATGGACGGTGCCGGCGCCGAGCGGGATCAGGCCGGAGATGGCGTTGAGCAGCGTGGTCTTGCCGGAGCCGTTGGGACCAACGAGCCCATGCACATGCCCGGCCGCCACTTGCAGATCGACCCCGCCGAGCGCCGCCAACTGCCCAAAGCTCTTGCGCGCGCCCCTCACAGCGATAGCGGCGCCGCTGGAGGCAGCAGGGCGCGTGCCGGTCCAGGACAGCACGCGGTCCACCCCGATCTCGGGTATCCGGGTCTGCAGCCGCCGGCTCCGGCGCAACGCCTCGATGCTGCCGATCACGCCGTCCGGCAGCGCCAGCATGATCACCAGTGCGACGATGCCGTATCCGAGCAGCCGGTAGGTGGCCAGGTCGGCGAGCAGCGCATTGGGCACGAGGTACAGTATCCAGGCGCCGATCAGCGGCCCCAGCACCTGGCCGTTGCCGCCCACGATGACGCTGAAGAAAAAGAAGATCGAGAGGTCCACGCGGAAGGCATAGGGGCTGACGAAGCCCAGCACCGGGACATACAGCGCGCCCGCAAGCCCGGTGCCGATCGCCGCCATGGTGAAGGCGGTGAACCGCAGCAGGCCGGGGTTCATGCCCAGGGCCATCGCGGCTTCCGGGCTGACCGCGGCCACCCGCATCTGCCGTCCCAGCTTCATGTTGCGCAGCGTTGCGTGGAACAGCAGCGCGGCGCTTGCGAGCGCCATGACCATCAGGGCGATCCAGCTCAAGCCCAGGCCGATCGGTGCCGTGAGCGACGGCACCGCGCGGGGGATGCCGTTGATGCCGTTCGTCAGGTCGTTGAACGCGACGACCAGTTCCGGAAAGACCACCGCGGCGCTGAGGGTGACGAACCCTAGGTAGTAGCCTTGCACGCGGAGCGCCGGCAGCGCGAACAGCAGCCCGAGCACGACCGCCATGCCAACTCCGGCGAGGAAGCCGACCCCGTAGCTGTAGCCCCACAGCCCGGCGACGACGCCGACCGTGAAGGCCGAAAGGCCGAACACCGCACCCTGCCCAAACGACACCTGGCCCGCATCCGACAGCAGCATGTTCTGCAGCACAGCCACGGTCACGAACAGGTTCACGACCAGGAAATTATGGGTCCAGTAGGCGCTGCCGAGTAGCGCCGGAACCAGAATGCTGACGACGACGCAGGCGATGCCGAGCAGGACCTGCACGTGCGTCGCACGGTCGATCCGAACGCCGAAACCGCGTTCCACCGTCAAACCCGGCGCGCCGCTTGCCGGCCGAACAACCCCTGTGGGCGCACCATCAGCACCACCACAAGCAAGGCGAGCGAGACCGCGTTCTGGAACTCTCCGCCATAATCGTATGCGGCATAGAGCGACAGCATGCCGACCAGGATACCGCCGACCAGCGCCCCGAGATTGCTGCCGAGCCCGCCCACCACCGCGGCCACGAACCCGTTCATGACGTAGGCAATCCCGCTATCGTTGGCGATCGCCATGACCGGCGCGGCCGCATAGCCGGCGGACCCCACGATCAGCCCGCTGATGCCGAAGGCGATGACCTGCAGCCGGCGCACCCGCAGCCCGGCCGCGCGCGCGGCGTCCAGGTCCTGCGACAGCGCGGAGATCGCCAGGCCCGTCAGCACCCGCGTGTGGAACAGCCGCAATGCGCCGCACCACAACAGCGCGAGCCCCGTGCAGATCGCATACGTCGCGGGCACGCGCGTGCCGAGGAACTGGATCGGTGGAAACGGGCTGCGCACCGATTGCTGGGCGGTGCCCTGGTAGATCAGCAGGACCGCGCCGATGATCACCGACGCGGCCAGGGTCGTGATCAGCCAAGAATGCTGTGCCACAGAGGAGCGCAGCGGCAGCAGCGTGATGCCGCCCTGCACCGCGAGCAGCGCGGCGAGCAAGATCGTGACCAGAGGCAGGAACAGCGCCCATTGCATGATGGTCGGCTGCGCCGGCAGCGCCAGGAAGGCGAACAGCCCACCCAACACCAGCATGTTGCCCTGGGCGAAGTTCAGGATGCCGCTCGCGTTGAACACCACGTTGAAGCTCATGCCTAGCAGCGCGAAGATGGAGCCCAGGCCGATGCCGTGGACGATGATGATCGAAAGGTCGTCCATCGCGCGGAACGAGACTATCGGCCGCTAATGCGAAGCTGCTTGCTTCGTTTGGGCTGCTGCTCTGGGCGGCATCATGGGCACGCGTAACGCTGCTGCAGGCCCCCGGCCAGGATACGGTCGGGGAACACCGCCGAGAGCGCCTCCGCGCCCACCAGGAAGTGCGACGTCTCGCTCGGGCTCAGATGGCCCAGGATGCCGGCGTGATTGCGTGCATTGGCCTGAATCCAGGCGGCGATGGTGGGGCCATCGGTCTTGCCGCCGCTGCCCTCGATGGCGTCCTTCAGCAGGTAGACGCCGTCGTAGAAGGTGGCCGCGAACAGCATCGACAGCCGGGCCGCCGCGGCGGGGTCGTAGGCGCGCGTCCGGGCCACGAAGTCGACGAACGGTTTCGGCAGTTCGTTCGGGTCGCAGTAGGTGAAGGCGGTGTAATTCAGGCCGGTGGCGTCGTGCAGCGTCTCCTTTCCAGCCACCTTGATGAGCGCGTCAGCGAAGGTCGCGACTGTGTAGTTGCCGGTCACCTTCGGATTCCAGCCAAGGTCGTCCCGGCCTTTCAGGGCATTCCCCGCATCCTCGCCGCTGCTGGCGAACAGGAACAGCGTGTCCGGGTTGCCGCGCCGCAACGTCAGCAGCTGCGGCGTCAGGTCGGTGGCGCGGTATTGATACTCCTGTGCCCCGGTCAGCCGCATGCCGCGGGCGGCCATCTCTTTCTTCATCACCTCGACGAACGATTTGGCCTGCGCGCCGCTGTCCGACAGCACCGCGCCCGACTTGGCGTGCAACACCTGTTCGGCCTGGTTCAGCACGGCTCGTGCCTGCGATTCCGCGTTGATCAGCAGGCTGAAGTAGTAGGGTCCAGCCTGGGGCGTCACCAGCTCGGACCCGGTGGCGCCGAGTTGCGCGACCTTCGCGTCGTTCATCACCGGCAGTGCGGCCAGCAGCACCTGGCTAATGACCGGGCCGATGATGAGGTCCACCTTTTCCTGCAGCACGAGGCGCTTCGCCTCGCCCACGCCGATGGTCGGATCGGTCTGCGTGTCGGCAGTGACGGTAACGATCTTGCGGCCGGCGATCCCACCCGCGGCATTGATCTCCTGGATGGCGACATTCGTTCCGAGCCGGGCGCTTTCCGCCGCCGTGGCACCGCCGCCGGTGATGTCCAGCCATTCCCCGATCTTGATCGGCGCCGGATGCGCCAGGCTGGGCGCTGCGCTCGACGCCATTGCGGCGGCGAGCAGCCCGCACCTGGCCAAAACGCCACGCCACTTGGAGCGATCCGCCGATGCGACCATGTTTCGTTCCCGTTCGAGGGTCGACGGTCTTTACGTGACCGGCCACGCAGACGTTAGATGCAGCCATCGCGCGGCGTCAATCGGCCGGGATGCCAGAAGCGGAGCAGGAATGGGCATGGGGCTGGATGACAGGGTCGCGGTCGTCACCGGGGCTGCCAACGGGATTGGGCGGGCGACGGCGCTGGCGTTTGCCGAGGCGGGTGCCGATGTCGCGCTGCTGGACCTGGAAGCGGAGCCGCTGACCTCCCTGGCCGGCGAGATCGAGGCGCTTGGCCGGCGTGCCATGGCACTGAACCTGGACTGCACCGATCGTGCGATGATCAAGGTCGGTTTCGCAGCGATCCGCGAGCGCTTCGGCCGGGTGGACGTCTTGTTCAACAACGTCGGGCAAAGTGCGCGCGAACGGGCCACCGAGTTCTGGGAGTCGGAACCCGAGACCTGGGATTTCGTGCTCCGCGTTTCGCTGCGCTCCGCGATGCTGTGCAGCCGCCAGGTCGTGGGCGAGATGCGGGCGCGGCGATCCGGCAAGATCGTCAACATGTCCTCGGAGTCCGCCTTCTACGGCGATACCGGCCTTCTACGGCGATACCGGCCTCGTCGATTACAGCGCCGCCAAGATGGGCGTGGTTGGATTCACTCGCGCCCTGGCGCGGGAACTGGCGCCCTTCCGGGTCAACGTCAACGCGGTGGCGCCCGGCGCGATCGGCACGCGCGCGCATGAGCGGTTGCCGGCCGAGGTCATCGACCGGATCAAGACGAGCACGCCCATGGGCTATATCGGCCAGCCCGAGGACGTGGCCAACGTCGTGGTGTTCCTGGCGAGCGAGGACAGCCGGTTCATCACCGGGCAATCCTTGCTGATCGATGGCGGACGGTGGATGATCTAGTGGTCCGAGCCGAACGCTCGATTCCCGGGCGCGAGGTGATTTCGGACCATCAGACAGGGGCTAGTGGCACCACTGGCCGCATCCCCGGACAGGCTGTTCTATGAGAGTTGGCATCGAGGTCGGCGGCACCTTCACCGACTTGGTGGCGGTCGATGGCAGCAGGGTGGAGGTCGCCAAGGTCCCAAGCACGCCGGACAGCCCCGATATCGGCGCATACGCTGCCCTCGGCGCAGCTGGAATCCTGGCCGGCGAGGTCATCGACCTCGTGCACGGCTCCACGGTCGCGACGAACGCCATCCTGGAACGCCGGGGCGCCAGGATCGCCTTCGTCACGACGAAGGGCTTCCGCGACATCTTGTTCCTGCAGCGGCACGACCGGCGGAACATCTACGATATCCGCTATGCCAAGCCGCCGCCGCCGCTGGCGCGGCAGGATTGCTTCGAGGTCGCGGAACGGATCGCCGGGTCGGGCGACGTGGTCCTGCCGCTCGACGAACTGGAGGTCGGCCGCGTTCTCATCCCGCAGCTCGCGGCCGGGCACTACGATGCGGTGGCGATCTGCCTGCTCTCGGCCTATGCCGCCCCGCATCATGAACTGCGGCTGAAACGGCTTATCGAAGCGGCGCTGCCCCAGCTGCGCGTGGTCTGCTCGCATCTGGTCGCGTGCGAGTTCCGCGAGTTCGAGCGGGCCTCCACCACCGCGCTGTCCGCCTATGTGCAGCCGGTGATCGAACGCTATTTGGACCGGTTCGAGGCGACGCTGGGCGAGGCCGGCTTCCGCGGCCGGCTGAGCGTGATGCAATCCAACGGCGGCCGGCTGCCGGCGGCGGCGATGCGGCAGACCGCGATCACGGCGCTGTTCAGCGGTCCTGCCGCGGGCGTGGTCGGCGCGATCCGCCAGGCCGGACGGTCCGCGCGCCGCAACCTGATCACCTTCGACATGGGCGGAACATCGACCGACGTCAGCCTCGTGGTGGACGGCGAACCCTCGATCTCGCCAGAGACCGAGGTGGACGGCCTGCCGATCCGCACGCCTGTGCTGGACATCGTTTCGGTGGGCGCCGGCGGCGGCAGCCTGATCTGGATCGATGATGGCGGCATGCTGCGCGTGGGGCCGCGCAGCGCGGGGGCGGTGCCCGGCCCCGCCTGCTACGGCAAGGGCGGGACCGCGCCGACGGTGACCGACGCCCACCTGGTACGCGGCACGATCCGCGCCGACGCGTTCCTGGGCGGGGCGATGACGCTGGACGCGGCCCGCGCCCACGCGGCGTTTGCCGGCATCGCGGCGAGGCTCGGCACCGATGTCGCGGGCGCGGCCGAGGCCGGGATCAGGCTGACGGTGGCGAACATCGTGCGGGCGATGCAGCTCGTTTCCACCGAACGCGGCCGCGATCCCCGGGACTACGCCTTGCTGCCCTTCGGCGGCGCCGGGCCGTTGCTGGCCGCCGAGATCGCAGAAGAGCTGGGCGTCGCGGAAATCCTGGTTCCTCCCAACCCTGGCGTCGTCTCGGCGCTCGGGCTGATCTCGGCCGACTTCGTCAAGGTGTCCGGCGTCACACGGCGCACGGCGCTGGACGCGGGGGCGCCCGCGGTGCTGCGCGAGGCCTTCGCGAGCTTCCAGGCCGCGGGGATTGCGGAGTTCCGTGGGCTCGGCCTGGCGGGACCGCTGGAGTTCTCGCTGACCGCGGATATGCGCTTCGTCGGCCAGGCATTCGAGATCCCGGTCGAGATCGATCCCGGCGCCCTCGGGACGCTGACCGTGGCCGAGCTGGCCGACCGCTTCGCCGCCGCGCACCACCGGGTCTATTTCCATGGTGGGGAGCCGGGCCGCCGGGCCGAGATCGTGGCCTTGCGCTTCGGCGTGCGCCGGCGGCTAGACGCGCTGCCGGACATCCGTGAGCGGGCGACGGCACGGACCGAGATGAAGCCGGTGCCCGTCCGGACCGCGGGCAAGACGGTCCAAGCCTCCCTGGTCAATGCAGCAGCGCTCGTCCCGGCCGCGTCCGTGAGCGGCCCGGCGCTGATCGAAGGGTATAGCTCGACCATCTGGGTGCCGCCGGGCTGGGCCGGGATGCGCGACCTGCACGGCAATTTGGTGATGCACAGGACCCCGTCATGACCTTGGACCCCGTCGATTATGCGATCATCAGCCAGGCGCTGATCGCCGCGGCGCGCGAGATGGGGGCCAAGCTGGTGCGCTCCGCCTACTCAACCGTGCTGCGGGAGGCGCGGGACGGGTCCGCCGCCCCGCTCGACGCGCGGGGCAACACGGTCGCCCAGGCCGAGTTGATCCCGATGCAGCTTGGCACCATCGGGCATATCTTCCAGCCCTGCGCGGCGCTCTATCCGGTAGAGACGCTGGAGCCCGACGACTTCTTCGCGATCAACGACCCGTATTCCGGCGGGCAGCACCTGCAGGACGTGTTCCTGTTCCACCCAATCTTCGTCGCCGGCGCGGTCATCGGCTTCTCGGCGTCGGTCGCGCACCACCTGGATCTTGGCGGCGGCAGCCCCGGCCTCAACCCCTTCGCGGCAGACGTCTACTCCGAGGGACTGATCATCCCGCCGATGAAGTGGAACATGAAGCGCGACTGGCACGGCGGGAACTTCCAGCGCCTGCTGCGCGCCAATGTGCGCGTGCCGCATCAGACGATGGGTGATTTCGATGCGCAGATGGCGGCAAACGCGATCGGGGCGGCGCGCATTCGGGAGCTGGCGGCGCGCTATGGCGCTGCCAAGCTGACCGCGGTCATGGCGGCGCTGCAGGACTACTCCGAGGCGCGTATGCGGGCGGCGATCCGCGAGGTGCCGGACGGCGTGTATCACGGCGAGGACGCCGTGGATGACGACGGGACCGACGACGTGCCCTTGGCGGTGCGGGTGACTGTCACGGTGGCCGGCGACCAGATCGGGATCGACTTTACCGGGACCGCGCCGCAGGTGCGCAGCAACCTGAACGCGCCGCTGGCGTCGACGATGTCGGCGGCGCTATCCGCGGTGAAGGCCGCGTTGACCAGCCCGGACATCCCCTTCAACGCCGGCGCGGGACGGCCGGTGGACATCAGCGCGCCCAAGGGCTCGCTGTTGAACCCGCACCACCCGGCCCCGGTGCGGGCCCGCATGGAGGCGTGCTTCCGCGCCTGGAACGCGGTCATGAAGGCGCTGGCTCAGGCCGTGCCGGAGCAGGTTGTGGCGCCGGGCTTCGACACGACGACGGTCGGCGTCCTGTCGCAGCTCGGACCGGACGGATGGAGCGTTTACCTGGAAATCTTCGGGGGCGGCTCGGGCGCGACGGCGGCTTCCGATGGCTGCGACGCGGTGGACGGGCCGCTCTCCAACTGCTCGAACACGCCGGTGGAAGCGCTGGACCAGGACTTTTCGTTCTTCCGCGTTCTGGAATACAGCCTGCGGCAGGACAGCTGCGGGGCAGGAACGACCCGCGGCGGGCTGGGCTTCCTCCGGCGGTTCGAAATACTAGGCGATGGCGTACAGCTCGCCTTGTATAGCGACCGGTTTCGCCGGGCGCCCGAGGGGATGTTCGGCGGCGAGCCCGGGTCGACCGGCTATTGCGAGGTCCGCCGCGACGGGACGCTCGTTCACCTCAGGTCGAAGGACAAGGTGGACCTGCAGCGGGGCGACGTGGTGACCCTCGCGGTCGGCGGCGGTGGCGGCTATGGCCCGCCGGAAGGCCGCGCGCATGAGCGGATCGAGCTCGATGCGGCAGAGGGCTACATCTCCCAAGGGGGAGTATCAAAAACCTGGGGCACTACGCCGCGAGCTGGATTGCTGGGTGGCCAAACCGCCCGTCCAGCACCGCCGCCCTGACCTGAAGCACACGATGGGCGCCTCGAGGTGACCAGCGCATCTGCTGGCGCTTGTTCATGCGGGCACTCACCAGCTGGTTGACGGTGCCCTCGGCCCGCGAGGTCGAGATCGGCTTGCCGGCCCGATGGCGCTGGCCGTAGTCGATGAGCGCGCCCGCGTTGGTTTCGATGTAGGCGCGCAGCTCCGTGCAACGCGCGACCAGGCGCTTCGCCCCCCTCCCATTGCGGGGTCGTTCAGCACGCTGGCGTCCTTGGCCCAGCTCACGATCCGGTCCAGAGCCTCGCACGCCTTCTCGTGGTGGCCGTTCCAGAGCAGGTGCCGCAGTCGTTCCACGTCGATCTGGGCCTGGTCGGGCGGGGTGGAAGGCGGCGGTTCCAGGGCACACAGGCCGCCCATGACCTGCTCGACGTGCTGCACGCGCATGGAGAGATGGAACCAGTCGAGGATGGGCTGCACCGGGCCGCCCGCGGCCGAGCGCACCAGGGCCGGCAGCGCGGGGTCGCCGTCGTTGATCACGGTGACAGCATCGCCCTCCCGCCAGCCCTGGTCCTGCAGCGCCGCACACAGCAATGCATGAGGCTGCTCGGCTACGCTGCGCACCAAGGCGAAGCGTCGGGTGGGGTGACCCTCTCGCTCCACCTTGCCGCAGACCGCCTCGAAGTTCCGAACCTGGTGACCGGGCACGGCACGTATGTAGGCGCCGTCGAGCATGACGACGGGCCGACTCGCGTCCGCTGCTGCGGCCTTGTCCGGCGCGTCCCGGACAGTCGTGACCTCCGCTGCTGCTTGCCGGTCGGCCGCCTCGATCCGCGGCGCGACCGTGTGGGGGCGGTTGCGCAGGCTCTCATGGTTTGTCGGCGAGACAGGCAGCAGGGCGTCCAAGATGCGCGCCGCGTCCCGGAACGAAGTGCGCGCGCCCAGCGCGGCCAGCACCCGCTCCAGCTCCGGCGTGCAACGGGCCGTCAACAGCGCGCAGACCGGTGAAATCGTCCTCGCCTCCACCATGGGCGCAGACGGGCGGCAGCGGCACAGCTTGAACCGCGGCGCCTCGACCTCGACCGTGCCGAACAAGGTCTGCAGCCGGCGCGTGCGCCGGTCCTTGAGCGGCTGCAGCACCCCGCATGCCGCACAGACCCGGTGGTGGACGGCATACGCCGCCACCTGATCGCACAGCATGCTCGCCTGCAGCCTGGCCAACAGCGTCTTGGTCTCGGCGAGCACAAGGCCGATCTCCGCAAGCGTGCTGACCACTGCCGGCCGGCTGAACGTCACCAGCTCCGTCGTCTTCACCTCGCCTGCGCTTGTCCTCGCCTCCAACCGCACCGTCCACTGCATCACGCCTGCTGCCCTCATAGTCAGGCATCAGCCACACCGATCAGCCCGCCAAGGGCAAGCAGGCTGCCCCAGGTTTTTGACAGTCCCGGCACAGCCGGCAAGCGGGCGTAAACGTACCTCAGGTGACACCCTGCGGGTGGTGCAGGCGGACCAAGCTTAGGTCAGACTGGATGAAGAGGATGCTGTGCTGGTCAAGGCTGTAGCCCTCCAACGCGGCTTGCGGGAAGCAAGCAGGGAGGCTCATAGCGCCGTTAGCAAAGAGGCTTTCCAAGTCGCTAGATCAGCTAGGCCTGCCCAGCTAAGGTGAGCATGCCTGGAGAGATCGCAACAAGCGTTCAATGCTTAGGGCTTGAGCCAAAACAAACGCATCAGCTCTCCGGCTTTCGTGGTGCGATGGTGTAGTTCCATTCGCCGTGGAAGTCGGCTGAGGTAATGTTAAGGCTGTCCAT
>JAABUW010003386.1_pt1 | contig 22854 bp, 25 predicted proteins | sample 5560081 | NCBI WGS metagenome assembly JAABUW01 (sample SAMN10711882, study PRJNA513363) | rock metagenome | isolation source: Antarctica rocks | place: Antarctica: Victoria Land, Knobhead sud
TTGCATCTGGCGGATGGCTTTCTGTTGTGGGTTCTGGAGATTTAGACACTCACCATTTTCCCAGATCAGCGGCCGTCCGCCCCTATTCGCCACACCATTCATCGACTATCTACGCAGTGGATCCAGGCTGAGGCATGAGGACCGCTGCCCCGCGCCCACCCGGGCCGGCCTGATGAGCCGTGGCACCCGCTTGATCGGCAGCCACTGTGCTGGTTCTGCCTGGCTTGCCCCTGGTCAGAGGGGCTCTTCATCGCCCAAGTGATCCGGGATCGCCGCTTCCGATCGCCTCGTTCGGCGGTCTGCCAACAACCCCCGCGTCCGCGTGAAGTTGCCTCAGATAGATGGGACGACCACTCACCCCAGTCCCGTCCCACCTATCTGAAGCACGCCACCCAGTAAGCGGGAGACTGCCTCAGATTGGATGGGAACGGACAGCCCAGCGGGCCGAAGCCAGGGTGATTCGTTGCAGGTTGTCCGTTCTCGTTGTACTTGAGGAACGTCCCATGTACTTGAGGCATCCGGTCCGCAGTCCCAGCTATCTGAGGCACGAGGACGCAAATGAGCAGGTCAAGGACTTTCTGCCGTATCGCGGCGATGTTGCAATCCACGAAGTTGCCTCAGATAGCTGGGACAGACTGCGTCGTATTCCGTCCCACCTATCTGAGGCACATCGGCATACCCGCACGTCGCTGCTGGTTCCGTACCTCAAGTCAGATGGGAACGGACAGCAGGTGAGGCACGTCCCCATCAATCTGAGGCATCAGGTTCCGCTGTCCTACGCATCTGAGGCATCGGGGCCGGGAGTCCCATAATCCGAGTTATTCGGTGAGTTGTCCACGGCCCCGGCCTGCAGGTCCGCTGGCGCAGCATCCGGGCGGCCCGTTCGGCGTCGTGCGGGCCGCGGTCTATCTGTCGCAAACCTTCCGCACCGCCTGGCGATGGGCATCAATTTCCAGGCCACTCACCTTGGTTCCCCTGGGAGAAAGGATCGCCGAGCGCAGTTTCGATTCCGGCGCTTCGCTGTTCGCGCAGTACGTCGCCGGTTATGTCGGGGGCAGCGCGGACCGTCGAGGGGGAAGGACGCCGACCAGACGCCCCGTGTGGTCGATGGGAACTCAGGACTGCTCGGTGAGTGGATCGTCGCGCATTGGCAGAACCGTCCCTGGAATGGGCGCCCCTGTAACCGGGCAGGTGCGGCGCCATGAAGTCGCCTAGATTGGACCGAGGGACTCGGTTCGTGATGCTGGCGTTCGTGCACTAATCCGACCGCTGATTCACCCCCCTCTAACCCCTGCGGGTCATACACCGGCTCGGACGTCCACGTTCTCGGTTTCTCGGATTCGCGCATCCTCACGGTCTCACTCAGTCCCGTACGGGGTAGCAAACGATCTCGCGATCGTGCATAGGTCGGTCCGGACTCGCATCCGTACTCAGCGCCGGACCTATACCCGCGCTCACGTTGATGCTGGCTCGGGCTAATGCACACCCAGAAGCGTCTGGAACGCCGCCCGCAATTCGAACCCTGCGGTCGTCCTTAAAAGCAGGCGGGATGCCGGGCAGCCGTGACGACACGCCGTCAGACGTCCGTCCCGGGAGTCAGCTTGGGTCGTACGTTGGAAGCTCGAGACATTCCAATTCGGAGGAGCCCGTCGCATGTATGTCGTTACGCCTGGCCAGCAGAAGGGCGGCGTCGGAAAAACTACAGTCACGGCAAACCTGGCCGCGATCAGCGGCGACTTCGGTCTTAAGGTCTTGGCCGTTGATCTCGATCCGCAATCGCACCTGACCTTCAGTTTCAATCAGCTCGCCCGACCGGGATACAGCCTTGGCGAGATGCTTAACTCCACCGTGCCGTCGCCGCCGAGCTTCGACGACGTCGTCATCCGCAACGTGGCGCCCAACGTCGATTTGCTTCCCGGCGATGAACGAGCGTTGGTTAGCGCCGAGCACGACATCGCGCTGGATCCACTGACTGGCATGCGCCGTTTGCGTCGGCTGTTGGACTCGGTGGGGGATCAGTACCAGCTGTGCTTCATCGACACGCCACCGAAGGTTGAGGGACTGGCTGTGGTGGCACTGGTTGCTTCCGACGGTGTGGTTATCGTCGCCGAGCCGCAGACGCTGTCGTACACATCCACAATGGTGTACGCGGCCAAGATCGCGCAGGTGCAGGACTCGTTGAACCCGAACCTGCAGATTCTTGGCGTACTGCTGAACAAGGCGTTTGACGGCGAGGAGTCCACGTTCATCCAGGAGCAGCTCCGCGCTTCCGGTTTGCATGTGTTCGACACGTCGATCCCGGTGAACAAACTGGCGTCGAAAGCTGCCGCCGGGGGAGTGCCAACTGCGTTGGCTCACCGCAACTATGAGATCGGAAAGATTTATCGACGAGCGGCCGACGAGATCTCGGATCGGCTGACCGGAACGTTCGCCGTTGCCGAGGAACTGCAGGAGGCGGGAAGCAGATGAGTGCCCCTGATGCCAGCGCACCGAAAAAGCCCAGAGGCGGCATGGCCGGCCTTGCCGCTGACCTCAGTAGCCGGGCGGGCTCGCTTGCTCATCGGTCGACCGACGAGAGGCTCGTGCCGATCGTTTCAACTCCGGAGCTGGCCGTAACTCAAAGGCGAGAGCCTGCGGCAATCTCACCAGATATCGCTCGCCGGCCCAAGCCTGTGACCCGAACATCGCCGCACCAGCCGAGCAGTGAGATCAGCCGACCGGTGCGCCCAGCACCAGCAGTTAGATTGGCTCGTCCGCTGGCCGGCAGTGAGGGCCGATTGGAAGCGTCGGGCGAAGCGGTGGTGAAGTTGACCCTTGAACTTGCGCCGCAGCTGATCATGGCTCTGAACGTCTGGGAGCGCGACGAGACCAAGCGGCTAGGGCAGCGGGTTTTTCGTGAGCGGATGATCGACCTGGCGCTGGACAGCGTCCCGGAGGATGTCGGCTCCATCATCCACCTGGTCGGCGAGCTTCCCCTGCCCCTGCGCCATGCGGCAGGACAGCAGTTCGGCACCCGGGTACGGGCCTCGGTCCGGGACAAACTTCTGGGTCTGCGGCCCGAGCTCCGCGTGGCCGGTATCAAAAACGTTCGGATCCGTGATGTGTACTCCGCCGGTGTCTACCACTATCTGGTCGGTTTGGGCATCACGGTCGAGACCCCCACTGCCCTTTCCGACAATTGATTGCCTTAACTGTTGTCGGCGCGCCGGTCATCGGCAGTGAGTGGAGGACTAAATGAGCGAGGGGCCAACCATGGGTGCACGGTCACTCGATCCCGACCTGATCCGCCGGATCTGCGGCTTAGCAGCTGGTGAGGTTGTGTACGACGCGTTGGACGACTCGATTTGGGTACACATGCCGACGGCGGCCCGAGCCGGTCTGGCGTTGAACTCGCTCAATGCCTATGGAATTGGGGGACACGATCTGGAAGACGGCCGCCTGCATGTCACTGGCTGGGACCGACGGCTGCTGCACTGGCGGCTCGGAGGGTTACTCGCCGGCGTTGACGATCTCAGGAGCGAGTGGGCTGGCACCGCCGAGTTGGTGTATTACCACTACGACCGTCGTATCGCCGCTGACGTTGAGGCCGACTGGGCCGAGGTATTGGCCGATGTCGAAAGTGTCATTCGTAGCTGTGTGCCCATCCCGCACCAGGCGCCCCGCACCAAGGATGTCGGCGTCTTGCTCGAGCTGGTCGCTGCCGCCGGGGAAGCCTACGAGCAACTCATCGCGGAACACGTCGAGTACGCCGAGCAGATCCTCACCGCCTACATCGAGCGCCATCGTTCCGGTGCCGCGTGAGCTCACCAACTGCGACCTTGGCGGACCCTTTCACCCACACCGCGGGATTTGGCGGGCTGTGCGCTGTGATCGCAGCGCTGATCGCGACCACTGGGGTGCTCATCACGGTGATCCAGCGCCATCGGACCGATCGCAAGGAGCAGTGGTGGGGGAGGTTCATCTGGGTCGTGGATCACTCAGCCACCGACCTGGGCATCACGCTCACCGCCAGCATGCTGGATCAGCTAACGACCACTGCCCGGCGACTCAACGACGACGATCTGCTCGCCCTGGCCGAGCGGTACACCCGCCACGTCTACGCTGAGCTGCACGAGCCCTCGCCAGGAGCACGTCAGCAGGCGCACAATGGACCCCAGCACGAGGGAGGCCTTGGATGACCACAACCGCTACCGGCCGGTATACGCTCCGCGACGAGGGCGAGCGCGACGCTGGTCGGATCATGCTGGCTCGCCTGCTGGTGCGCCAAGCAGAGTTGCTCAAACATGAGGTGGATCCCCGGATCGCCTCGGATGCGTCACGGCCGTTGCCTGACGAACTGCGCACCGCCGGCTGACGACAGCGGTGAACGATACCGCCCGCACGAAGCTGAACGGCAGGATGCCCGCTGATCAGCACACCCGGGGGGTTTCAAGCGTGAACGATCACCGCCCGAGGGGACAGTTCCGACGGTCTGGCAATCGAACGTTCCGAGGTGTCACCGTCGTCGCGTTCTTGTTCGTCCTGGCCAGCACGGTGTACTTCGCTGCCGATTCCCTGAACACCGACCAACCCATCTCGACCTGAGCGGGACCGCCATCTTAGGTTTCATTACCGCGGCATTGGCGTGGATCATTGTCGGTTCCTGGCGCTCCCAGCGTCAGTAGCTGTGATCTTACGATTCCTGTGCGCCCGAGCCGTGCACCGTCGCTCCCGATATGACGGTCGATGGGAGCAGGCGCACCGGTAGCCGATGGTCAACTGAGACGTCCGAGCCGCCCTGGAGCATGGTCACCCGAGCCGCTCACTTTCCAGACGTGATGGAGTGCAACGCTGGTAAAGGTGCCGTGCGTAGTTTTCGAGCTCGTCGACGACGTCGGGACAGGCGAAGATCATGCGGAGGCGCCCGCCGCGGAAATCTGTGACGCGGCTCGGCATAATGACGGCATGCAGCTGGTACGTCCTGCGGCCGAGTATCTCCCGAGCTACCGCGCCGCGCTTGAGCGGTCAGCGATCGTCCTGCAGGACGCGACGGACCAGATTGGCCCAGATGGTTTGAGTAGACATCGGACGGGCATTGACAGGGTCATCCCCGATGTGTGATCGGAGCGGTGGGCGCACACTTGATTCGTGACCTCCGCCAGGCTCGACGCTACGGATCGGGCCCGGCTGAACTCGATCGGTCTCAGATTTGCACTGGCCGGAATGGTTCTGGGGCTGCTGTATGCGGCCGTGAGTTTCTACTGGGGCCTGGGCGGCACAACCTTGGCCGACACCATCGGCGGGTCGCTGGAGCGTGGCGGGCGAGCCGGTGACCTGGTGGTGGTTTTGGCGTTGTGGGCAGCCGCGGTGCTGAAAGTTATTGCCGCGGTTCTGCCGCTACTGGCGATCTACCGCCTGGGCGGCGCGAGGTGGCAACGGCTCGTCGTGGTGCTCGCGTGGATCGAAGCTGCGGTACTGGTGATCTACGGTCTGGTCCTGACCACCGTAGGGCTGATGGTGCAGTTCGGTGTCATCGCCGCTTCCGCATCGGCCGATCACCGAGCTTTGGCCTGGCACGCCTACCTCTGGGACCCGTGGTTCCTTGTTTGGGGACTCCTGGTCACTGCCGCATTACTGCTGCGCATACGCCCCCGGAACAAAACACACGAAACCGGACGACCATGAGAACCGTCCTGAATTGTCGGCGCCCCGCTGAGCGATCGGCGTCCGGCTCCGCATCGTCCTTCGGTGCAGCGGTGCTGCGGTGGACGGCCGCGAACGCTGTGACGCCACAAACCCTTAGCCGACGTGGCGTCATAGGCGTGGGTTTCCCACCAAACGGAATGTCGAGCACCCGCCACACCAGCAACCAGACCCCCGTCGACGCGCTCAAAGGTGTCGTCGTAATGCCCGACATTCGCCCGCGCCGGCGGCGGCATCATGTCGCTCCATCCGTCCACCCGATAGGTGACCAGTTACGACGTCGCCCTCTCCCGCGTCGGCGACTCGACATCCACCAAGACGTTGGTGCACAGCCCGCCGTGGCTTGCATCCGCCCCCAACATACTCGCGTAGCCATTTGCGCCCCCGAAAGGACGCCGCCTATATAGCAGAACGCGTAACAACGCCAACAGGCCAAGGCCCAGCTAGGTAACAGGCCGTGCTACCGGCCAGCAAGGCAGACCAGACCCCTATCTGCCGTGGCTGTCCGATGCTCTCAAGCGGCTCAGGTCCACCGGGGCGGAGCACCCGGCGCGCGGCTACCACCTCGACGCCTTACCCACCGGCAAACGCCGCCTCCGCGTCGCGTTGGACTGGGCATTGGCCGGCAGCCACCCCGACGACGTTGCGCTGGGCCTGCCCGCCGGGCAAGCAGCGCTGATCACCCACGCCGAAAACGCCGCCGGTTAACCGCCGAATATCATGCCGACGGAACTGGGTGACAACCTCCCACCCGGACAGACGAATCGCGACGTCATGGGAGAGCGGGCACAACCGCCGCCACGACCGGCAGCGCTGCCGCGCGAGGCGGCCGGCATTGAGCGCCGTGGGTGGCCCTGCAAGTTCATCGGCACCGCGACTGGCCGGCGGCCAGTCCGCAGTATTCCTGAACATCGGCCCATCCAGCCTTGTCCCCGTTAATCCGCCCACCACATCACCGCGGCTGCTGCTGACCGGGCTGCTCTTCGCTGGCACCGGCAGCCTGGTCGCGCTCAGCCCATTGGGGCGGCGCAGCGGCGCCCACCTCAACCCCCTGTCGCCCTGGCGTTCTTCACCAACACAGAGTCCACCCGCACGACGTGCCGTCGCGGGTGTCGGTGCACGGCTGTCGTTGCAGGCGAGCAGACCCGGCAACGCGGCCAGCGCTGCTGGAACTGGGTGTCGACAGCGGTGTGGTGCTGAGCTTGGCTGCAGCGTTGGTGCTGGTTCGCCGGGCTGGGAAGATGCGGGAAACCTGACCGCCCGCCTGGCCGGCGCCGCCGCATGATGTCCCTGCCACCAGGGTGGTGCTGAAAACTCAGCGTCTGCGGTTTCGCCGCTGCCGTCAGCGCTGTCTCAACTGCAATGATCGGGTTCTGGTCCTTCTTGGTTCTTGTGCAGTAGGTGAGGAGCATCTGATGAATGAAAATCCCGACCCGGTGGACAGCGCCGCGCAGACCTTTCCTGCTATCGGAGTGAAGTCGTGGGTGAAGGCTCGGATGGCGCGGCCGGGAATGCGGCACATCGTTCGGGCGGTGGACCGGTTCAACGACCGCCTGGGCACCCAGTTCGCCGGGGCGATCACCTACTTCTCCTTTTTGGCGGTCGTGCCGATACTGATGGTCGCGTTCTCCATCGCCGGGTTCGTGCTGTCCTCCCAACCGCACCTGCTGCTCGACCTGCGCAACGGGATCGCCGGGCAGCTGCCGGCCGGTTTGTCATCAACGATCGGGGATGTGCTCAATGCGGCGGTGAACGCCAGGGTCACCGTCGGCATCATCGGTCTGGTCATCGCGCTGTATTCCGGGGTCAGCTGGATGGGCAACGTCCGCACCGCCATCCAAGCGCAGTGGCGACCCGACTTCGACACCGACCAGGAAACCCGGGAGGAAAGCCTGGGCCGCTACTACCTGAAAAGCCTGGGTTATCTGGCCGCCCTGGGGCTGGGGGTGTTGGCGTCGCTGCTGCTCACCGCGGCCGGCTCCTGGGCGCAAAGCTTCGCCCTGAAATGGCTCGGCTTGGACAGGGTGTCCTGGCTCGCCCCGATCGCCACCATCATTCCTATCCTGCTGGCCACCGCCGCCGACGTGGGAATCTTTTACTGGATGTACAACGAACTGTCTCCGCGGGATGTGAAGGCTCCCCGCCGGGCGTTGCTGCGCGGCGCGGTCATCGCCGCCGTCGCGTTCGAGGTGCTGAAATTCTTGTTGACGTTCCTGCTGCCGTTGCTGCTCACCTCGACGACCGCGAAGCTGTTCGGGCCGATCATCGGGTTGCTGTTCTTCTTCAACCTGGTCGCCACCGTCGTCCTGTTCGTCGCCTGCTGGATCGCCACCGCAAACCCCGCCGCTGCCCAAACGACTCACCCAGGTAGCACAGCGACACCGGTAGACATCGCGCCGCCGCCGCGCCGCCTCGGGTAGAGCCACTTTGAGGTAGACCGGACGGCTTCGGCCTTGGCATCGTCGCCGCCATTGCCGTAGTGGATGGCGGTGTTCGCGCTGTTGAACGCTTCGGCAGCGTTGCCACCGTCGCTGATCTGCCGCCGCGATTCTGGACTGGCCATCACCAGCGCTCCAAGAGGTCCCGGCGTGCGTTCTGCAGATCTGCTCGGTGCTGACGCCGCAGTTGACCCACAGTGACTTTCCGGCCCGCGGCGGCTCTGTAATTGGGGGCACTGTGACCATGCCGCGAGGTCACATTTTTGCCGCGGGGAATGAAGTGGCGAGCTGTCATGGCGACACCGGCACCCAGTGCGGCGCCGGCAATTACGTCGCTGGGATAGTGCATGCCGGTGAATACTCGGGACAGCGCGAAAGCAGCGGCCAGGCCTGTCAGCGGCGCGGTGAGGGCCTTGTGGGCGTCAGAGGCGACGATGGCGAAGGCCACGGCAGATGCGGTGTGACCGGAGGGGAAGCTGGACGAGCCCTTATGCGGGGTTCGGCGTTGCACAGGCACCAGTTTCCGGTCGGGGCGGCTGCGGAAGCTGAGTCGCTTGGCCGCTTGATTGGCGATCAAGCTGCTCACGCCCAAGGTCGCGCTTCGGGTCGCAGGTGGGGTCTGGACCGTTACCGATGAACGTCTTGCCCGTGCCGGCCAGCACGTCGCCGAGTGACTGCACCACGCCCAGGTGAGAGGCCACAGCGCCGGCGAACTTCCCAGTGGACATCGCGCCGTGGTCGAGGCGGACCCGGTAATGAAGGACCACACCGACACCGACCATTCACCGGCGCCGCCCAGGCCGCAGAAAAAGCCGCCACAGAATCGCCCAGCTGGCCTACGCCCCGGTCCCACAAACTCGGTAGCCAGGTCGTCAAGGGCCTGGCAAACCCGGCCCGCAGCGACGCTCGGATCGACCGTCTGGGTGACCACCTCGGGCGATTCCGACGGCGAGGGCCGCCGCAACCGGCGTCATCAGCGCCGCACCACGAAATAGAGCGCCGCAGCAAGGATATTAGGAGGGACCGGATAAGTAGAGAGCCGGCCGAGGAAGTTCCACCGGGCAGGGGCGGCACGACGAGATCGCGAAGTAGCCGCGGCCGCTTCGTGTGGCGGGTTACCTGGAGGACGGTGTGCGAAGGATCGTGTTGCGGAGCCCGGCGGAGCAGATGAGCGGGGACTTGACCCGGCGGCGCTGTGGCGGACCGTCACCAGCCGCGGCGCTGACGCGGCTACTGACCCAGCTGAGTTGCCGGTCGGCCGCATCGAACGGCACCGTCAGTTCTGCCACCGCGCCCATCCACACCGGACCATCCACGAATACAGTGACCGCACCGGGCCCTCAAGAACGCCGGTGAACACCTCTAGCAACGGCTCGTACCCCGCTCGCACCGATCGACGTTCCGACATAACCGCAGCCTGACCGGCGACAGTGTCCACCACCCCAACCCGAACCCGCCAGGAGACAAACCATGAGTGACATCCCGCCGCCGCCGCCACTGCCGCCTGTTGGAACCGGGCTCGACGTCGCCATTCCCGGCCGCGCTGCCGCTCACGAGGCGAATATGGCCGACCACCTGGTCGTCACACTGCCGATCGTGGGCGACGTCGTTTTGCCCACCCCGGCACAACTGTCCTACTACGCCGGAGTGGCCACGCTGCTGGCCCTGGAAATCATCGACTGGCCCATCGCGCTGGTCATCGCCGCCGGACACGCCCTGGCCAGCCAGCAGCACCACCGCACCGTGGAACAATTCGGCGAAGCCCTGGAAAAGATCACCTGAGGCCAGGGCCAGGGCCAGCGGCGCGGCCGGCCAAAAGCGCTGATCACCGCCCATCCGCTGTTCCTCACCGCGGCCTGAACGCTATGCCTGGGCTACGAGCGGCTCAACACCGTGAGGCACGACGGCGGTGCTACATCCACCGGCTCAACGATCGTCATGAAAGAGTCCGCACCGAAACGATCGATCGGCACCATCATCCGGTGCCTGTAAGACGTGCAAATTCCCTGGTCGGGGCAACTGCGCCGAAGGTCAGTGGGTGGCGGCAAGCGTCGATGACGATGTTGTCGTCGTGGCTGTGTTGGATTGCATCGAAGCGGCCCGCCGCAGTTGATGACGGCCGGTCGTGGCGTGTTTTGCTGGGCGAGAGACCTCGGTCGCCGCCATCCGCCAGTCTCTGGGCTGACGCCACCCAGCTCGAACTCGAACGCCCGAAGGGCCACCCCTCACCGTGCCGACCTGTACCCGCAATCGATTCGGTAACACCAATCGACTACTGGCTGTTCCGCGCCGAGGGCCTGCACCCGACCCATCTGCCTGGCCCGTGCGGCAATCACTGGGTCTGCGTTGCCCGGCGTGTTGCTGCGAATGTTCGGACTATTCCGCGTGGTTTGTTTCGCCGGGCCCCTGACGCCGTGAACGACACCCTCGGTTCGGAGGGGTGTCACGGCGCCGTCGTTGGTGCCCTCGGCCGCCACCTCGATGCTGTTGTTTTGGTGACGGTTGTCGGTCCGGGAGTTCGGCTGGACGCGGGCCGTCGGAACTGCGCCAAGGGAAGTTAGTCGGCCGTGGCAAGATTTCTGGATCAACAACTCAGATCGAGATCTCAAATTCAGAGTGAGGCGCGCGATGGTGAAAAAGGTTGCACATGTTGCTGTAGCTCCCGACGATGTCGGCGGTGCGCAGGAGTCCTCCGCCCGGAGCACGAACATCCCGCACCGGCAGGTGCTGTGGCTCAACCGGCCGCAGTTGCATGACTATCCGGCTGCGCAGTCCTACCTGTCGCTGCTGGCCGGACCGAAAAGGATCCGGACCGTTGTGGCCGCTTTGAAGCAGGCGCCGTTGACGTATTTCAAGGCCAAGGACATTCTTCGGGCCTGCGGATTACCTTTGCTGCCCTCGGAGAACCCGCACGTCGCCGCCGATCTGGTCAACATCGCCGACGGAGCTCCGTTGTAGCCGTGCCTGCTGGTCCGGGGCGCTCTGTCCCGCGGCCGGCCGGCGCAGATCGCCGACGGTTATCACCGGGTCTGCGCGTCCTACCACACCGACGAGAACACCGACATTCCCGTCAAGATCGCCACCCTGTGACTCCGCCGGCAGCCAACGACACGCCATCGACCGATCGATCCGATCGGCCGGAGCGGCTGCGCCGACGGCACGGTGCGCGGATCGGGGAGCTGTTGGAACGTGAACCTGTCTGGGCGCAGGACTTCACCGATCTGAGCTACGAAGGTCGCCGCCTGTTCAGCGAATTCTTCGGCACCTTCTTGCTGGTCACGGTCGGTGCCGGCGGCGCAATTATCGATGATCTCACCCACGGCGGCCTCGGCCGCGTCGCCGCGGTCACCGCACCTGGTCTGCTGGTCCTCGCGGTCATCTTGTTCATGGGCGCGGTGTCCGGGGCGCACCTCAACCCGGCAGTCACCCTGGCTTTTGCGATGCGCGGCGACTTTCAGTGGCGCCGCGTCCCCGGCTACATCGTGGCTCAGCTGGTCGGCGCCGTCGGCGCCTGCGCTTTGCTGCGGGTCGCCTTCGGTCTGCACGACCACTTGGGCGCGACCCTGCCCGGTGCGGGTTTCACCAGCGGTCAGGCATTCTTCGTGGAAACCTTGCTGACCGTGGGGCTGGTCAGCACCATCCTGGGTACCGCTTCGACAGCGCAGACATCGGCGCCCTGTCTGCTTTCGGAGTCGGTGCCTACATCGTGCTGGCAGGCCTGTGGTCCAGCCCGGTCAGCGGCGCGTCGATGAACCCGGCGCGCAGCCTCGGCCCGGCCCTGGTGAGCTCCGACTACACCCACATATGGGTCTACCTCGCCGGGCCGGTACTCGGCGCCGTCGTGGCGGTCGGCGTCGCTCATGTCCTGCGCGGCCCCGGCGGCGGCGCCTCCGGGACCAAGGCCGCACAAGGCACCCTCACCGCACCCACCCCTGGTAAACGACACACCAGAAACGACGACACGGCGGGTCAGTGAAGCGAAGACCGAACGGGCTGAAGGTTCGCTATCGTCGATCAACATCGATTGTGGAGGTGACCGCGGTGATTGCGGCGAGGTATCCGCTGCGGCACCTGGTGCAGCTGTTCGACGCGCTACCCCCGGTCACCAGCACCACTAGCTGGACGATTTCCCGGCCGACCTGTTCGACGCTCGTGCCGCACCGATCCGCGTCTTAAACATGGTGCACGCCCTGTCGCTGTTGCCCCTGTGAGCGGGCGCATGCTCCGAAAGCGGGACAGGGCCAGCAACCCGGCGGTCGAGTGGCTGGCCCTGATCGGTGGAACCGCATCTTGCGGTTCGCGGCGGCGGCTCGCGCCGCCGCTGGTTTATCAGGCTCCGGTGATGAACTGCTGCGCACGTTGATGGGACAGACCCAGCGGACTATCAAGGGTGTTGGCATCCAACCGTTTGAGGGCCGTGAATCCAGATGACTGAGCACTCGGGTAGGCGATATTGGCGGCCTTCACCTTCGGCGCGGCCTACGCACCCGCCAGCCCACGCTCGGTAGCGCCGGATCGGTGGCCAAGTTGCTGGCCGGTGGGCGCCACCTCCCGCCTGTGAGGGCGGCGGGTGGAGCGGGTTGGGCGCTTTAACCGGGGGGTTCAGTGCCAGCGGCGTAGGGCGAGGTAGCCCAGCCCGATCGCTGCGACGATGGGCCATTCGACGACGCCGGCGACGGCAAGGGCGCCGGCGCCCAGGACGACCGGGATTGGTCCGGTGGGTAGGACCCGGGCGATGGCGGCGAGGGGCTCGGTGAGGGCGTGGCCGAGCTGGTCGATGCTGTTGCGGCCGTTGCCGGGCGGCGTTGTTGGGGTCGTTGGGATGCTATCGATCCCGGTGGTGGGGTTGGCGGTGGCGGGGTGCTCGGTCATGTCGGTTCCTATCTTGTGGGGGGTTGGGGATTACCCGGGGCAGGTGGCGTTGTCGTGGGCGGCGGTGTCCGCTGCGGACGTGTCCGGGTGTCTAGCCGGCGGGCACGCTGGATGTGCCGGTGGTTGTTGGCATCTGGTTTCCTTCCTCATGGGGGTGGGCCGGGGCGGCGGTCTGTGGTGGCTGGTGCAGGGTGCGGGCCGAGGCGGAGGCGGCGGGCGGGGGCGTCGGATTGGTGGCGGTCGCCGGTCGGTCGCCGGCCGCGGGCGGGCGGGTGTGGCGTAGCAACGGCGGGGCGGCGACCGACAGTGCGGTCGCGGCTGCGGCGGATCCGGTTGCGGTGGCCCAGCCCACGGGGCCCAGCGGGGTGCAGCCGAAGAACTGGCTGACCCCGGGTGTCTGGATGACTGCGAACAGGGCAACGGCGGATCCGGCGCCGGTGGCCAGCACCAAGGGGTTGCGGCCGCCGACGACCAGCGTTTGTCCGAGTTGGGTTCCGACCAGCGCGGCCAGCGCGATGGTGTCGGCGCGTCGGCCCCGGCCGGTGAGCCGCCCGATCTGCCATGCGAGCAACGCGCCGGCGGCGGTGGTCGCGCCGCGGATGCCGATGTCGCGGAGCAACGGTCCTCCCAGCGACGGGGCGCCGGAGGTCAGCAGGTCCTCCCGCGCCGCGGGGTCGTTCGGTGTGGCGGCCAACGCGATTGCCATCGCCGGGAGCAGGTCGGTGAGCATGTTGACCAGCAAGAATTGGCGGGTGTTGATCGGGGCGCGGCCGGCCAGCGCGGTACCGGCGATGGTGAAGGCGACTTCGCCGGCGTTGCCGCCGAGCAGGATCGCGACCGCGTCGCGGACTCGGCGCCACATGGCCCGGCCCTCGACCAGGGCGTCGAGGATCAGGCTGACGTCCGGTTCGGTGAAGACCAGATCGGCGGCGCTGCTCGCGGCGCTGGAGCCGTGGGCGGCCATTCCGATACCGACGTCGGCGAGCCGGATCGCAGCTGCGTCGTTGGCGCCGTCGCCGGTCATCGCCACCACCCGGCCGGCTTTTTGCAGAGCCCGGATTATCCGCAGCTTCTGCTCCGGTGAAACCCGGGCGAACACACTGGCCTGGGTGACCAGCCGGGTCCGGCTTTCCTCGTCGAGCCCGGCCAGTTCCGGGCCGGTGACGACCCGCCCGGCCGGTATGCCCAAGCCGGTGGCGATGGCGTGCGCGGTGACCGGGTGGTCACCGGTGATCATCACCGTCGCCAACCCGGCGGCCTGCAACGCGGTGATCGTCGCGGCCGCCCGCGGGCGGGCCGTGTCGGCCAAAGCGACGAAACCCAGCAGGGTCAGGTCCTCGGCGAACAAGTCGGTGCCGATGAGCGCCGCGTCGTCGGCCGCCGCGGTGTAGGCGTCGGGTTGCACGGTGCGTCGCGCGACGGCCAGGACCCGCAGCCCCTGCGCAGCCAACGTGTGCACCGTGTCCTGCGCCTGCTGGCGGGAGGCCCGGGCGAGTCGGCGTTTACCGTCGTCGTCCCGCAGGTGGGTGCAGCGACGCAAAATCACCTCGGGAGCACCTTTGACTACCAGCCGCAGGTCGTCGCCGGTGCGCCCCAGCGCGGCGGAAAACCCCCGCTCGCTGTGGAACGGAACCTCTGACAGCTCTTCCCAGTCGGTGTCCAAATCGGCCCCCAGCGCCGAGCGGGCACCGTCGACGATGGCCTGATCGGTGGCGTGCAGCAGCGGCTGACCCGCCCCGGACCGGGGACAGGCTCGGGCCGCGGCGCGCAGCACCCGCACCGCTTGCGGCGCGTCCAACGCCCAGTCCTGGGTGACCCCGGCGGCCCGGACCAGCCGGAGACGACCTTCGGTCAATGTGCCGGTCTTGTCGAAGCACACCGTGTCGACCCGCCCCAACGCTTCCACGGTGCGGGCGGAGCGGACCAGCACACCCCGCTCCGACAGCCGCCGGGCCGCGGACAGCTGCGCCACGGTAGCAACCAGCGGCAGCCCTTCGGGAACGGCGGCGACAGCGACGCTGACACCCGATCCGATGGCCGCGCGGACCGACTGGCCGCGGAGTAGACCAAGACCGGCGACGGCCGCGCCGCCGAGCAGGGTGACCGGCAGACCCCGGCGGGTCAGCTCCTCCAACCTGGCCTGCATTCCCGCCGGGCCGCCGGCGCGGCCGGCCAACCTCAGCGCCCGGCCGGCCTCGGTTGCCGCGCCGACGGCGACGACGACGGCGCGGCCGCTGCCGGCCAGCACGTTGGTGCCCTCATAGACCAGGCAGGCCCGGTCCGCCAGTTCTGCGCCCGGCGTCGCCTGCAGCTGTTTGTCCACCGACACCGACTCCCCGGTCAAACTCGCCTCGTCGGTCTCCAGGTCCGCGACTTCCAGCAGCCGAGCGTCGGCGGGAACGACATCGCCAGGCCGCAGCTCGATCACATCACCAGGGCGCAGCCGCTCCGCGCTCACCCGCTGTACCTCGCCGCCCGTTCCGACGGGGTCGGCGCCGCTGGGCACCGGAGACACCAGCCGGGCGGTGAGCTGTTGGCTCAGCAGCAGGTCGGCCAACGCCCGATCGGCGCGGAGCCGCTGCACACCGCTGATCACCGCGTTGGCGGCCAAAACCCCGCCGACCAGCACCGCGTCGGTCGGTGAGCCGATCACCGCGGACGCGGCCGCGCCGGTAGCCAGCACCGGGGTCAACGGGTCCGCCAACTCGGCCCGCACATGGCCGGCAAGCCGGCCGATCCCGGCCAGCGGCCCGCCGCCCCGCGGGCCGGCCGGTCGTGGCTCCACGGTGGCCCGGGGCAACCGCTGCAGCACATCATCGGGCTCCAGGGCATGCCAGGGGGTGTGCAGCACCGGACCCGGATCCGGTGCCCTGTCGACCCGGCGGGCCGCGAAAGTGCCCAGCATCAAACCGCTGCCGGCGGCGATGTTGATCGGCAGCACCGCGCCGCCGCGCCGCCCCGACCCCACCACTGCCAACAATCCGCCCAGGAACGTCGCACCCACTGCGAGGGTCACCCCCCGCTCACTGACCGACCGGGCCGCCGGAACCGCCGCCAACAGCCGCGGCAACGCCAGCAACCCCGGTCCCACCAACAGATCCGAAGACCACGGAACGGCCCCCGCCGACCGCAACACGCCGATCCCGACATCCGCTGCCGCCAACGCCGGCCCGTCACCGCTGATCACCGCCACCACCTGGCCATCGGCTTGCAACCGGCGGACATCAACGGCCAACCCGTCGCCGCCGGGCAACTGACGCGCCGCCAACACTTGATCCGCCCGGCCCACCACCTCGCCCATGCTGGGATTCGCGGTCAGGACCAGCCGCAGCCCGGCGTCCTGCGCCGCGCTGATCACGGCGTCGGCGTACGGGTCCAGCTCCCGACCCACCTGCACCTGTCCGACCGGACGGCCATCTTCGATCAATACCAGCTGGACCAGCCCGTCGGCGCCTACCGTCGGGTCCCCGGACAGCTGCAACCGACCGTGCTCCCCGCCCGGGGACAGCGGAACCGGCGGCTGCTCCTGGCTCCGCAGCAGCCGCTGCGCAGCCCCCCAAACCTGCTCACCGGTCCAGCCCTCCACCGATGCGGACGCATCCAGAATCAGCGGACGATCGCCCAACAGCACCGCGCTGTCCACCACCACGGTGCCGACCCGGTCCAGGCGCCGCAACGCGCCCTGATCACACGCCAGAACCCCGCGGCGCGCCAACCCGACCGTGAAGGTGTCAGCGAATGCCTCCCGCGCCGACCGGGCCGCCTTCGGCGCGCCGATCAACACCGCCTGACCCGCCGCGTTCAAACTGCCGGTCAACGCCCACACGCCGGCGCCGGCCAGCAACGACCCAGCAGCTGCCCGGTCCGCCAACTTCTCCACCGGACCCGGCGGCAACGCAACCGGCCGCGCCACCGCGGGCACCGCAGCCGAGACCGGCCGCTGCGGTCCGCACAGATCGGCCTCCAAATCGGTGAAACAGTCCCGACGCGCCCGAGCCGCCAAATACGACTGCGCCCGCTGCCCGGTGTCGACCAGCAAAGAAGGCACACCCTGGGACAAGCCTTGCACCGCCGCCGTCGACACCGCCAACGCCAGGTCCGCGCCGGCCGGGCCGAGCCGGGATTCCAGCACCCGCCGCAACCGCGGCTGATAATCCAAAATGGCCACACCCGCGGCCGCGCCGCCGGGCAACGCCGGCAACCGAACCACCCGGCCCGCCGCCGCCGCCACCAAACCCGCCGCGGCGGCGGCCAAGCTCATCGCCTCCTGACGCACCGGCCCAGGATCCCCCGGCCAACCGGCATCCTCGTGCGAAAAACGTTCACCGGCCGCAGCGCGCTCTTCAGCCCGCTCCACCGCGGCGACCAGGCCCGCTACGGTGACCCGAGCAGCGTCGAACCGCACCACCAACCGCCCGGTCACCATGTCCACCCGCGCCCACACCACCCCGTCCACCGCCGCCGCCGATTCCCGCACCGCGGCAGCGACAGCGGCGCCGGTCGGCCCGGTCAAACCGCGGACCTGCAGCTGAGCGCGGCCCGGGACCGACCACACCTGCCGCGGCGAACCACCCAGCCCGTTGACCATCGACCGGGCCGCCGCCACCGGCGGGGCCAACACCGTCCGAGCGGCCTGCGCCGACGCCGCCGCCCCCGCACGGGTGACAAGCATCGACGACGCCACCCCGGCACGCGCCGCGATCAGCGACGTCGCCGCCGACGCCCGCACCACCGAACCCAGTAGTCCACCGATCACCGCGACGACTTCCCGGCGTTGCCCGGCTCCGCAACCCCCGGCCCCGCAGCCCGGCGGTCAACCCCCACCCTGCGGAACAGGTACGCACCTACGCCCAGCGCCACCGCCGCCGGCCACTCCACCACTTCCAGCACACCCAACGCCACGATGCCGCCGTAGAGCGCCACCTGCCGCATCCGGGACATCCGAACCTCGTCTAACCGCGGAACGGCGGGCTGTCCACCGCCCAATGAACCCGTGCCGTCCGGGTCACCCGACGCAATCGTCGTCTTCGGTTCCCGAACCGGCCCATTCCTGGAACCGGTGGGCGGCACGCCCTCCATTCGTCGGTCAACGGCTGGAAGCTCGTCCGCCGCACCGGAAACCTCTGGTGCTGCGTGCCTTCGGGTGGTCTCCGATCGATGCGCCGCTGGGGTAGCGGCGACCTTCCGCCCAGCTCCGGCCGCAGCGGCCGCCCCAACTCCGCTGACACCACCGGCCTTGGCGGCATCAGGTGCGCCGGCGCGGCGGGTGACCTTCGCAACGCTCGGCTGCCGAAGTTTTGTCTTCTCCTCCACCGCGCCGAGCTCATCCGGTGCGGCGCCCCTTCGGGCGGCCTGCGATCGATGCGCCGCTGGCGTAGCGGCGGCCTTCCGCCCAGCTCCGGCCGCAGCAGCAGCCCCCGCTCCGCTGACATCACTGGTCGCGGCGGCGGCGGGAGCTTTGGCGCGGCGGGTCACCTTCTTCACGCCTGGCTTCGGAAGTTCTGCCATCTCGCACCGCCCAACGCTAGAAGTTCAGCTGACGGAGGCCTCCGGTTCAGACACCGTCAATCCAGGTACACAACGCCAGGTGTAGGCGTAAATGTCAGGTGTACCCGTGAACCTTGCGCCCGCGCAACGGCTGCCCACAGCGCAGTTTCATAAACGCAGTTTCGCCTACCCAATCCGCTGGGGGGGCGCCGCGAACGGGCATTCGTGACACCCGCTCCTTGCGCCGCCGCCAGCCCAATGGCCGCGATAGCCCACCTCATCCCAACGAGAAACGCAGCCATGGACGCAGCCACAGCAACTCCCCATCACCGAACCCACAGCCGCCGCCGACGAACGCGCCGCGTGTGCGGTGATCGAACTCGACCCGTCGCAGGCGGCGCAGCGCTCCTACATTTAGCTTTGGACGGGCGTTCCTACCCGGCTCACACCCCGATCGGAGCGCCGACGACTTCTAAAAGTTGATTGGCCGCGGGCAGAACCGTCTGGTGAGAGTGCTGATGTCCCTGTTTGGTAACTCGAACCCTTTGGTCACTCGGAGCCCGGCCCCGGCGGTGGACTACCACTTAGCGAAGCGCTAGCGTCACGGTAAACGTCAGGTGTCCGCGAGTTGAACAGTTCCGCTGGGCCGGGCAACGACGTAGTCCCCGGATTGGGCGCGTTCAGATGCCAGAGCCCCACAACCAAACGCATGTGCGCCGATCGGCGAAGCTAGCCGTGGCCGACGGGCCCCCCGCCGACCAGCCGGCTGTCAGCGAACCGGTCGGCGAGAAGCGGACGACGACGCTACGGCTACCAGTGATCACTGTGTCGGTGACGCGAGACCAGCGCAACACGGCGGTGGAGCGCAACACGGCGGTGGATGATGCGGCTGGCCAGCCGCAGTCGGGGTGGGGTCCGCGCGCGGGCAAGGTGGCTTTCTACGGTGGTATCGCGGCGTTGGGAGTGCTGGAGGTGATCGAGTGGCCCCTCGTGCTGGGACTGGGAGTGGGTACTTACGTGTTGCGCCGCATTGACCGGGCGCGCAGCACGGAGCCCGGGACAGACAGTGGCCCGGCCGTCAGCGGCGCTGACCAAGATGCGGCCGGTATCGGCTCCGAGGGGTGATTGACCGCCTGCTGCGTACGGCGACGTGACTGGCTACGCCCAGTAGGGCTGGCCCGGTCACCCGGGTGATCACCGGGCGGGCGCTGGCCGGTCCTGACGGGACAGCCGAACCAGTCTGCTCACCCAGGCCAGCGTCTTCGCCCGCCGCCGGCCTGTCCGTGCCCGCCCCGGGCCTGCTGCCCGAACCCGTCGAAGAGCACGAGCCGACTTCCAGCACACCCCGCGCCCAGCCATCGAGTCGCGACCCAGACCACGTCCACCGACACCACCGACACCATCGGCCTAACCACCAACGATCAGGTAAGGACATCGAAATGGTTTCCACAACGCAGACCGCGCGGTCCCGCGGGCAGGCAGCAACGCAGGACCCCGGCACCAACAGCGACCCGGCCGCCCACCACCGGGGAGGGCACCCCAACAGCGACGCTGCCGAACACGCCGTTCAGACCACCAGCGCGCACCTTCACCTCACCGTTGGTGACACCCGCGTCGATGTCACGGCGCCACCGCTGGACAAAATCGCCTTCTACATCGGCCTGACCTGCGCTGCCGCCTTCGGCTTGATCGAATGGCCAACGGCGGCCCTCACCGGCATCGGCCACCTACTCAGTGACGACCGGGGCAACCGGGCGATGCGAGCCCTTGGCGAAGCCCTCGACGCCGCCTAACCCCAGTCCGACGACCACCGCGATGGTTACACCGCACGACAACTGCACCACGTGACCCACCACACGGAGGACATCATGGCCAGCGTGGACGAGCACGGCAAGGCGTCCTCGGACGCCGCTGCTGTCTGCCGACGTTCCGAGGAGGCCGTCCAACGGCGGCACCCCAGTTTCCTTCGGCCGCTCTTTGACGACGAGCCCGTGTGGGCGCGGGACTTCGAGGACCTTTCCTATGAGTGGCGGCGGCTGTTCAGCGAGCTGCTGGGCACGTTCTTTCTCGTGTTGGTGGGCGCCGGCGGGGCCGTGGTCGGTGCGCTGACGCACGACGGGATCGGTCGTGGCGCGGCGGTCGTCGCGCCGGGGCTGATGGTCGCGGCGATCATCTTGTTCATGGGCGCGGTCTCCGGCGCGCATCTGAACCCCGCGGTGAGCCTGGCGTTCGCGGTGCGCGGCGACTTCCAGTGGCGCCGGGTCCCCGGCTACGTGCTTGCCCAACTGCTCGGCGCTTCGGGCGCCGCGGCGGTGCTGCGAGCAATGTTCGGCACAGCCGGGCATCTGGGCGCTACCGTGCCTGAGCCCGGCTTCACCGGCGGTCAGGCGTTCGGCATGGAGGTGCTGCTGACCTTCGGATTGGTCAGCGTCATCCTCGGTGTCTCCTCCGCCGCGCAGAACGTCGGTCAGTTCGCCGCTATCGGTGTCGGCTCCTACATCATCCTGGCCGGGCTCTGGTCCAGCCCGGTCAGCGGCGCCTCAATGAACCCGGCCCGTTCGGTGGGGCCCGCTCTGGTTTCCGGGGACCTGCACCAGTTGTGGATTTACCTGATCGCGCCGCCGGTCGGCGCGATCGCAGCGGTCGGCGCCGCCTGGATTCTGCGTGGCTCCGGGGGTGACCGCACCGCTCGCGCCGCCGCCGAAGGCAAACTCCACCGCAACTGAACCCAACCTGGACGGACGAGGCGACTGTTGTACCTCGACGACGCTCATCTTCATGTGCTGCCGCCGCGCGGACACCGACAGCTTGCTGACCCGACCGCCGGAGCCTGCGGGCGCGTCGCCTACGTTCCCCTGGGGCGCTGAACCCGGCCGTCATGTGCAGCGCTTGGATGTGGGCGGCTCCCTGGCCGGTTCATCCCTCACGCACTTTGCCGTCGTCGGGCTCGTGGCGGTGGCCGCCAGCGATCCATGTTGTTGCGCCCCGGGTCGCACAGCAGCACAACGAGAGGCAGTCCATGTCCTGGTTAACGAGTAATTCCGCCGAGCTCGGTTACACGGCGGCCAAGGCCACGCTGATGTACACGACAGCGATCATCGGGCTGCGCCTAAGTGAACGGCGCACCCTGGCCCAGTGGTCCACCATCGACTTCGTGGCCGCGGTCGCGGTAGGAGCGATCGTCGGCCGAACAGCCATCGCCTCAACTCAAAGCTTCCTCACCGGAGCGGTCGCGCTGCTGGTGCTACTGACGTTGCACCGCCTGATCAGCCTCGCCCGGTTCAACCAAAGGCTCGCCGCACTTGTCGACCACCGCGTTCGGCTCCTCGTCCGAGATGGGAAGGTGCTGGAACGGGAACTGCGGCGGTGCGGGGTGACCGAAGACGACTTGTCTGCTCACCTGCGCCAGCGCGGCGTGCTGACGCTCGCCGACGTGAAATTCGTTCTGTATGAGGCCAAGGGCGGCATCACCGTCGTGCCCACCGCGACGTCCGAGCCGACCGAACTTCTAGACAGCGCTCTTCGGAAGGTCACGGCCAGGTCCGAAGGGCCGTGAGAACGCGGCGGCGGATCAGGCTGCGTCGTGGGCGTCGCCGTGGGCGCGGAGCGCCCGGTTGCCACGGTCGCCGCTGAGTAGGGGGCTGACACCGGTCGGCACGGCGATCGGCCATTCGATCCACCGAGGGCTGCTCCGCCGGTCAAGCCGGCGTAAGGGGCCAGCTGGTCGGCCGGCAGCATCATCGTCACCTCGACGGTGCGGTCTGCAAGAGTTGATGTGGATCTGTGCGTTGCTGTCAGCGATGACTCAGCTCGCTCACACAGGTGCCGGCTCGGTGTCCGAATCTGTCCTCGGCCCGATACCGGGGGTCGGCTGAGCCTCACCGCCGCGCGATCGGCCTCCGTGCGTCACGTTCCGCGCTGACCGGCGCGTCGTGGTATCGCTAACATCAGCTGGCTGCCGCACCGCTGCGGTTTCGGCGTAGCGGCATCGGCGAAGACCTGCGCCGTTTACGCACCGCGTCCTGGCCGAATCGTTCTTTGGGCCTGTTCTTGGACACTGACAGAAGGGGGCTCACGGGTGGGTCACGGTCCTGCGTCATCACTGGGTGATCGGCTCAGTGTGGTGTTGCTGACGTACAACTGCGCGCATCGCATCGAGCCGGTCGTGGAACGGCTGCTGGGTCTAGGGCTGCCGGTGATCGCCGTGGACAACGGCTCGCGGGACGGGACCGCGGACGTGCTCGAGCGTTAGGGCGTACCGATAAATAACCACATCTTTTGGTGAGATGTGCGCGATACTGTGGTAGTGGCGATCAGCGTGGATGTGGTGCAGGCGTTGCGGGCGAAGTTCGAGGCGGTGCTCCCGCATCTTGAC
>JAABUW010003388.1_pt1 | contig 22840 bp, 13 predicted proteins | sample 5560081 | NCBI WGS metagenome assembly JAABUW01 (sample SAMN10711882, study PRJNA513363) | rock metagenome | isolation source: Antarctica rocks | place: Antarctica: Victoria Land, Knobhead sud
TCTGCACTTTGCTGGATAAGGCGCCGAGTTGCCGGCGTTGTCGTGGCGCAGCCGTGTGGTAGTTTTCCCATAAGGTTGCCTGAAAGTTACGACTCAAAACCCCTCCCCCATCCTCCGGGACCATACAACTAGCACTTTCTGGATGGCTCCCCGCCTGCTCAGTTCCAGCAATTGCTGAATTCCCGCCCGGTCCTGGTTGCGGCGGGTCCCGCTAACCTTCTCCGCAATCTCGGCCACGACCTGTACTGCCTGACTCCGGGCCACAGCGCGCAGGTCTTCCAGCTGCCGCTGGTAGTCCTGCTCCTTTTTGGAGACGCGCACAAAGATGACCGCCAGTTGCATGGCGCAAAGCTACCCCGAGCCCTGTGTCAAGAAAACCACTCGGTTTTCTTGACACAGATTTTAGCGTCCCGCATCCGCTAACAAATAGGTTTGGCTCCCCTTCTCATAGAGCAAATCAGCCCGACCCTTGAGTTGATGCAGTTCAAGTGATACAGTTTAGCCAACCGTTAATTCGCCTATTGCTACCTATCTAGTCTGAACGAAACAAGTCGTCTCCCCGACTACCTAGGTGCGATTTTGAACAGTTATCGTACCTAAAGTAGCAGCCGGGTTTTGCCTGGTAGTTACCAGCCTGTCTCGGCCTGTAAGCCATATCAGGGGTCGCACAATAGTAGGAACGGAAAACAACGGTTGAGGAACCCGGTCGGCTGGATGTTAGCCGGTCCACGTTTGCTCAGGCGGGGTAGCTCGGAATGTTAAACAAGTGGTCCCATCTCGGGGCAGAGGGTTTACTGGCAGATTTGCGGATAGCCAGTCGAGATGGGTCGTTTCCGGCTGCCTAAATGCGCCCGTTTAGCAGCGATGGGGCGCCTTCTGGAGGTAGTCGCGGCTGCTTCCCCCGCAACGGCAATTAATTAACCGCTAGCTGGCACCCGCCCTGGTAGGTAGAACCCAAGGCCCTCAGCAGATAGACCCCCGACGGCAGTCCGGCCAGGGAAAGGGTCACCTCTCCGTTGCCAGCGGGTAACTGCGCAGGCAAGGCGCGCACCAGCCGGCCCAGGACATCGCGCAGCTCCACGGCGACCGGCTCGTTCCCGACGGGCAGTCGCAGCGTTACCTGCTCGTGCGCCGGATTGGGGAACGCCTCCAGAACTAACTGGGAACTGGCCGGCCGGGTCGCTGTCACCAGGGGCAGGTGATTGAAAAATACATCAATGCCGTGCGGCATCCCCGGGTTAGATACGTCGTTGCCAGTGTAGATATCCAGCGCCCCGTCCCCGTTCAGGTCCGCCGCGGCCGCCATGCTGAACGGCTCTAGTCCAATCAGCACGGATGTGGCGGCGGCAAACTGGCCCCGTCCGTCGTTGAGCAGCACCTGCACGATGCCCCGGTCAATGTTGATGAGCAAGTCCAGGTCACCATCGCCGTCCATATCGCCGAAGTTGACGTGGTAGGTGCGGCTGAGCACCGCCACGTTTTGCAACGCGCCCAGGCCCCCGGTCCCGGTCCCGGGCACCAGGCTGATATTGGCTCCCTGGTAGCTGGAGCACAGCACGTCGGCGTGCCCGTCCCCGGTGAAATCGCCGACCGCCAGTTCAAAGCAAATCGGGTTGATGGTGCGTGTCACCCCCGCCGTAAACTGCCCGGTACCATCGTTGAGGTACACCCCCAGCGTCGAGCCCGCGACGACGAGCAAATCCAGCGCCCCGTCTTCGTTCATGTCTGCTGCGCCCACGTCCTGGACCGAGAGTACTACCGGCCGGGTGTAGGCGGGCGCGCGCAGGCCATCGGCAGACCCCGGCAGGAAGGAGAGCAACGCCCCGGTGCCGGCGGCCTCAGTCACCACGGCATCGGGGTACCCATCGGCGTTGAAGTCGCCGGTGATGAGCTGCGCCGAGTAGGCGGTCGGCAGCAACTGCGTGCCCGGTGCGAATGTGCCCTGGCCCGTGCCCAGGCTCAGCCAGACCCCGTTGCCAAACGTGCCGCTGGAGAGCAAATCCAGTCGGCCATCGTTGTTGAAGTCCGCCAGGTGTAAATCCACGGGCTGCGGAGCTGCGGAAACGGGCGCGGCCTGCGTGGTGAACTGGCCCGTGCCGTCATTGAGGCACACGTGGGTCGTGGCAAACTCGCCGACGACCAAATCCAGGTCCCCGTCGCGGTCCAGGTCGCCGGCCACCACAATTTTGGGAAGCACGCTCGGCGGGGTGCTGATGGTGAGCGGGGCGGTGAAGGTGGCCGTGCCCCGCCCCGCCGCCGCCAGAAACTCCACCACTTGCGCCGGGCTGCTCACGCTGGCCGGCACCGTCACGCTTACGGACTCGCCGGGGGCGAAGGCCTGGGCCGGCAAAAAAGAAAGCTGCCGCGTGCCGGCCCCGCTGAACGTGCCCGCCCGCTGGCCCAGGAGCTGCGTAGTGGCCACCCGAATGCCGGTGGGGTCGGCGACCGGGCCGGAAAAGGAGAGCGTTACGGGTCCGCTACGACTACCCGCCGGGGAGTTACGCGTGGGGCTACTCTGCTGCAAGGCGGGTAGCTGGGCCCAGCCCAGCAACGGCAGCCAACCAAGCCAGACCCCAAGAATAGTAAATTTTTTCATATCGACTGGCTTGAAAACTTAAGGGGGAGGAGGAGCCGGAAAAGATACCCCCCTGCCACGCTACGCCCGGCAGCCGGCTGAAGCACTCAACAGCGGAGCCAGCTAGCGCGGGCACTCAAACACGGGCAAAAGGGGCTTGCCCAGGGCGGGGTAGATGGTCAGGCCGGATTGGGCATCCACGTAGCTGTCGGCGGCTGGATTGTCACCGTAGGCCACGCCATATACATGGTCCTGGGGGCCGGGATTAATTTCCCGGGTCATCACCGTTTGTGGAATGGAGTCTTGGAACCAGTACCAATTCGCCTGTACCCCATCTGAAAAGGAGCCCGTGTAGAGCCGGGTGGCCTGGTAGTTGGTGGGCGATACGTTCTTGCTGGTCGAGAAGAACAACCGGCGGTACCGGGGCTGAGCAGGGGTGCTCGGCGCGTTCAGACGTCCCATATAGCGATACCACTGGTAATCAATCAGCTCCCAGCTGCGAAAGAAGGTGACGGTGGTCGTGGAAAGCTGCCCCAGCGTAACGGCTTTGGGTGCGGTCGCCGGGCTGGCCGTAATCGTGAGGGAAGGCGTTTGGCAGGTCCCATACCCAGTTTTGGCGAAAGCAAGCCGCTGGGCACCGAGCGGCAGCTCCAACTGAAAGCTGCCGCTCGCATCGGTGCTCGTGTTCATAGTTTCATGGTCCACTACGCTGACTACCACGCCGCCCTTGTCCGGTATGGGTTTACCGAATTCATCCACCAGCTGTACCGACCCGCGGTAGGTACTGTGCGGCCCGTTCGCGGCCGGGTCTCCCTTGGTGCAGGCGCTCCCGCTAATTCCCAGAAGGGTCAGGAGTAAAAATGTATTTTGCCGGGTATAAGTGCTCATAAATCAGAAAGCATAAGCGTAAGGCCAATATTTGTTAGAAAGCTGACCCCATCCTGTTTGGGGTGCTCAGCGGGTGCTTGCTCTAAAGTTAGGGGGTACAGCTCGCTGGGGCGTATATACTTCCGCCGGTTTGTCGTACCTGACCGTAAGTAGGACTTTCCGTGTTCATATCCTTCTGCTGGGGATAAGCATAGCCCGTGTAGGCCCCCGAAGCGTTAGTTTCGCAAACCAGGCCCTGGTCTACCCAGTTGGGAGTTTTCATTTGCGCGTAGTTGTAGGAGGATTCTTGGAGCAAGCGCGCCGCAAGGGCGGTATTGCCGGCCGGTGCTAACACTTCCTTAAATACTTTCACTATTTTACCCGCCGCGTCATATTGATACCGGGTAAAGAGATTGTCATTATCCAGCACGGCCGTCAGTTGCCGGGTAGTCGGGTCGTAGACACTGGTCTGAATGGGGGCATCGAGGGGGTGAAAACGAAAATCATCCACGTATACATCGCTGCTGCCACTACGGCGGCAGCCGACGGTGAGCTGCTTGCCGGCTGCGCTGGCCGGGATATCCACGGTGACGGTCAGTAAATCCCAATCCCCCGCGTGCTTGGTAGTAGAGTTGGTGCGGCTGGCCTCTACTACAGTTACCCCGTCGTAAGCCAGGTAGAGGCGGGCACTGCCATCCGCGTCACTTTTATGAACCCACACGCTCGCCCGGTAAGTATGGCCCGTACTTACGTCACTGCCGATAACTGTCTTATAGGTAAAGCCCAGGGGATTATTCTGAGTGAGGAAGGAGCTGAATTGCCCGGTGTGCTGCTGCAAGGAGCTCTGGCGGCCCCCATCGCGTACTTCCCCGCCAAAATGGGAAGTAGCCCCCGCCGTTGATTGGTCCTCCGCCCCGGAGTAGGCAATTTCCGTAAAGCGGGCATTGCGAGCGGCTGCTAAAACCAGACTTTGCCCGTGTCCCGTCTTCTGCGTCGCGTACTGGTTATTCAAATCCTTCGACTCCAGCGGGCGGGAATAGTGGTCATACAGCGTTACTTCCCCCACGTTAAGCCAATTGCTGGCCTGCGTTGCCCGGTTCCAGTTGTAGGGTACGAATCCGGCATAGGTCCCGTCTTGGTTGAGCCGGGGTGACTGCCAAACGTAGGTGCGGTGCTGACGCCAGACGGGAACCTGCGCCGCCGGGTCAGGTTTATACGTATCAGTGGAAGCATCGTAGAGGCGGTAGTTGTTCCAGTCGCTTTTCCACGTCTGGATGCCAGCCGTGAGCAGCGCTGGATTGGGCGTCCCATTATCCTTATAGGTGTAGGTGGCCGCCGCCTGCGTCAACATCTGCCGGTTACCAGTTGCCTCCACCTTGGGACCCATGCCGGGATAAAGTGTGTAGGCTGGCACCTGCCGACTCCGGTACTTATCTCCCAGCGAATTAATCATCGACGTTTCCAGTACGGCTCCGGTGTAGAAGTCATAGAGCGTATTTTGAGTAGTAGCGGCTACGTTGTTGCGGGTGGTCGTCGTGCTGAGCAGCGTCGTGGGGAGGTAATTCTTGGTAGTGTAGTTTAAATGATAATTGGGACTGCCGTAGTTAGTCCCGTCAACACCCAGAAACTCGGATGTTATAGCCGCCTCCGTAAAGGTACCCTGACTGGCAATTCCTTCCGCATTAGGCAAAGAGGAAGCATAATTGAATACGGTGCTGAACTCCAGCGTGCCCCGACCATTGTACTTGCGAATACTAGCGGCTTGACCTAGCAAGCCCATGTCTACATCGACTTTGTTACTGTATTGGGACAGCCTATAAGGCCCACTATTGTAGCCGTTAGCGGGAAAAGCCATCAAGGGATACGTGCTGGATTGTACTTTACTCACCTGAACAGGGCGTACCATCGACGAAGTGGCCGTGTAGAACGCATATTCCTCGCGCTGGTCGATATCAGTGGGCGTAGTGAAGTTGCCCCGCAGGACGGTCACCAAGCCATACATCACTCCGGTGCTAGGATAGTCAAACAAGGAATAAAAGGGATAATTCACTTCCTTAACCGACTCGGGCTCTTTGGAAATCACGCCGGAGCTATTACTATCCGTAAAACGTGAACCAGTATACTGATACTTAGTAGTATAGGTAACCTGATTCTCATCCGTTGTTTGCACAGCTGCCACTCGAATATCCCCCCCGTTTTTATTAATAGGCAACTCGATGGAGCCTAAAAACCTGGAATTAATCTGGGCAGTTATAGGGTGGTCCGCTATAGGGTCTATTCCGCAATCGCACTGGCCGTTTCGAGGCGATAAATACTCACCGTCTTTTAAATTCAAGGTGATAGAGGTAGCAGTTACTGCCGTTATTTTTCGGGTATCATTGAACTTACGGGTGAATACCGTTTCCTCATACAGTGGCGTACAATAATTGGCCGGGGCGCATCCAGTATTATAGTAGCCAAAGTAGTTGCCACTAAAATTTACGTTATCCCCCACTTTAAAATACTTACTCGCATCAAGGCCTGTCGTGCTATTTACTGAAAATTGATTGGTTATTCCATTAGACCTCAATGACAAACGACTACTCCCAAATTCCGATACGTGCGCGTACTGGTCGCGTTCGTAGGTAACTGTAGTGATCGCACCCAGGGGATTGGTAATCTGCGTGAGTGACCAAGCTGCGCCATCCTGCGAGGCTTGGACGAAATCAGTGGCTGGTCTGTGGCTGGTAGCTGCCGTAGTACCAGCGCTGCAATACATACCAAAGGCATCCCAGCGATTGGGGTCATACTGGGGATTGAAGCCATAGTCAAAACGAAAGTCGGGAATCAACTTCACATTGTTAGCCCCGTAGGTAGCAACGCTCTCCAGGGTTAGCTTACCGAGGCGCTTCGCGGCGGAGTAAACTGAGCCCATTGGGGGGGGAGTGTTGGCGCTGGCAAACGAATTAGGGGTTCCCTGACACAGTCGGTAAGTATAATTCAACACGACCCGCTTCAAGCATTTACTGTTCAAAAACGGACGAATCGCACTGTTTGCCGCGATGTCGCTCTGGTCATATACCTTGGCGAAGGTATCCTTTCCGCCTAGATTCGCGTCGCTCCCGCCGGCCGCGCTGAAGCCCGTGGAGGTCTGCAAGGCTTGCAGGTCCTGATTATTGAGGACAATAATTTCATCTAGGCGCAAGGAAGAAGCCGGAGTAGTCTCATCGATACCCAAGTTGGAAGCTGCGGAGCTGAGGCCGTTGTAATGACCCCGCCCATCCAGGCGCACACTCTTGATAAATAAGGCGGTGTGCGTGCGCGTAGCGATTGAATTCAGGTAGTACGTTTCCTTAGCTCCTTCCTGATAAGAGAGTACGGTGGCATCCGACTGGCTTGGTTCCTCCCCGACGTAGGGCTGACGCCATTTGAACTGCGAGGAGAATTTTCCGTATGAAAACCGCACCCAGGTACCCAGGTCCGCGTCATCTACTACCCCCACGGTGCCCTGGTCCACATAATCGGGGCCGGTAATAGCGGTTAACAGCCAGGCTGTCGCGTAGTTGTAATTCGCGTTATCCGAGCTGCCCTTGGGACCCGTTTTTCTGGTTGATACGCCACCAGTACTGCTGCCGTTAAGCTTGCGGGTGTGGCTGAATTGCTGTAAGTGCTCTACTGGCAGCGAATAGTGATAGGTGGTACCGTCTTCCGCCGTCACGGCAAAGGCCCCAATGCCATTTTGGGGACGCACAGCCCGGAAGGGATTAGCGGCTCCGGGTATTAATACGGTCGAGTACTGAGGTTCTAGTACTTTGGTGGTCGTACCATCAGGATTTTGTTGCATTGCTGGCTTGTACCCAATGACAGTAGTCTGATACGTATCTTTTGGTTCAGGAGCATTAAATTCCAAAATGGGTTTAGAGGCGCCGGCAACCTGGTAGGCATCGCTGAGTTCCTTATTAGTGTACCAGGCAACTTGCTTGCCCTGAGTCAGATTTTTGCCGTTCAATCCCTTGCGGCTCGCTTCCGTGCGGGCCGCCGACGTATTCTGGTCGGCGTCATACAGCTTGGGGTCCGTAATAACTAATTGAGAATTCTGCCAGTAGGAATTGAGATTCGCCGGCGAATTATCGCTCCCACCGGCAACGCCCGCGGGAGATACCGACGCTGGGTCATTCGTATTACCCGCATAGGTGTAGGTATTGGAAGCCGAGTTGTCGTAGCGAAAAGCTACTTTGCTTTTATCCCACGGAACCAGGTTGTACTTGGCGTGCTGGGCCAGCATCTTACGGGGATAAGCCAGGCTGCCCACATCAAGCCGTTGCGGGCGAATGGAGCCCGACACCCCCGCCCCCATTACCGTGAAATCGTCATGGGCAATACTGATGGGTAACAGGCTATTACCCCAGTAATCATCCATTGGATTGGACCACTGCTGCATATCCGACCCGATGTCAGTAATGACATTTCCCTGTTCCGTACTGGTCTTAGTGTATTTAAACGACAAAGCCTTGCGGCTCTTGTTAGCCGCCAGGTTAGCCGGACCATCAAATATGGCGGGGCCGTAGCGACCTGGGTCTTTCAGGTCGTTGCCGACCGGCTGCGTTCCGTTAGCGCTCAAGTTACCAAAGTTGAGCGAGCCAAACGCAGCTTCTTTGGTCGTATCGTTGGTAAATACCCAGTAGTTAGTGCGGAACCAGGTGTGTTCGTATTTGGTCGTGGGCTCGTTGAAGCCGCCGCCACTGGGGCCTAGCTTGCCGAAGGCTGCGATGCCCACGCCGGTCGCCAGCGCCCCGGCCGCCTGGAGGGCAACCTTAGCACCTGATACTCCCTGCGCGATACCCCCTATCCCGGCCCCTACCCCCACGGTAGCTACCGTGACGGCGGCACTGGCCAGCTTGATGGCGTCAATGGAAAAGCCGCCATCACGGGAGCCACCGATGCCCGCTATGTCGCCGGATTGCAGCTTGCCCCCGCTCCAGCCGGCGCTGACGAACCCCAGCAGGCTGGCCGAGCCGCTGTGGCCCGTCTCGGAATTCCAACCCAGGTTGAGTAGGCCGGGTACGCCCCCGTACCAGCCTTTGTAGCCGTCATCGGTATAGGAGTTGGTCGCCAGCTCGCCGTTAGCGTCGTCGGGGTAGCCGTTCACGTTGCGCGCGATGGAACCGGGGTTCATGCTCCAGCCCAACCCGACCCAGGAGGCCTCCTGCTCCAGCTTGATGCCGGCCCGGTAGGTGAGCGGCAGCGAGAAGGTGGTTTCAGGACCGGGCACTTCCAGCACCGGCAGGTTATAGGTCAGGTCCCCGGTAGTCAGGCTCACCAAATCCGTGGAGCCGGGCGACTCGAAGCTCGTGAACTCGGGCTGCCCTGGGCCCATTAGGGCGTAGCTGAGGGTAGGGGCAGCGATGGAACCGACCAGCTCCAGCAGAAAGAAGCTGGCGACTGCCCGGCGAAGCGTAACGTTACGGAGCATAGTGTCAGAAAACGGGTGGAAAAAGAATTAATGCGGGCGGCGCTGCCCCTCGCGAGCGGCCTTGATATCGTGGGCGGTGAAGGTGAAGCGACGGGTACCCAGCTCCAGCTTCTCCCCTTTGAAGGTGATGAAGCAGCCGTGCCGGAGCTGCTGCTCGGAAACCGGGAAGACCAGGAGCACGGAGCTATGGCCAGTGCTGCCGTACTGCCGGGGGTAGCTGGCGGTGATGGCGGCTATGGAATCAGTTTGGTTGGGCAGACGCAGGTAGACATCTTGGGCGATGTCGTAGTTGAGGTATTGGAGAACGCGGGTGTAGAGGGGAGCATTGGCGATGTATTGATTTTCTATTTCTTGGTTATTATTGGTTAAGGCTAGAATAAAACTTGATTCACTTTTCGCCAGTGACGCGGAAAGATGCTGTGCTTTTGCTATTGGTCGGTAAGTGCAGTTGATAACTTGAGGAGAATCTTGTGTAGGAGAGGTAGGGGGCGGAATTAGAGTTGGTAGAGTAAGAGTCAAGAAATTCCCTAGCAGAAGATTAAAAAGATGGTAAATTCCATAATTATAGAAATTTATATTATTTATTAAATAAAATTTGAAATATTTTATAAATATACCGAGCATTGTTAGTTAATAAAATTTAATGAGAATAAGTAAAAATATTTGTCATTACATATAAAATAGTAAATTTAATTATTAGAATGATAATGGTCAGGAATTATGCTACGCCAAACTAGCGGCAATTCAAAATATAGTATTAAAAACCAACTTATCAATAATAAAAAATACTTTAAATTTAATTAAATAAGCTTATTTTTTAAGAAAATTAACTATTGAGAATAACGCTACAGTAATGATGCTTACAGCAAGCCAAATTATCGACGTAATAACTATTGGCAGAGCCCCGTGCCCCATATGCAAGTCAATGCCTTCGTAATATAAGTAACTATAAATATTATACATAATATCTAACGTAAAAAATATAAAAAATATATATATTATACTTATTAAAAGTCGTTTATTTTTTAGCTTAAAAAAAGAATAACAATAGCAGCCTGTTGCAATCGTGCATATCGTAAAAAATATTGCCACGTAAATTAAGGGAGATAGTCTAGTCATGATTTATATTCGTAAATAAATTCTTTTCAGGCAATTCTTTGCCCGATGTGAATTGGTTTAAATAGTAGTTTGTCACCTGTTGTAAATTGCTGTTAACACCAGGATAACTGACTTCTTGTATAACATGTAAACCTTGGCTTAACAAAGATTCACCACCTGGACCAAGTCCTTTCCACGGTTGAAAGCCAGCATGAGCAGGTGAGGTTGCATCTTGAAGTGTGTGCAGTGCTAAACCGAAATGATAGTATGCACTGCTTAGATTACCTGATGCAAGCAATCTTTGACCTCTATGATATTCTAAACGCACAAAATTATCTGCGAGTCTCATTGCTTCTGATTTACTTTGACTATGCCTACCATCACTCATGGCATGTTTAAAAGAATTCTCAGCTGATTGAGACCCTGGTCCGTTGTCTGCATCTACTGTTGCTTTATTAAGTGCCAAATTGATAATATCCGCCCTTTCAGAAAGGTCCAAATATTTCCCTTGTTCTTTTGTAGCTACATAATTTGCTGTTTGATGAACGAATGCACCACCTTTAGAGGCCCACTTAGGAGACGATAAAATACGTGGGATTGACATGGCTGCCCCAATACCAAAGGAAGGTGCTGCTGACAACGCAAAAGAACCTGCTGACGAAAGGCCAACGCCAAGGTAGTGTAAGAGTCCCCATTGTTCAGCACCATTTAAAAGAGGTATAAATCCCCCATCTGGGTCTACGCTGGAGACAGGATTGTTACCCATGCCCACATAAGGCGAGTAAAACTGCCCCATTGGGTCAGGCGCCGTCCAGCGCCCGATGCGCGAGTCATATAAGCGCAACACAAAGTCATCCGTCCCAGTGTCCTCGTCCTTCTCGGCATACTGCCCCTGGTAGCCGTGGCGGTACTTCTTGGTGCCAATGAGGTAGTTTAAGCCCGGTAGCGGGGCACCGTAGGCGTAAGTGTGCTGCTCCTGCACAATCATGCCCCCGGTTTGCTCTACCGTCAGGTCATCGAAGAAAATATACGTGCTGAGGTCAGTTGAAGTAGCGGTCAATTCTACCGTGCCGCCTTGCTGCACCCTCACTCCCAGCTGTAATTGCTGCCAACTGCCGGCACCGCCGGGTAGAAATACCTGTTCCGGCTTGCCAACCGCATTGCCATTCTCATCCTTTACCTGGTATTGTATCCACGCATTATAGGTAGCGGTAGTGCCGAGCGGCTGCGAACCGCCCAGACTAGCCGTAGTAGCCGGTAGGTCAATTGCTTTTCGTTGCAGCGGAATACTGACCCCTACGGCCAACCGGTTAAGCCAGCGCCAGCCTCCCGCTGGCGGCTGGGATAAGCGGCCGGCCTCTGGCCGGGTAGCCGCCTCATCGCCCACCGCGGCCGCGCCCAACAAGAGGAAGGGGCGTATCCGCGGGGGACTGGCCACCACGTTGGGATGGGCGAAACCCCCTACTGCCGGCGCTTTCGCCCAAGCGGTAAAGGTGATGGTATCGCCTTTCTGAACCGTAACTACGCGCTTCAAGGTAGGTGCTGTCGCTAGCCGCCCATCCAGCTCCGCGACATAGGTGCCGCTGTGGGCTCCGCTACCGGGCTGCACCCCGTACGTACTGCTACCTTGAAATGCATACTTAGCTGGCACTCCCCCCGGCTCCATCGTTTCCGTGCCTTTATCGGTGGAAGGCTTGTGAAAAACCACGCGGGCGTTGCCTAGGTGGTCGTTCAGCTCGTAGCGCGGGTCCACGCTGCCATCGTCGAGGCGCACGAGCGCGCCCAGGCGACTGGCGGCGTACAAGGGCACCTCACTACGCTGCAAGGCCCCCACTGCCTCCTGCACGTAGGTGCTGACCTCATTGCCCTGCATATCACGCACCGAGTAGGTAGTGCGCAGCAGCTGGCCCAGCGGGCCGTAGCTGGCTTTGCTGGCCCGGAAGCCCCGGTCGTCGTAGGTATAGGTGGCGATGGGAATGGGCGTGCGCAATTGATAATAGTCGTACACGTTATTACGGTATACGCCTATTACTTTGCCGGTCACGTCGTAGCGCAGGAAGCGCTGGCCCTGCTCATCCCGCTGCCGGGTCATCTGACCCGTATTGTCGTAGTCATAATCCAGCACGGCGGAGCCGGCTGGGTTATTGACGGCCAGCAGTCGGTTAGAACCTAGGGCGTATTGGTAACTAAAATTGTCGGTGGCCGCGCCTGTGCTGCTGGTGCGGCGCAGGCTGCCGATGTTACCGTTAGCATCATAACTCAGATTGTCCTCCCCATTCGCTTTCGTGGGACTGAAGGTGAAGGTAGCACCATTGGCCACCGTGGCGAAGTCGGCTTCGAGCAGTTGACCCTTCGCGTCGTAGAGGTAACCCATGCCGTAGGCTTGGGTATTGGCGTTGGTATTATCATTCGGGTTCGCCGCGGTGCGCCAGGAGGTGGCTCGCAGTGTACCATCGAAACGCTGCTTGCCCTGATTCAGGGTTACGGTAGGGTTGAGTGCTGCCACCTGCTGGCTGCGGTAGTCGTTGTCAAAGTAATCCTGCCGCATCCCGAACAGGTCCTTGAACATGCCCGAGGCGTTGGGGCCGTCCTTGCCGGGGTCCAGGCTGCGTTGCGAGTTGTTGATGCTCTTGAGCCAGCCCTGCACGGTGTAGGTGTAATCAATGCCTTGCAGGTTGCCGGCCAGCTCTACCCGCTTGAGCGGGCCGTGCAGGTAGTAGCTATAGCTGGCCCGCAGGGTTTTGTTGAAGCCATCGAGACTGGTGAAGGCCTGGAGCAGACGCTGATTGGCATCGTATAGGTAGTGGTGATAGAAGGCATCGGTCTGGTTCTGCTGGTACGCTACAGTCGTCACGTTACCGGCCGCGTCGTAAGTATAGTCCAGGGTCTTGCTACCCACTACTGGCTGCTCCTGCACCATCCAGGTTAGCTGGCCCAGGTCGTTGTAGCTGTACCAGGTGGTCGCGCCGTCCTTGCTGGTCTTGGCCACCGCCCCGAGCACGAAATCCTGCCCGCGCCCGCTCAGCTGCGCGTCCTGGAAGGGCTGGTCGTACCACACCTGGTTACGCTGGCTGCACCGGCCGGGCTCCAGGCCCCCGCTCCGGGTGCGGTCTTCCAGAATGGCCGCGTTCAGTACGCTGTTGGTTAGCTTCGTGGTGTTATAGTTGTAGAATACCTGGATGTAGTCCAGATTAATGCGGCCGTTATCGGCTGCATCGTAGCGAAACTCGACGGTATTCGGAGTCGTGTTATTGGTTAGAGGTATCAGTAGCGTCTGGGTGGTCCAGTTACTCCAGCTGCCCGTCGGCGCGAAGCTGACTTGCTGGATGAAGACTTGGTTGACGTACAAGCTCAGCGTGCGCGTATCGCTGTAGCCGGCGGCGTAGCGCACCTCCATCGCGAAGCTTTCCGTCGTGGGCGCGGGCACGGTGAACTTGACGTTGGACGTGCCCGGCTGCTCGATGTAGGCCGCGAAGCCGCTGCCGCTGTAGCCGGGCCAGGAAGAATTAGTAGAGGCTCCTACCAGCTGCGCCTGCTCGGCTTCGTAGCGCTGCCCGGGATTGGCGAGGGGCGACTCAAAAACGACACCCTGGCTCCGGTCGGTCGCCATCGTGTACTCTCCAGCTTCCACTGCCCGGCCGGCCGGGTCATAGTTGGAGTAGGAGAACCGGCCTTCAAGGGCTTGTCGGGCACTCTGGGAAAAACGGATACGACCGTCCTGGGCATACACGTACTGGGTCGTGCCCTCATCGGGACTACTGGTTTGTAGTAGCCGGCTGTTGTTGTCGTAGACGTTGCGCGTGATATAGGTGGGCGTAGAGCTGTCTGCCTGGCGTACCAGCTCTACGTCGTCGAAACGAATCGCGGTGCTTTGATTTGAACTGGAATAAAAGCCGATTTCGCACTGGCCATTCGTTACCAAAATGTCCGTTAGGGTAAGCTGTTGCCAGGATGTCCAGTCACTCATCACAGGAAAAGCAATCTCCTTTACGGCCCCACCATAGTTCTGCGCCCGCATAACGGCCGTCAACTGGCCGCCGATATTTTGTACCCAGGCCCGCAAGGTATAGAGACCGTTAGGCAGATTAGTGACAACCTGATAGGTATAGGCATTCCACGTTCCGCTTGGCTGCCACTGAACGCCATAGTACGTTCCCGAGTGCGCTGGTGTAAAGTTCTGGATGTAAGATGCCCCGGCTGGCGTAGTTGTGCTGGCCCAGCCAGTGGGCGTAGTCGTCACCGCCTGGTCTTGGTCGAAGCTGCTGTTGCGAACGTAATTCGAGCCTCCCGGCAGCCCGTTGGGGGCTACGGTAGCCACTACCCGGCCCGCATCATCGTAGTAGGTGTAACTGAAATTGCCGTAGTGAACCTGATAGGAAAAGTCAAATTGCCCGCTGGTAGCCAGCAGCCGATAGAATCCGGGCGTTAAGCTCAGGGTTTGAGAACCCGTATAAGCCTGTTCCGCCACCGCACTGTTGACCAAATCAATAACGACGAAAGTCCCCACGCCGCCGTTCCCATCCGTCACCGTCACGGCCGTAGGAGAAGCGGAAGCACTTACATGGATATCCTGGTACATGGGGCTACCGGCCGCGTTGCCCGCATTAGCATTCACGGAGCCGGTTAGAGTCATGGCCGGGTACTGGTCGCCGCTCAGGCAGCTAGCCAGCGCCTGACCTTCCCGATTAGCAAAGACTAAGCTTTCCACCCCGTTGGGATTCACGCTCACTACCTTCATGCCCTGGGCCCGCAGACTCGTCGTCGCGCTGCCCGGCACGAAAGTGGGACGGAAGCTACTATAATGGTCTAGCTCGTTGAGCAAGGGGAAATCGCGTCCTTTAGTCTCGTGACCCGCGCCCATCCGAAACTTGTCGCCTGGACCCGCCGCCCGGCGCATGCCCCCTAGCGGCCCCATAGTCGGCTCACTCAGGCTAAAGGGATTACGGGTAGCCGCCGTAGCGGGCTCCCACGTATTATTCTGGCTGTAGTAGTAACCGAGCGTCCCCAGCGTGACAGAATCCGGGGCGATGGGCTTGTTAGCGTTGGTCCCCTCAAAGTTGGTGGCCGTATAGGAATTGCCGCCAGCCATGATGAAATCCGGCCGGTATTTGAATTCCTGGTTGTTAATCGGAGCCGGCAAGGTGGCTAGGACCGGCTTGCCACCAGTACTATTGACTACCTGACTCGCGAAGACCTGCTGAGCAGCAATATTCTTGGTCTGGCTCTGCGTTGCCCGCCCCATAACGTCCACGAACTGCTTCGCGTCGCCTGTAAGGTTGCCATTCAAGTCATACGTGCGAGTACGGCTCCAATTGCGGTTTACATCATCCGAAGGGTCTGAAGGAGCAGTAGGTACTGAACTGACGAATACCGTAATGGTTGAGGCAGGTTGCCCACACCCAGTCTGGCCTAAGGCCGTTACGGTGTAGGTAGTGGTATGAGTAGGTGATGCCACTACCGTACTACCGGACGTCGTATTGAGGCCTGTCGCTGGCGACCAGGCATAACTAGAGGCGGCCCCACTAGCAGCCAGCCTAGTCGAGCCACCCGGCGTAATTGTGGCAACCGAGGGAAGAACAAGAAGCGCCTGCGGGCTCGGCGTACTTATTCGGGTCGTAATATCTCCATTCTGAGTAGAATTACCCTCTACTACGGCGTAATATGTGCCAGCCGCCAGGGTCGGATTTAAAGAGGAAGCCAAACTATTGCATAGGGCACTATTATCATTGTAGGTAATCTGATTGCCGTTCCCATCCAAAAGCGTCAGGAAGGTGTCGAATGTCGAATTACACAGGTCAATACTAACCTGAGTACTACTGGTTAGGGTAAACTTGTAGAAAATATCGTCACTGGCTTGTCCAAAGTCGTTACCATAACAGTTGCTGGGGGCATTACTACGCTTATCAGAGAACAAGAAGCCACAACTGCTGACGGTACCCGCATCAATAGCTGTAGCCAGCGTCGCACCCGGGGGCCGCAGGGGCAACACACTAATTTGGGTTTTTATATCACCACTATTGCTACTATAGCCTTCCGACACGATATAATAAGTTCCGGCTGGCAAAATTCGCCTGATGCCAGCCTGGTAATAGGAGGAGCCCGATGCAATGTTTGGTGAGTAGGTAGGTGAAGCTTTTATTGTATCATCCACAATAGCCAGTACGTTGCCACTCCCATCGAGCAGAGACATGAAGGTGTCGTTTATCCCTGAGTCACAGTGTGAGATTGTAACCTTCTGTTTGCTGGTTAACGTGAATTTATAAAAGATGTCGTCGCTGGGTTGCCCGCCTTGGATGGCATCAAAAAAGTTACCGTAACAGTTGGCAGGGCTAGTATTCCGGGTATCGCTGAATACGGGACTACAAGCCGTTAATACTCCGGCATCAATAGCTGTATATCGGTCAGCTCCCAGTGGGCGACTGGCACATTGCGCCAGCACCTTCACTGGCAGGCTCAGTAGAACGAAAAACAATAAAGTTGGCAGCGAGTACAAATGCTTCATATAGCCACCACTAAGCGAAAGGTTGTTGTTCTATTTGTACTGCCACTCAAGCGAACTCTACAGCCACTTGAATTTTTCTGAGCAAATATTTATATCTGGTCAAAAGTTCGACAAATATCGCGAGTCCATCCTCTATCTAAAAGGACAGTTTATAATTTTCTGTGACATCCAAAAATTGCAATTTAATGTGATAAATTGCAATTTAATGTAAAATTTATCATATTTAATTATTTTTACATTATTTAAAAGACTAATTGTCAATGCTATAGAATATAAGAGGGATGAATTTGATACTCAATACCCTTGCATTGAGTCTTCTTGCAGAAGAGTATATTTATGCGCTAAGCACTTTTCTGCTTCTGCACATAACTGGATACAGTGCTATAAGCAGCCCCTAACTATAATAGACCTCTTTCCTGTGTAAATTGATAAATAAAAATAAAATATCAATCTTAAAGCGTTGGTTATGAATGACAAGTATGAATTACTGCAGGCCAATCCACAAGTTTGCAAACGGCTTTTTGGGATTGATTTTGTTCACTTGCAAGCCGTGCTAGTCAAAGTGCAAAACTCTATTGACCACCAGTTGCAAGAAAACCCGCTTTCGAAACGCGGCATTGAGGCGGAATTTAGCGTAGCCAACCAACTTTTGCTCACCTTCGAGTATTTGAGACAGTATCCTACTTTTTTGAGTCTTGGCTTCTCCTATGGCATCTCGGAAAGTTATTGCAACAAAATTTTTCACAAAATGCGCCCTATTCTGGCGGAAGTAGCGGGCCTTAAAAACCCCGAAAAACTGACATACGAAGACGTAAAAACAGTTATCGTGGACGTTACCGTGCAGCCTATTGAGCGGCCTAAAAAAGACCAGGAGCTTTACTACAACGGGTCAAAAAAAAACACATTATAAAATCACAATTAATTATTAGTCAGCAGGATAATGTTATTAAACACTGTCAGATAGAATTGGAGGGACGCAAATCGGACATCCGTATTTTCCGGGAAACTCCGTTGGAAATTCACCCAAAAGTCAAGGTCAAAGGTGATTTAGGTTATCTGGGAATTGATAAAATACACGCTCGGAGCCAGGTGCCGCATAAAAAACCCAAAAATGGGGAATTGACGAAGAAGCAAAAAAGGCAAAACAAAGCTTTTCGGAGCAAAAGAGTTAGAATCGAGCACGTAAACCGGACATGCAAGTGTTTTCGCATAGTTAAAGAAACCTATCGCAACCGCTTAAACCATATGGAGCAAATTTGGCTCATCGTATGCGGACTTGTAAACTTAAATCTTGAAAAAATAATATGTATTTAGGAAAGAGGTCTAACTGATGGAGAGGCCTGCGGTTATAAGTCGGGTAATGGATTCTGGCTTAACTAAATCCCAGCGGGTGCGCGCTTTCAAACTGAGTTGGCAAGGCTATGACGTAAAAATCAATCCGACAGTGAGCGTGCTGTGATGTAAGCTTCCCTATTGTAGGAAGCCAGTAGTTGGTAGAGATTTGGTTCAACAAGGTGCACCTTGCTGATACCCCCCTCCCCTACTCGCTACCCGGAGCAAAAAGCTCATTTTAGCGGGTCAAGAAGTGGGCTCCGAAAGTTTTTAGCTCGTATGTTTGTGAGCTATACTTATTGAACCATGCAACACACGTTCGGCTACGCCCGCGTTTCCGCCACCGACCAAAACCTCGATACGCAGGTGGATGACCTGACGCGGGCGGGGTGCACGCGCATTTTCCAAGAGAAAGTCTCGGGTACCCGCACGCGCAGCCTGGCCCTTGATGAATTACTAGCCGCGGTGCGCGAAGGCGATGTGGTGGTCGTTAATCGCTTGGCCCGGCTGGGGCGCAACACGGTGCACACGATTCAGCTGGTGGAGGAGTTTAACCGCCGCGGGGTGCACTTTAAAGCGCTGGACCTGGGCATCGACTCGCGCACACCAGCGGGTAAGATGATAATTGGGGTGTTCTCCTCGTTCAACCAGTACGAGCGCGAGAACAACCGGCAGAAGAGCCTGGCGGGCATCGAGCTGGCCAAGCAACAGGGCAAACACCTGGGTCGGCCGGCGGGGCGCGATGCCGAGAAGCTGGCCAAAGTGGCCAAGGCGCTGGAGAAAGGCTTGTCAGTGGCCGAAATTGTCACGCTCACCGGCATTAGCCGCGCCAGCGTCAAGCGCTACCGCCAGGAACTGGCTATTTAGGCTATACGCTAATTTACAAGCTGTTGAGGCCCAGCAGGCGCCTTAAAAGCTATTGAAGGCGCAGGTGCACTTGCCAGCTTGATATTTTTGCTCCCTAATCGACTGCCAGCTGCTTTCTTGCCGCGCTATCCATGGCCCCTGACCAGACGCCCGCTTCTAGGCCGCCACAGACCAAGTACCTAACGACGTATGAGTTGAAGGAGAGGGGGTGGACAGCTACCATGATTACGCAGCTGCTGCCCAGTCACGATGCGTCGCGCCTGGCCTATGTTCGCGTGCCGGGTAACGCCCCAGTCAAGCTCTACTTACGCGTGCGCGTCGAGGAAGTGGAGGCGAGTGACGACTTTCTGATTCTGCAAGAAAAGGCCACGAAAGCGAAGACGCGGCGTGGCTCAGCTGCTCGTACGGCCCAGCACCATGCGTTGTTGAAGCAGTGCGTGCAGCGCTTCCGGCCCACGTACACCTGGCCTGAGCGTTGGTGCCAGCGTTCGGACTGGCAGTTGAGCCTGGTCGATGTACGGGCGTTTTATGACCGGTGGGAACCCAAGTTCACCGACATGGGCCACACGGCCCGCCAGCGCGTGCTGGACGCGCTGCACGAGAAAAATCGGCGGCTATTTGGCAAGCGCTTTCCGGGGGTGGAGCCTGGGCCCCAGCGGGCTCCCAAGCTAGGGAAGTAGCCCCTCACAGTAAGTAGTCTATAATAGTACAAGTGTCGAAAAAACAACCAAATACCATTTAATACTAAATTGATTATTAGTTAGTTAGCTGTTCCTCTCCTATCACTACCTCCAGCAGTTTCATATTTTGAGCTCGCGTCAGCTTGAGTTTCTGCAGATGAGTCTGCACTTTTTACTGTAACGGTGTAAAGGGGTCTTCCTCAAAAAGGGTGGATTTGCACGCTAAGCTATTGAGTCACCGAGATGATGGTGTTTCAGCTCATTGATAGTAACTGTTGTTGTAAACCTGCTATTTTAACCTCTATCTCAGCCGCTGCTTCTTGTCGCTTTATACCTGTGTAGAGCTTTTCTGGCGCTTCCTGTTGCACGAACTTGAGTGAATTATGCAAATCCACCAACTCATTCTTCAGCTTCTCACGGTGCTTATCTGTAATAATCGGCCGAGCAGATGTCTTGGGCTTACTCGCGGGCGTTACCTGTGCCTGCTTATAGTCATTTAGGAAGTATCCATCAGCCAACGCCTTATATACAGCCCCAGCTTGCTTCTTCACTTTGCCTTGTCGCACTTGGTCACTTACTCGACCGAGTACATAGCGTATATATCCCTCATCATAGTAACCAGCTTCGATTTGCGTCTTTATTGTGGCAAGGCTCTTACCCGCGACGCCTACTGCGAGCAGCGCAGCCTCCCAACCATCGACGGGTGGTTGCGACGCGGTCAATTGCTGAGACGCAGGAGCAAATAGAAAACGAATTTCGCTCACTGCCTTGCCTTGCCGGATTAATTCATAGGTAAAAGGCAGGTCTGTTTCCTGTAACTCCTGTTGAGCGCGGTCTAGAATGCGAACTTTAAAGTTGTCCCAGCGGTCGTATCCTGGCCCAAGCTTGAGCATTGCTTTCAGGTCGGTGAGTCCTATTACTCGCTGTCCAAAAGCTGAATACTCGCGCAGCAACCAATAGATGCGGTGTGAATTCGGATTTTTAAGCTTCAGCAGCTCTGTAAGTTGCGCTTTCGTAAAATTGTCACGCAGCTCCAACAAGTAAGGTACTACTGCATCATTAAAGCGGGCTTCTACTGCACCCTCCCCACCCTTATACTGCGCAATAGAAAGCAGTGGTAGCACTACGAAATCAGGTTGACGGCTACGACGACCTACTCCACTGAGTTGCTCAATGGTAATGGTTCGAGTGGCAAACTCTTCCACGGCCTCCCGAACTAGCTTGTATGTATTCTGACTATTTATCTCTCCCAGTAAATCAGCTACCTCTACACGGCACAAGCCAAAGGTGGTATCATTTCGCCCAATATTCGCCAACAAGTGCAAAAAGAGACGCGTCTCTAATGGCCCAAATTGAAAACGCGCATTAATAAGTGCGTTATGCTGAACAACCAGTGGTGTACTGGTTGACGGTGAGGAAGTAGATACAAGGTTCATAGGTAGGGAGTAGTGCAGCAAATGTAATCGCAGCAGCACTAACTCACTACAAATTTTTACTTTGTAGTGAGTATACCCCAACTTTGTAGGTACCAAACTAGCCATCGCCCCCAGTTTTGTAGGGAGTTAACCCCAGTTTTGTAGGGAGTTAACCCCAGTTTTGTAGGGAGTTAACCCCAGTTTTGTAGGGAATTGCCTTCATAAAATATTGTATTACAATGAGTTATGGCACCCGTAAACTATATAAACTTAATAAACAAAGTAAACTACTAGTTTCTTGAGCAGTTTTTTAAAATTATCACTTAGTAAGCGGTTAACTACTAAGGTTAAGTAGTATTAGCTAGGGGCGGGCGCGGCGACCCCAACTTTGTAGGGAGTTGCTTATAATCTAAGATGAGTGTCCCTAAAAAAGCCTTTCTGGACCATTCAAAGGGCTTTTCTGTTTCGAATACTTAAATTAACTCCCTACAAAGTTGGGGTCGGTATGCTTTGTAAGCGAGTGAAAAGCCTGCTTTCATCACTCAAACGCCCATATTTATACTCTACGAATAGAAGATAACTCCCTACAAAATTGGGGTCAGCATCGAGCTGAAATAGAGAAGTAAGTAATCGGTAGCGAAGGAATGGAAATAATTCTCCTTGATTAATTACGTGGGAGAATGATATAGCCAATGGAGTATTATCTTGATAGCCTTGATAGCCTTGATAGCCTTGATAGCCTTGATAGCCTTGATAGCCTTGATAGCCTTGATAGCCTTGGTAATATTGGTAATCTTGTAGTACTTTTAAATAAAGTTTTACTTTTCTCTCAAGAAACATGAAGCACAATCTCAATGGCCAGCTACCAATGCAGGTACTAGCCGTGGCCAATAACAAGGGTGGGGTGGGTAAAACCACGACTGCCGTAAGCCTTGGTGGAGCGTTGCACCAACTGCATGGTGCGCGGGTGCTCATGGTGGACCTAGACCCCCAAGCTAATCTGACACAAAACCTTATCGGCCGCAGTACAGAGGTTGAACAGCATGTGGGGCATGCTATCATCGACAAGTCACTGGATGGTATCATATTGGAAACTGAATCAGGGCTACACTTAGTACCATCAGCCATCGGTTTAGCCCAGTATGAATCATTGATACCGCAACAAAAGATGTGGAGGTACCGGCTGGCGCAAACACTGGCTACAGTTGCGTCCGATTATGATTACGTAGTACTTGACTGCCCACCCACACTGCAAACCTTTACTGTAATGGCCTTGGTAGCCGCTGATGCCTACCTCATCGCTACTGAGCCAGAGCTGTTCGCCCTTTCCGGTTTGTCTACGCTTACGGAACTAGCTGATGGCGTAGTAGAAGGGCTAAATTCAAAGCTGCGGTTCGCTGGTGTGACTGTAACACGATATAATCCCAAGCAGAAAAACAGTACTCACAGCATTGTCATGCAAGCGCTGGCTATGCAATATGGCGAAGAAGCCTTGCTTCCATCGATTCGACGTGACTCGGCTATTGTAAAATCTCAGGGTCAGGCCCAGACTATTTTCCAGTACGACCCCCAAAGCAATGCCGCTCAAGATTATGCGGCTCTTACTACTTCACTAATTACCTCTTTTACTGCCCGATAATGGCTAGCAATAAAAACACCGATGCAATTAATCAGCTACTTGGTACTAGCGGCACTAGCTCCGTGAAAAAAGTAAGCAAGGCTGATAAGCCAGCCGCCCCGGCGAAGGAGGGTAAAGAAAAGGTCAGCGCATTCAGCTCAGTTATCACAGAGTCTAACGCTTTACGTCTGGAGCAGTACTTATACTGGGCTCCTGGCAAGCGCAAGAAGCAGGATGTAGTGAACACGGCACTAAAGCTGTTCTTCGACAGCAAGCCAGAAAGCGATAAGGCTATTCCTGATGAGGAGTAAACAACCGCTGACTTGAAGTCATCCTTGTAGGCTTCCCCTCAAAGTGAGCCAGTCAAAAGTAGAGGTCAGGCAGCTTGGCGAAACTCGATGGGAGTTAAGAAGTTAAGGGCCTCATGCGGCCGC
>JAABUW010003391.1_pt1 | contig 22829 bp, 40 predicted proteins | sample 5560081 | NCBI WGS metagenome assembly JAABUW01 (sample SAMN10711882, study PRJNA513363) | rock metagenome | isolation source: Antarctica rocks | place: Antarctica: Victoria Land, Knobhead sud
GCCTAATGTACAAGGCTTCCCTGAGGTTGCCAGCAACTCCTGCTCAGGCTAAGGCCCTACCCCGTGAGGGGGCATCGACTCTTGTGATATGCATACCCATACCCATACCCATACCCATACCCCTCCGCCTCACCCCCACGAAGCCTTTTCGACTTCGCCTTTCTCCCCGGTCTCCCCTCGTCAGGTACCCCAGGTTGGACGGTCCACCATCCGCCTTTCCCGCCGTTATCGTCCGGGATATTGTCGAGCTTGTTTACTCGGACAAACATTTTCCTGCGAGCGAGCGTTAGCATCTCCTCTCCCACTCACTCCACTCCAGATTTTCCCGTCCAATCGGAAGACAGAAGTGAGGAGGAAAACGACTTGAGAGAGTTGGTTTGGTGGACTTACTTGAGACTCAGATTATGCCTGATTGAATTCTGCCACCCAGCCGTCTTCCTCTCATCCAAAGTCTTGAAGAACGGGAACCTCTCTGCAATACTCGCGTAAATCTGACTAAGCTGCAACCGTCCTTCCGGAGCCGCCTCGATCGCATGCCGTATCATCTCGTGATAGGGGTATGGCGGCTTGCAGTCCACGCCCGGATGATCTCCGTTCGTGGGCAATTCATTGAGTTTGCGGGAAGGACCGGCTGTGGAGGACGCGTGCGAGGCGGAGGAGGAAGTGTGAGCGCGGTGTGGCATGGGGACGGAGGGGAGGAGGGTAGAGGTGGTTTCGAAGTCTTCTAGGACGTCGGAGAGGAGAGAGGGTCGGGCAGTCATTGCTGGACTGACGGTGCCGCGGTGGAACTTGCTCTTCCGTGGTGGGAATGCTAGGATCTCGCGATCCCGGACCGGACCAGCTCCGCCGATCGTGCGTCGGCGCTTATGCCCGAGAACGGACGTAATTGGTGAGCCTTCTACCGCTTCAGCAGCGGCAAGGAGGCCATGCAGCTTGTCTGGTGTCGAAGCTCGTCGGCGAAGTTCTGGCGACTGTGAAGCCGGGCGTTTTCGGTCGAGTTGGGAGTCGAACGAGTTGCATATATTGGCCAAAGCGTAGGCTGGAGCAGGGCCGCCCATTTCTCCAGGTAGCGATCGAGTCTTGCTCACCGGCGTCTTATCGGCGAGCGTGGCTATCTCCGCGAACTCATCCAGTACCGATCTCGCAGGGGTATCGGGAAGAGGCCTTCGAGCCGAGCTCGAGATCGGCGAGACGAGAGTACTCTGCGTCGGACTTCGAGAGGCTGTCGTCTTCCCACGCAAAACGGAGCGGAGCGACGGCTTGTCGTGTATGTCGTCCTCGTCGGCGACGTCTTTCCCGTGCCATACTAGACCACGGAGAGTGGGCGGCTCACTGGCGAAACCGCCGGTTGGGTAGTCCCATCGCGAGTGCGGGAAGGCTGCGGTGACCGCTTTGGACAGCTCGTCAAGCTCGGGTACTCGTGGGAAGCGTTCGAGGAGGAGCGCACGGATACCGATGAGGGACATGGATGGGGTGAGAACGGTATGTGGTTCCGAGACATGGTGGAAATTTGTCCGAAGCCTTCGGGAATCAGCGGGAAAGCCCTCGAAAAAAAAGGATGCGGACCATGAGATGAGGTCGACGGAAGCGCCATTACGCAACACCATCTTCGCCTCGAAAGCCGGAGCTAGTGGACTCGAGCCAGAATCCTCTCGACCTCGGGGAACGAGCAGTTCGTCATCATTCCCTTCGAACAGCCGTCGTTCGATCTTCGTCCGATCGCTCGCTAATCCTCGTTCTGAACGACCGTACTCTCCCGGCCGGTATGGAGAATACGGGGTGTACTGCTGAGCAGGATATCGGCTCGACGTGAGGTGCAATGATGGTGGGTCGAAGGCAGGTGGGAAGCGAGTGTATGACGAGGTAGTGGACTTGGATGGGGAAGTGGACAATGGTGTGGGTAAGAGCCTTGTGGTGGAAGATGACGCTTTCCGTGGTGAGAAGCGGACGGGCGATGCCTGGTGGAGTGGGATCAGCTTGAAAGGGGGACGAGGCGGTGAGGTGGACGAGGCGGTGAGGTGGACGAAGCTTACCTGTATACCCGATTTGTTGATGCCCGGCATGACGTAACTCCCCAGCTGTGGGATATCTAGTTCAAGTACTGTCTTCGGTTCCACCTGATTTCACGACATCAGCTTCATCAAGGCAGAGTGTTGGTGAGACCTGGAGACCCGCCTCAGCCAGACGAAGGGAGCGAAAACATACCGCCACATCGCTGTAGACATATGAAGCTGATTGAGGAACGGTGGACTCACTCTCAAACCTCCTCTAAGATCTACCATTCCTTGTTCAATCCGGGAAGAAGTCAATTGGAAAGGAATATGTACAAAAGCGGATGGATTGGGGTGGACAAAGAAAGGAGGATGGAAGTTTGGGTAAGCCGGGGGATCCGACTTATTTTGGGCAGTGTAGAGAAACGAGTTCCCCAGCCGGTCAACAAGATGAGCTTACCGGTGACGAGGAGAGTGGGTGGAGGACCCCTTGATCAGTCTCGGAGTGAGAGCGATGAGGAAAACAAAGGGAGGGAGTTTTTGGGTAGGGTCCAGAGTGTGAACCGCACTTCAGGGTCCATTACCCAACCGTCAACAAATCTTCAGAAATGATTCCGCTGGTCTCCTTTGCGTCTGATGCTTCAGACTTCTGCATACCTCGTCTCGTCCCTAACTTTGACTCTAGAGGTCTTGCGCATATTTGACTCTAGAAGGCTAGTCATGCACAGGCCATGCGAGGTAGCTCTGCATAGCGCTTCTCGAAGGATACGAGCCGGTTACAACAACGATGGCATCACGGGGCTGCCACAAACGTAGCGGAGGAGGAGATCTTATCAAAATCAGCCGCCAAAGACGTCATGGTCAGAACTTTCGCTGGAATCTACCTCGCGCACCGTAAAGTTTGCAATTCCTTCAGTCTTTAGCAAATGAAGCATCTCGCCTCGACAAAGAAGGGACCCCGGGAGACCTGTACGATATCTCGTTCACTTTACACGCATCACTCAATCAAATCGCTTCTGAACGTACCCATCGACAAGCTCGCCCATAGCGGACCGCATTCCAGCTACAATGGCCTCCCAAAGGAAATGACAGGCTCACCTCGGTAGGTTTGAAAACGGGATTCCCGACAAGTTGAGGCATTGAGTGTCATCGTAGAAACAGTACTTGATTCTCCCGTATCTCGCAATCTCATTCCTGCTTGGGTAAGCTCATCCCCGATCATGGACTCGTTCGATATGATTGACATAGCGTCCAGGCAGTATGAGCTACTTTCTGGCCCGGTGCGCTGCGGGACCTTCCCGTCTAGTCCAGCTCAATCTTCCGTCTCGAGGAGTGCTCTGTGGCAAGCAACGGCAGCACCGATCTACATTCGCTACCTCAACTCTTGCGCAACGCCATCCCTCTTCGTCCACCTACAGCCCCTTTTTACAACCACCTCGAATACCTTCTCCCGATGTACTGAGGATACCTCCGCATACCTCAAGACGTTCATTCATCACCACCTCCCGCCGCTTCCGTCCCCTAACCAACCAACCGCCCCCTTCTCACCCCTCCCGAGACCCAGCCTCATCCCCCCCCACGGAGATCTCCCCCTCCCACAACGCTGCGAGCGATCCCCATTCCCCGACCGCCTCTACCGACGAGAAATCCCCAGCTCGAACAGACTGGACCATCATCCTCAAGCTCGCCGAGAACATCTGGCCCCGGGGCTCACCCAGCACCAAAGCCCGCGTACTCGGCGCCCTAGGTCTGCTGGTAGCTGGGAAGGTGTTGAATGTGCAGGTGCCGTTCTTTTTCAAGGATATTGTCGATGCTATGAATGTTCCTATTACGGAGGGGAGTACGGTTTGGATATTGGCGGGCGCGAGTGTCGCTGGTTGTGAGTCCACGTACCCTTTCGTGCTTGAATTTGTGGAAAGTGGAGGTAAGCTGATGGGGAACAGATGGGCTGGCGAGAGTTTTGACGACCTTGTTCGGCGAATTGAGAAATGCCATGTTCGCGAGTATCAGCCAGAGCGCGATCCGGAAGGTGGCGAGGGAGACGTTTGAGCATTTGTTGAGCATGGATATGAAGTTTCACCTGGAGAGGCAGACGGGGGGTTTGACGAGGGCTATCGATCGCGGGACAAAGTTAGTCCATGCGAGAGGATCTTCAAATAGCCGACGCGCTATCTTTGCGAGAGTGCTCGCGGGACGACTATTGTGGAGCTCTGACTTTGCTGTTCAGGGGAATCTCTTTCATCCTTTCTTCTATCGTTTTTCATGTCATCCCCACCGCGCTGGAGATTACGATGGTGTGCGGTATCCTGGTATGTCCGCTGATCAATCGTGCTCCTCTCGCTGATCCGGCTTAGTCCTGGAAGTTCGGATGGGATTTTGCGGCAGTGACGGCTATCACTATGGGCTTGTACACCTGGTTCACAGTACAGACTACAGCCTGGCGGTACGCTTCTACAAACGGGCCTGCTCCGATCAGGACTGATGATTTTGCAGGACGAAATTTCGGAAAGACGCCAATGCAGCGGATAACAAAGGCGCGACCGTCGCCGTCGACTCCTTGATCAACTTCGAAGCCGTCAAGGTCACAAATTTCCCCCGGGGATTTCCCAGCTCGTAGCTGATGGCGCCATTTCTAGGCTTTCAACAACGAGAAGTACGAGGTTGCTCAATACGACGCTACGCTCAAGACATACGAGAAGGCTTCGGTCAAGATCGCCACGAGCCTCGCTTCGCTCAACGTTGGACAGAACTTCATCTTTAGCAGCGCTTTGACAATGATGATGCTCTTGGCGGCTCAAGGGGTAATCAAGGGTCAGTATACATGAAGCTCGAAAGCGAGATTTCCGTTGTGTAACGGATTTGTTAGCTGACTGGAGAAACAGGCACGATGACGGTTGGAGACCTCGTCATGGTCAATCAGCTCGTATTCCAGCTGTCCATGCCCCTCAACTTCCTTGGTACCGTTTACCGAGAGCTTCGACAGAGCTTGATCGATATGGAGGTCATGTTCAATCTTCAATCTGTGGCGGCAACCATCATAGTATGTCTATAGTGAATCTGCTCTTCAAGTTGAATTGACAGGTACTTAGGACAAGCCCACTGCCAGACCGCTTACACTCAATGGCGGTGAGATCCGTTTCGAGAACGTCACATTCGGCTATCACCCCGCTCGCCCCATCTTCAAAGACCTCTCATTCACCATCCCCGCCGGTCGCAAGGTCGCCATCGTCGGACCCTCAGGCTGTGGCAAATCTACCGTCTTCCGCCTGCTCTTCCGATTCTACGACTCCGACTCGGGCCGTATCCTCATCGACGGACAGGACATCAAGTCCATCGAACTTGCCTCGCTGCGAAAAGCCATTGGCGTAGTCCCGCAGGATACTCCGCTTTTCCACGCCGATATCCTCCATAACATCCGATATGGTAACCTAGAAGCGTCGGACGAAGAGGTCGTCGAAGCGGCTCGAAAGGCACAAGTGGAGGAAACGATCCAGCGATTACCCGACAAGTACGCGACCAAGGTTGGTGAGCGTGGTCTCATGATTTCGGGAGGGGAAAAACAAAGAATGGCAGTGGCGAGATTGTTGTTGAAGAACTCGCCGATCTTGTTCTTCGATGAGGCGACTTCGGCGCTGGATGTTTATACCGAGACGGAGTTGATGCGGAATATCAATGAGGTCCTGTTGGGCGGGGGGAAGACGAGCGTGTTCATTGCGCATAGATTGCGGACTATCTCGGATGCAGGTACGTTATCCCCTTCCTCTTCAGACCGTGAGAAACAAGGCTGACGACTCTCAGACTTGATCATCGTGCTGCAAGATGGGCATGTGGCGGAGCAAGGATCGCACGAGCAGCTGATGACGATCTTCGGAGGGGTGTATAAGAGGCTGTGGGATGCGCAGTTGACTGAGAACACGCAGGTTGGTCAGGATGAGGGGGAGGGGGAGAAGGTGGGACAGCGGAAAGTGGAGGAGCAGGTGGTGTTGTCGAGACAGGAGTAGGGGGGATTGCATTGCTTGGGGACGCTGCAGGTGTGTGAAGAGTTTCGCCGTCGATAGAGTCTAGCAATGCTGACATGTGAGTCAGGATAGGGCTCGATTGCTTGGCTCGAGACGTCGCACAGTCAATAATCTCTCCGCACGACGGAGGGGGACAGCATTGATTCCCGCGGAGCTGGAGATCTCGGACGAAAGAAGGGACGATGATTGGTAGAGGAACCGAAAATGATACCCGACTCGGAACTGCTGAATGTTCGCTGCAACAGACCGAGTCGTCAGCATACCGCAAAGTACCTGAAATTCAGGCTGCGTCGTCTCACCGCGGCGCTGAGAAGTCGAGACGCATCTTCGCCTGGACAAGATCACCAGCGGAGTCAACTCTGAAGAGGCATTTGCGAGAATCTATACATAGAGAACATCACACCATGCATTTAAAGTCCCCGACTCCATCCTCATCCGCATGCTGTTTCTTCAACAAAGTTATTCCCCCTGGCAAGGCAGCTCCTTCAGAACCTCGACTCACACTCGCGATCCATCATATCAATTGTCTACGTGAATCACCAGAAGCATCGGTGATCGCATAATTAGGCATCGTATCCGAAGTACCTGAGTGATCGGCGCCGCCCGAACCGTCTGCGGAGTCATTATTGGGCGGCGGGGAAGGCACCGCTCCAGCCGGGGCGGGGGAAGGAGCTGCCCCGGCTGGCGGTGGTGACGGCGCTGCTCCGGCTGGCGTCGGGGCAGATGACGAGGTCGACCCCGACGGGGAAGACGAAGTCGAGGTCGAGGTTGAGGTTGAGGTTGAGGATGTGGAGGTTGTCTGGACGATCCCTCCTGCCAACTCACTCGCCATTGGAACATTCGGTGAGGCCGGATTCGTGCCATTCTCAGTGTTTGGCGCGACACAATTGTGGATTGAGACCGTCGTCGTGGATGTGATGGTCGCGACTGAAGGGGTATTGCGCCGGTCGAATACATTCCGCATAGACCCGGTGTATTCTCCAGTCCTGTGTCGAGGACGTAGGCTAGGCTCTGATGCATCGGGGTAAGCCCGTCGCCGCTCTCCCGAGACGAAGTTGGCGGGCCGTATAGCTCTGGATAGTGGTCAGCCAAACTCGGTTTGATGAGGAGGGGCTCACCCTCCATCTCCAGCGGTAGGGGCTACGTTGGTGATTGTGTTGTTGGGGGCAGGAGGCGGAGCGCCTTTCGGTGCATCTAGAGCAGCGTTAGCACAAGGCCGACCACACCCAGGCGAAATACCCTTACCAGGAATTTCAGTAGTGGTATTGCAGGATGTTGTTGGGACGCCCGCAACTCCTGTCGGAGGGGCGCATATACATGTGGCTGCGGGAGCCTGCCTCTTCCTCTCACCTGGAGTCCATCCAGGGGTCGGAGTCTCCCTGGACGCCATCAGTAAACACCTTACCCTATGGCAATCACAATCACCCAGGACAAGGACACGTAGCATTAGCGGCAGGGGCGTCAGGGGCAGGGGCGATGGGGCCAGGTGTGGTGGTCGAGGTTGGAGCCGGGGCCATACCCGAAGGAGGGGGAGTACAAGCACAAGTATCGTTTGACGGCGCTTGCCTCCTCCTATTACCTGCTAACCAACCGGGGGTCGGGAGGGCCCTACGAATCAGAATTGATCAGCCAGAAATGGTGTCGGTACGGATTGACGAACCCGTCGGTAGGACAACCTGTTGTGGTACAGGCCGGAATCGCGGCTCCATAGCACGGACACGAAGAGATTATGCACTGGACTGTCGCCGTCGACGTCTGCCAGATGATCGATGTGCTCTGGGATTCGTTGGTCGGGGGGGCGGTGTTGTTCTTGTCGAGCGGTGGGGGCACGGCTTTCGGCCAGTCGGCAGGCGAAGTAACATTCGTAGATGCCGTTGTCGTCGGGGCGCTGGCCGTGGTATTGGTTGGCGAATGAGCAGTAGCAAGTGATGACGAGCTCACGGAAGCGGCTGAGACCGAGCTCTCGGACGCGCTCACCGACGCCAAAGATGCTGATGATACCGAGGCCACAGACGCAGCTGATATCGAGACCGCAGATGCGGACGAAGCCGAGATCACGGATTCGGATGATACCGAGGCGACCGATACCGATGAAACCGATGCCGTGGACACAGACGAGACCGAGGCAAGAGAAGCAGAGGATACCGAGGCGAGTGAAGAGGTAGACGCCGCATCCAATATCCCCGGTAAGTCGTAGTAAGGAACACGAGCCCCTTGTTGTTGATCAGCATCATACACTCAGGAGGTCCAGGACGACTTACTCTTCGATGGCGGGATCGAGGTAGATACAGCCGTTGAGGTTCCCGAACCCCCATTCGAGCCCCCTCCATCATCGCCTGAGGCCCCCTTGTCATCGCTGACACCACTTGAACCGTCAGTCGTGTTTCTACGAGTCCCGGTTGAGTTCCCAGAACCACCGGTCGAGTTACCCAAGCCAACAGTCGAGTTCCCTGGAAGGACCGTTGAGTTCGACGAACCATTCGTCACATTCCCAGGGCCACCAATGACACCGGTCCCTTTGAATGGAGCCCCTGTCAACCCGGAGGGCGCAGCACAGTCGTCCGTAGTGATCGTAGTAGTGCTCGTACACGGTGGCGACGAGGGCGGGGTGTCACGCTCTTGAGGTGACAACCATGTTCCGGTGGGAAGGGCACGTCGCTGACCTGGTATCCAACCCGGGGAAGGAGTGGCACTGTTATCTCGTCAGAAAATCATAGGACATAGTGAGAGTGGATTGCGTACCCCTCACTGGGACACCCAGCAGTCGAACATGATCTCGACGGTCCGGCCGAGACCACGCCCTGTGGAGGAGCGGGTGCCGCGGACGGACTAGGAACTGCGTCCGTGGTGGGTACGGCGGTCGCTTCGGTTGGAGGTGTGTCACATGTGTCGCATGAAGGAGCTTTTGGCGGGATTGCGGAAGTGCCGTTGGTCGGCGCTTGGGGGATGGGAGTAGACGAGTCACACAACGTGGATAAAGACTTAGGTGACATCGTCGAGGAGCTAGTCGTAGTGGTAACGGTCGTCGAAGCAGGCTGTGTTACCGGTACACCAGCAGCTCCAGATGGTGGGCTCGAGTGGCAGTTGGATGACGTATTCTTTGGGGCTACTGTAGGGGGAGCTGCAGATGGAGCCGCGGTCGACCCTGGGCAAGTACACGTATCGCGCTTCACCATGCGTTTCCGGGCCCCACTCGTCCAGCCGGCAGACGGTGTGGCACTGGACTCATGCTCAGCTTCATCTGCATGAGAATAGAGATGACTCACCCCTCTGACGGGCAAGCTGAACCTGTACAGTTTGCGGACGTACTCACCGCGTTCATCCCAGATTCGTCACAGGAGCATGTATCCGAGGGCGCGCTCGGGCTGTTTGAGCATTGCGTGGTGGTTGTTGCTGTGACCCAGACTGTCGACCCACTACCGCCAGGACTGCCAGCTGGTGCTGCCTGGATGTCTTTTGGGTTGCCGGAACTCGACGGAAGGGGAGCGCTTCCAAGGCCTGAAGAGGCGCCTCCATTGACCTTGCCTCCGGAATCACCGGAAACGGTCGGAAACGGAGAGCTTCCTAAACCGACGGATCCCCCGGCGTCACCGGCAGTGCTCGAACGAAAGCTTGAAATATCGTGAGGCCCGCCCGAGACAGGTTCGTTGAGTGAAGCAGATCCGCCGGTGGTGGCCACGGAGGACCAACTACAAGTGGTACCTCCGGCAGCACATGTTGAGGACAAAGATGTGCAGACGCCAGGAGTGGACGCGCCGGAGGAGAGAGGGACGCAACATGAATTGTAGTTGGGGTTTGTAACGTTCATGACCTCACACTGGTGCCATTCGTCAGTAAGAGCGTCTGATGGAGAGGGAAGTACTCACCCCACATGAACAGAAGCGGTAGGCGAAGTCATTGGGGTTCTCGATGTAGAAGTAGTAGTAGCAGCCTTGGGCTGCAAGCAGCATCGCGAAGGCCGCGAGGAGGTGCGGGAGGGTCAGTAGTCCCGGCATGATGAGTGGTTGGACGGATCAGTCTCGCCGAGCTGAGCGCTGCCGGCAAGTTCAAGACCGAGCAGTATCGAAGATGACGACCGGCTTCTTAGCGATCGTGAGTATAATGAGTGAGAAAGCAGACACTGTCTTAATGTAAATGCCGGACTTGTAGTGCAGTAATACTTGCATATCCCAGCTCGTTCCATGTGTTAGATAGTTTCGAAAGGATGATTGGCGTGTGGGACAACCCTTGATCTTTTCGGGCGGATTGAACTTGCTCTCACGCGTGGGACCAAGGACGGCTGGAATGAAAGGAGCGGTATGTCGGCACCAGATTGTTTGGCTTGAAATGAGCCGGGCTTGATCGAATCGAAAGAGGGGCGTCATTCGGTCGCAGCGAAGGCAGTACGTCTGTAGTCGGAGTTGAGTGATTGGATCCGTCGAGGCGGACATTGAGACGAGTGCTGACGACGGCATCGAATCTTCGCAGTCGCACTATCCGGAGAATGAGATTTGGGGCTTGTTGTAGAGGAGGTCATCGAGTCTTCGACCCTGCTTGGTGTGGCGACCTCTTGCTATCGGAACTTCCTGAGTCTTCAACGGAGTCAAGCAGTTTATTACCTCTGCCACATCACGAAAAAAAAGGGAGAAACTGAGAAACCGGCTTGCCAAGGACGCATAAGACGGGCAGACTCAGTGACTTGCTTACTTATGACGCACCGATGACGAGAAAGCTTCCGGCAATGACCAAGTCGCGAGGACTCCGGCTGAACATTGTGGGTTGTCAAGGCCAGTAGCTTGTTTCCCAGGTGCGCACATGACAGATAGTCGCTAAGTGACCCATCGTACGCCTCCTTGATGAAGTAGATCTTGCAAATTCGTCGGCGTATCCTTCTTGATGTGCGCGTAGTCGCATCGGGAGACTACGTCAACCCCGATCGAAAGGCGTAAAACTACACCGCCTATCTAGCTAGTCAGCAGGCCTATTAGGCAGCTTCCCCGTCATCTCGGACATTCATAAGTCCAATGCATCATACTTAAACGTCTTCAACCACCTACACAAAGATCAACAACCCCTTGATGGCCACGCGGTTTCCGAGAGTTTCTGAAACGTCTAAAATGACTCTCAACCTGGCCATATTGAATTCTGACAATCGATCTCATCAACCTTGACGATATGCGAGCTCCCAAACGGACACCCTGGGGATCCAAAGCCGAATTCGCCGAGCTCTACGAGATGCTCTTCTCCCCCATGGCGGACATCTCCTCTCACAAACGAGGCTTATCCCGCGTACATCTCTCTCTCTCTTCCTCAGCTCAATCTAATGAACCTCCCAGATGAGCTTGTACATCTCTGCTCCATCCTGTCCGACCTTCATACACCTCCTTGATGCACTCATCACTGCGGATATCCTCCCTAATCCACCTATGAGTCCCGAAGAAGCGAATTCCACCCGGATGACCTGCGCAATGGCGGTTGTGCGATTCGTCAATGGTATGGTCGACCCGCTCCAAACAGGTGCGCTAGTCCCTACCCACATTAGAAGTTGACTGATATAGGCTGGTCCCGGATTAAGGTCCTTACGCCCGACCGATCTCCCACCTCGCAGCCACCCTCGGCATCCCACCTTCCCTAATCGCCCTCCGCCATCGAGCGACCCATGAAGACCTGCCCCCACTCCCCCTCCTCCGCCAAGCGGTCCAGAGCGCTATCGAATACATTCACTATCACTCATTCCTACCTCTCCTTGCTACTGGTTCGAACCAGCCTAAACCGGACGCGGGCAAGAGCGAGGTGCTGGTAAGGAGGTGGAAGAGCGTAATGAAGGTTCGGATGAGGGAGAAGGATGTCGGGGAGGAGAATGACACGGGTAGGGAGGTCAGGAGGTTGAAGTCGGATCTCGAGGGGAAGGACGGACAGGAGGTCGTTGAGGCGCTCTGCAAGGTTGGGGGATTGGTGCCCGTTGCGAGGAAGTGAGTCGGTTGATCTCGACAACATGGGCGACCTGATACGAGTGAAGGAAACGACCTGCATTTGGGTCTGTAGAGCTCTCGTCTGCTTCGCTCCAGCTCTGGACACCGCTGCTATCCCACTTCGCAACAAGCAATCCATCTTTACCCAATGTCATGGCCGAAACCATACTAGCGGCTCTCATTCGGTCAGCTCAGCTCGCGGACACCCATCTGAGCGGCAGCTCGGCAGAAGCGCGAGAGGCGCAAAAGGAAGCCACGTCATTTCGGTGGAGCTTGGCGGTGTGGTTCATCTACCTCTGGCGGGGAGACGAGCAGTCGCTGTACGGCTTGGCGCTTGATGAAGAGGAGAAGAGACAATTATGGAGACGGCTCCTTGGGTCACTTCTACAGGGAGACCCCATGTGATTATGTTCCTTCCCAAGTGAGCCAAGGCTAACACGCCTGATACAGTCTACATCGCCTGAGCCAGATGATCGCGGACATCGACCCTTCATTGGAACAGATCAGCATTAGCGGTCTCCTTACAAAGCCTGAGCTGCCAGGCGAAGATGAATTGATTGGCTTGGAAGATGGATCTCCGAGGGAACCGGAGGAGATGGGCGTGGATGACAAGTTGCTGGCGATGGAGCAGAGACTACTGGAGCTCGAGGCGAACGTGAACTATGCCGCTCGAATCAGACCCCTCAGGTGCTCATCATGTGCTCAGGTGCCGAAGGAGATCAGAAGGTCTGCGGAAGGAACGATTCACTCGTCGAACGATCCCAAAGGATGGAGGCAGTTGTCGAACAAGGAGTGGAGGGCTTGTCCTATCGGATGTTGGGGTACCCTCTGAATCAAAGTCGATCTCGTCCGATCAGCTCGGCCATCCATGCGGACTCAGACTAGCGTGGTACGTCCCGCACCGAGATTCGTATGCACATCCACAAGGTCTCGCATTCTTCGCTGCGATTCACGGCATGATGTTGAGCGAACGCATGTTCACATTCCTAGCCCGGGTCCGTTCCGCTTACCATCTCTCTCTTCTCCACCGACCGTACTTCAACGCCACTCATTCCTTCTCCTCACCGTTTTCGGTCCCACCAAGCTCTATCTCGCTCTGATCGTTCGGGCAGTTCCGTTGACTGCGCGAAAGTTCCTTCGTCCCGTGGACGACTACCTGTCATGCCGGGTACCTCAGCCTCCAGCAAGTCGATACATTTTCTGTACAGTTGAAGTCGGCTCAGATGTCTGGGACGCTTGGATCAAGAATCAAAGCTCGAATACCGTTATGTTTTGTGTAGGTCACCTACACGCTTACCAGGACGTCGAGGTTACGGAACAAGATCCTCCGATTGCATGACTTGTCCCACCGGATGAGCTCGGACTTCAGCTCGTCATACATCGCCTGGTCTCGCGCCTTCACCTTTGAGATCGTCCTTCTTGCTCATGCTGGACGTTACCATTCGATCCTGGAATCACCAGTGTCTGTACGGATGGCAAGTAATGGTCGTTCGCGGGCTGGATACGGATGTCCGAGGTCCGTCGAGATGGATTCAAAAATCGGTCGAATCGACTATCCTCCCTAGGTCCACGCAGGACCTTATCCACTCCACGCTTACTTCCCGTCGCCGAGGTGTCTCGCTCACTCTTTCTCGATAAGAATTCGATGGGAAGGATCGGTGATAGGCAGATTCGGAGCGAGAAGTACGACGAGGTATGCAGCGGCTGGAGCAGGACATATGATCCTTCCCCGATCACCTGAGGGAGGTTTAGTTGTCGGGAGCGAGAGTAGAAAGACAGGCACTCCAGATATGATCAGCTCCAGTGAGCGCTTGATTCGTTTCTCGCCTTCGACACGGAAACTGATAGGAAGACCAGGAGGTGCCTCGAAGATCTTGCCTCCATTGGTTCTCAACATAGTCGAGCTGATGGAAGAAGCAGCCGGTAGCTTGGTCAACAGAGTAGATTGATGAAGGAACGATCAATCGATCGCATGTGAAAGCCAGAAGAAAAAAAGGTCCGGTGGTAGGGCGCAAGCGGTCCGTGCGGCGGCCCCTGCGCTAGTCGCCATGCGGTCATTACTCCCATCAAATCGATCAAACTTTTCCCCTCTTCCTCTTGATTCTCTCGCCACCTTCAAGTACAGCATGGCCCCCAGGGAGGATGGACGAAACCATCCGTCACTTTGGCAAATCTTCCTTTTACATGTTGTTTGTCGGGACTTTATCGCAGATATTGTCGGAGTGATGTTTGTGGTACCGGTCTAATCTGGCCGCGAGCTTATCCGGATTATCACCAGCCAATCCCTAGCTATATAAAGGTTTCACCAAGTTACACCAACCGATCATTCATATCGTTTCTGATCAATCGCTCTTCTTGTATCATAGGTCAATCGATTCAGACTTCTCGGCCGACGAGGGACCCGAGAGCAAGGATATGTCCACGCTGTACTTGGACTAGCATTGTTCGTCCTAGTCGGGCATGAAAATAGCATGCTGCAGCTGAAATTTCTCCAGTCCATCATGGATCGATACGGTCGAGCGATACGTCATTCCAGATGAAACGATTCGATGGTGAGTAGTCATCTCAATCATGTCGTTGACGTTCTCATCCAGCGAGCGAGTCTCTTGGGAGATGGTACTCTGTCACACTTCAGATTCGACAGTCAGAAGATCGATGGCGAAACTCACAGACGGGCGCTCGTCCAAGAAAGATGAACTCATCGGGATGGATAACATTGTACTCGGATAGCCCTTCTCGAAGAGAAAGCGACAGAATGACATGGGCATCAACCGGTCACTCGGCTTTGCCAGTCCATGAACAAGATCACCGCCATGGGTCTCGGTGCAGCCTCTGCCATCACGGTGAGCACTGTCTCCATCTGGTCTCTACTCCAATAAGGCTGATGATTGAATGTCAGTTGACAACGGACGAGGAGACGGCCAAAGCTGAATTGGTCATGGTCGATCGCCACCGCTACGCACAAAGGCCTGTACGCGCGACGACCTTCCTCAAGCCAGGTACGGTCCTCAAAGCGACGCAATAGATCAAATTCATGCTTAGTGAGTGAGTGGACTTCAAAACACGGACTGATCTTGCTGTCCGATTGCAGCAAACGCAAGGGCCGGTCCTGTTTCCGTTGGCGAGAGGGCGGATCGCCTTCTCTTGCTACCAATTCGGCTCCCCCTTTCACCCCCGGCATTTCGAACGCTTCTCTCTCGCCGGCCCCGGCCGCTTCCCCCTCGCCAGACATCTGGCTCCGCCGATCACATCTCCTGCCGCCGAGGGCAAGCTCGAGCCTCACCACCCTCCGCCGACCTCAACCGCCTTCGTACATCCAAAGCGCCGAGTCCATCCCATACGGAACCAACTCGTTTTGTCCGATCGACTTGACTGCCCTTTCGGACGACCAGGATGATGACGATATGATCATGATCCCGGAGCACGACAATCAACCGCCAAAACGCGCAAGTGGTGAAACCCGGTCCGGTCATCAAGGGATTAGGAACATATTACGAATCGCCGCGGACGGGTTGACCCGCATGGAGGAGGAGTTCGATAGTCTAAGGGAAGCGAACCGGAAGCGACAAGACGATGAGACCAAAAGGAAGGAAGCGCATGGGAAGCGCTGACGTGACGAGGCGGGAAAGAAGGGCGAGATGAAGCTGCGGAGCGAGACCGCCAGCGAGTCCTCCAGTCAGGTGACAACAAATTCTCAACAGGCTATACTTGACCACTGACAATCCTTCATCCAGCTGGTGTTCCCAGACACTGGAACCTCTACTCCCGGGCCATCAAGGCAGCCGCTGGTGATACCGAATGTACCGATTGAATGGAACGAGGACGCTCGAGCGTGGGCCTTCACAGTGGAGGGGTAGCTCCGAGCAGAGAAGAAAGGCAAGCGGGCGGAGGGGCGCAAACGAGATGAGCCATATGGAGAGACGGAGGATCATCTTGGAGTAGGGAATGATATTACTTGAGGCACGAACGATATTAGTGGATAGATTTGACATCTGCAGACGCTGACACCAGCTGTGTTGAGAACTCGGGCCAAGAGCTCTTACGCAGCATGCGACGGCCTCGGCCTGTCAGCCTGTCGAGACAAGCGATCCAGGGCGATAGGACAAGTCCGGGTGCTAAGCCTCCCCAGCCATAGCCCGATTGACGTCGTGCGGGTTGAGATTGAAATCTATCTCGAAATCTCGAACACTTTCGGTGCATAAGTACCCTCCAAAATTCGTAACCAATACCGAAAAATCAGCGAGCCCGTCGGAAGGATTGAGGTCTAGTCAGCAGGACGAGCTCGATGTCTCCGCAAGCCGATCCTTACTGCAATCCGCATCCCCATCACTCAGCCACCCCTGCCGTACAAAGCCCCTCTGTAGGATTCATTTCTCCCCAGCACCCCTATTCGTAATCCCAAACATCATCCCCAACTCCACACGCTCATCAAACGTAGCATCAAGTTTCGCCGTATCCCCATCAATCGGAAACCTGCTCTTCTCAAACGTTTCACATGCCTGCTCCAGATCCGCAACTTCCATGAAGTGATAGACCCCTTGTCCGTCTTGGGATAGGGAGCACGCTTCGCACGATACACCTTCGTTCTCGATTGTTTCGAGCACTTGACGGCTCCTCGGCGATTCAGTTCGGAGGACCAGTCTTGCCATATTTTACGACCGGAGGGTTTGAAGTTCCGGTAGATGAGCTTGAACTGGGGGCTCATGCCGGTGGGGATTGCACGAATGGAGGAATGGGGGATTGGGGATTGCGTTTGGCGACGGGACTGGTAAACAGGCTGCAAATCCAGACATCGTTTATGAGATTTAATGATGAGGGGGAGTGTATACCCTACTCCTGCGAAGCTATGATGGGTGGTTCAGGTCATGCTCAAGAACAGAACGTGAAGGTACTTTGGCTGCTCGAGTACGAGATCTGGATCAAGCTAGAAACTTCTGAGTGATGAGGGTCCTGCATCGAAAGTGTTCGAGAACGCCGTGGCAAACTTACAGGCGATCTTCAAATCGCCACATGTGATTGGCTGGTTGCCGTAGCCTGCCTTGATCACTGGGAAAGATGCTGAGTTTTCGAACGGGTTCAAGCGTGAGGGTAGGGGTAGCAGGTCGCCCGTCTCGTCGTGAGCTACAGGATCACTTGAGGATTTCCCTCCCGCGAAACTGCTCCCGTGAGGCCGTCCTGCATGTATGCATGGGATGGCCAGTACGGACGCCGTATCTAGTCTAGAAGTCATAACGTTACCTCTCTGAATCCCGAGTTGGCCATCATCTTTGACTGATGCCACCGGCATGGACTTTTGCGTGTCACCAAGTCAGCTCCCCCTTGAAGCCCAACTCGGTCGCCCTGTCTCCCCGTCCTCACCAACCCCACTTGACGGTCTCAACCCCGGCAGAGAAGGCGGATCCGCCAGGCCTTGCGATTTTACTCTTCAGATGCGATCTCATTCCTGAAGGTTGAAAAGTGGTCGCTCTCCTTGCCTGGAGTGATCCGGAAACAAGATTGATCCTCATCGCAATCCTGGCTCGATGCCGAATGCATACCCCTCAAGCTCATGAATCTTGGCGCCATTCAATTATCCAGATAGGAGGCGCACAGGGTGGCGAGATTCTTGAGCCGGTCGATATCCACGGGATAGGCTCTCGTTCGCCAGAGGTATTAGAGGTAGCGCGGGTGGAGCGTTGGTAGTGCTCTCAGATAGGTCATACTGATCTTCTTGTTTGCTCATCCTTGACGTCGCCTCAACACGGGAGACCACGTCATCGAGACGAATGGATTTGTCTTTCTTCTCTTTGCTATCCGATTTGCGAATGTGGGAGGATTTGATTCGGATGAATATCTTACCATGGAGCCACGGCGACGGGTCCGCCACAGAAATCTTGTACTCACGGACATGTCATGCATGTATCCACAGCATCAATAGCGTCGACCGCGCATCATATGATTCCAGTTGCCGGCTTAGCAATGAATGCCCTTGATCGTATCGGCATTCGCATCAGGTTTCATTGCCAATCGTCTCGCTATGTTATGCACAGAGATATCGTCATGCGGAAGTTGCGATCTGTCCATTCGCAGGCAACAGCCCTTTCGCTTGGATCAACGCCGCTATCCCCTCGACCTGACCACATCAGCCTATTATACTTCCTTAGCTGATTCCCACCGTACCTTCATGCTAGTCGCTCGTATTCGATCATCCCATCTCTCAGTCCAGGTCACCGGCTCGACCTCTTTCTCCTCCCTCACTACGCCTAGCCCACCGGCCGTACCCTGCGCATCGGCGTCTGTGTCGTGTGCGGTGCGAGTCTCGAAGTGGAGGAGTTGGAGTGGTTGGTCGATCCAGGCGCGGAGACTGTGTTTCGGATAATTGACAACGCAAATCTGTATCTAGGTTTAAGACGTACCGTCCTTGCTCGATCATTCTATTCCGAATCAGCTGAAGAGTAGAAGATGACAGGCCACACACCTTCTTGCAGTAGTCTCCGAGGCATCCGCGTCGAGATTCAACAACGCGCCAAGAGCATCGAAGCTGACATTGTCGTAAACCTGATCAGTTCAGAAGGCGACCTTCGAAAAGCTCTTCATGCCACACTCAAGCTCTTCATGCCACACTCAAGCTCTTCATGCCACACTCAAGCTCACCTTCCCGCATGCCCCCACATTGTGTTCCCTAATCGCCCGTTCCAGCACAGTGCCTCCACCCTCCACCGTCGCCCGCTGATGATCCGCCAACTCCCTCTCGAAATCCTCGACCTCAGATGGACGAAGGATATACTCGAGAAGCATCTTGCGAAGCATCGTCGAGAGGTATGGAGGAAGGGATGAATGGATCCTGTCATCTCGGTTGAGGGACGCTAGGACTCGGGATCGCTGAGGACCGGCTGGAGCAAGGATGGATGTGGTCACAGCTGCTTTCCTGGAGATCGTTATAAGGTGAAGGATAACGATGGGAAGGCGTACAGCATTTGGAGACGCTCGTCCTCGTCAATGGCGGAATCGAAAGAGAGCTCGTGATAGCGTTGAGCGGCTTCGTTGAAGCGGGCGGAGAAGTCGAAAAGGCGAGCCTTGTACCACCATTAATCGCTGGTCTCAAATAGGCGTATAAGTGGACTCACTTGAGATAGGCGGAAAGACAGCAGTGCCTCCTTGTCCTTCGTTACATGGATGAGAAGGGAGGCTCTGGAAAAGTATGTCTGCGCTTGGCCAGACTCGCCGCACTGAAGAACCCGTGTCAGCAAAGGAAATCAACACGCTCGTGTAGTTGACTTCAATACGAAATTGGTTTGAACAAAATGACAATGCTCACTTCGAGAAGCAATCGAACGATCTGGATGTAAACCGCGAGCTTCTCCTCGTCCGAGATCAGTCTAAGGAATGGTCAGCTATCGTACCTAGGGCGGTCCGCCGAACGACGGAGACCAGTCATGGCACGGTAAGCTCACCTGGAACCACCCTCGAGGGGTATCCCCATCAAAGTCAGAGCCGCCCCCTCCCAATCCTCCTCGGCTTGCTGGAGATGCGCCAGAAAATGTCGGAGGACAGTGGTCTGATATGCACCCCAATGTCAGCGAAGATTCCGCCTCGACACCAAGTGAATCGTACGCAGCGGGAGAGATTTCGATATGCTCACCTGCTCGTCACACCATCCTCCCGTTCCACCGCCGCTCAGAACACCCTCGACGACCTCCCTCCTCACCTCTGCTCCCTTCTCGCCCCTGAAAGCCTTCTTTCCTACTGTATCCCATTTCTCCTCGTCTCCGCTCTCTTCGCCTTCTCCGCTGATTGTTATAGTCCTTGCCATCCCGCTGCCTGCGCATAGAGCGATCACAAAAGCCCCGAGCACTCGTCGACCGACAACGGTGGCCATGTTTGTTGAAACCGTGAAGTACCGACCGAAGGCGGCGAGACTCGTAGGAGATATGGGTGAGGAAGAGAGAAGGGAGGTAAGGAGGGTGAGGTATGAGGTTGCCCGGTCTTTTTGATTGCTTTGAACAAACCTTCGATGAGCTTTGTCATTACAGGGAGGATGGTACGCCTCACGAGATGCTTGTAATGTCAGAGAGCTTGTCGCCCACATCGTTGTCAATCTCCATCTTGTCGAAGTCCTCGGAATGATGGTAAAAACGAAGGGGATCAAGGAAGGAGCGAACGAGAAATCTGGGAGGTGGACGGAAGTAATTATGGCCACGTGGGCGCCATGGCTTCTCTCACGGTGCACCCGCTTTGCCGTGGACGTCATGATCATCCTCCTCTCACTCCCCAGGTATTTTCACTCACCCCGTCGACCTTTTACAATCTTGCAACGTACTCATCGTATACCCTATTCGTCCACCTGATCTAATTTATCTCAAAGACACCATAGAAGCCGGGCGTCGATGGCTCGAATAGTACGCTGCCCATAGACGCCGGTCATTACAGACTCGACTTCCTTCTACAACTGGCTTAGCGAGGAAGAGCCAGAGTTCCAACGAGGCAGGGCTTGTGGTCCACACTTTGGTTTTCAGTTCCATCTGCATCCGGGTGATCGCCTCCTTGGACGGATGCGACTATCCGCTATCTCCGGTAAACACACGTACATTCACCCACAATGTCGAATAATTTCGATAAGATCGTCAAGCTGGCTTGCAAGCCAAAGAATGCTCCGCCAAAAGCCAAGGTCTGTAGCTTCCCATTATATTTGGCATTTATCCCCTGTTTTTAATCGTCACAGTGAGCTGGAGCAGGTGGAGCGAGTGTGTCTGAAGTGAAAACGACTTGCTGACGTCTGCTCTCTCCCCTCTTGTTCCGCCCATCAGTACGTCGAGTGGGTACCTCCCATACCTTTCCAAGGATGCTGTGCTGAGACCGTCCCAGCGCTCTTGTCGCAGCCACCTATTCAGACGATGGATCCCTCAACGACATATCCCGCTCCCTCTCCCTCCGTCTCCGCGAGCCGAATGCTGTGGTACGTTGAGCTACCATTCTGCTTCCGATGTCTGAGCCGTGCTGCGTTCCAGGTCGTCTTCAAAGCTCTTCTCACTCTTCATCAAATGGTACGATCCGGCTCAACGGATCATCTTCTTGAGCAGCTCTCCCAGGGTGATGGTTTGAGATTACGCAACGTCAGCGGGCAAAATTGGGAGGGTGTGTAGACTCGCAATTCCATTCCACTTCGAATGACGGGTGTGCAGGCTACTCACCACCTTCAAATATGGGCCACTACGCCAATTACCTCGATTCGAGGATCCAGGCATGGAAAGAGTTGAAGCATGATCTGGTGCAAGTGCAGGCGGAATCGAATCGGAGGAGCGATGGTCTCAGCGCTGGTTGTGAGTGATCCTTTCCTCGGACCGTGGACCTGATGTGTTCTCTCAGCAAAAGCACGACGACTGCGGAATTTACCGGTCGAGAAGGGTTTGCTGCGGGAGGTGAAGCAAGTGCAAAACGTGCTCGACACTCTCGTCCAATGCAGGGTGAGTCCTTCATCTGGACCCCTGTCAAGTTAAGGCGGAGCAGTTTTTCAACGATGATCTGAAAGAGGAAAACACCATCCTTGCCTTCCGGATGCTCGTCAAAGACCTCCTCGTAATGTTTCAGGCGGGCAACGAAGGGGTCTGCAATATTCTGGGTACGCTTTCCTTCTTTTCTCTTGGTGTATACCTGCTGATCTCGGCAGAGCACTACTTTGAAATGTCCAAGAGCGACGCTCGCGAGGCGTACGACGTATATAAATACTTCATCAAACAGACCGATTCCGTGGTGGACTACCTAGGCGTCGCGCGAAAGCTGCACAATGTTGTCAACGTCCCAGTTCCGAATCTCAAGCACGCACCGACAGGTCTCGTCAAGGCGCTCGAAGAATATCTGAACGATCCCAACTTCGAGCAGAATCGGATCGAGTATAGAAGGAGTTTGGGTGTTGTGGAAGGGAAGAGCAGTGCGAGAGCGCCATCACCGGGAGGTAAGTCAAGTCTTTCTTCTGAAACAGCCTTTGCTAAGGGTCATGCAGCGCTGGCGTCACAAAAAGTGGACAAGCCCCCACCTGCTCGCTCCTCGGCGCCTACCCCGGCGCCCGCGCCTACAAACGCAGCTCCACCGGGAGCGTCACAAACGATACAGGACTTCTTTGACTCAATCCAGGCGGATCATCAGCCTACCATGTTCAACGGTCCGGCACAGGGGTATGTACTAGATCTTTTCATACAAGTCGACACTGACATCCTCCAGCTTCCCACAGCAGATGCAGCAGTCCTTCGTCCAGCAACAGCCTTTCAACCCTTTCCGTCAATCCATGATGATGCCCCAGCAAACCGGCTTCGTTCAACCGCAAATGACCGGCTTCCCAATGGCACAGCAGCAACCGTTCCCATCCCAGCAGACCGATCAAATGAATTTTGGACAACAGCCGCAGCAACCAATGTTTCAGCCACAGCCGCAACCCTTCATTCAGCCGCAACAGACTGGATTCCTTGATCCCCAGTCTCAGCCGCCGGCAGCAAGCCCGTTCAGGCAGAGCATGATGCTCAATACGAACTTCCCGACCGGGGCAATGTCTCAACCGACTTCCCCCTTCAAAGATCAATCTCCGCCCAGTACTTTCACTGCTCAGGGTAGCCAGATTCAGCGACCGGGCTCGACTCCAGCATTCGGTGAGGCTAATCCCTCGACCTTTCAGCCGTCCACAAAGAATCCGTTCGCGCCGGCTCCAGGAAGCGTGCAACAGCAATCGACGCAACCGAAAGGGCCAAGCATGAACGAGCTGGCGTTCGGCAGTGTTGGACAGCAGAACCGGGGTTTCGGTCAGCAACAACCTCAGGCAAGCGAATTCGGACAACAGAATACGGGCTTTCCCAACGGCGCGAATTCGGCATGGGGTAGCGTCAAAGGCAAACCCTCTG
>JAABUW010003396.1_pt1 | contig 22810 bp, 27 predicted proteins | sample 5560081 | NCBI WGS metagenome assembly JAABUW01 (sample SAMN10711882, study PRJNA513363) | rock metagenome | isolation source: Antarctica rocks | place: Antarctica: Victoria Land, Knobhead sud
GTTGATACAGGTAATGGAGCCAAGAGGATTCACGCGATGCATTGCTAGCTTGACTATTGGGGTCGAGAAAATGTAGTAATACAACAAGAACTTCCACTCCAGCCGCTGGAGATTGTACTAGAACGTTGATGGCAGTCCCACTGCGAAAAGCCTTCGAATCTTTACCAAACAACTAGGATGAAGGGACGTATGTGTTAGGGACTATTCCTACCTTAATTCCCCATAGTCTCAGGGTATTTCCCGAAAAGGCTTTCATTTATCTTATGATAGAAGGACAAGCAGACGATCAGAATGTATTAACATTGCCATGGATGGAAGCTAGATTCCACAGCCAGTATCACTAAATAGCTCGTGGTCAATGACTGTCTCTGTATTCATCATTGAACTCTAGATTACTTTCTAGGAGACTTGATTCGGACGGACCTATATAGTAGTGAGACGTACAAAATAATAAAAGATCTTAAACTGGTTGTAAGGAGCGAGGAAAATGCACCTTTACAGCACGCACTTGCAGATTTTAGAGATGAAAGTTTGACTAAGTGGAAAGCTATCGAGTGGCACTGAGAATAAGCCAGTCGGTTTTGAGCATTAAGAACAAGTTGTTCGGATCAGCCGCGAACTTATGTTAGATATCAGGACCTCAACGAGATGGTGAGACGACGAGGTGAGCGATAATCTCATATTCTTCCGTCAAGATTTCAACCGGTGATAGTGAGTCCCTCTGTACGACTAAGGATAGCTAGAAGTTGGATCATGGTGTTCCGACTTCCGAGAGGAATTCCTTATAGGAAAGTTCACAAGACAATTTGCTGAATACACGGGTTGAACTGCAATCGGCAAACAGAACCCTATGTGATGGGATAGCCCTTCTGCTGGATGACTATCTTGGGCACACCAATGAAAATACTAGTGAAGTATTCTTCAAAAGTTGATGTTTATGTGCATTTTCTGAGGTTGACTTGGATTGAATTACACTCAGCCTAGCCTCATTCGGAGCCACTACGGCGCGTTTCCGTTTCCACGCCTAACCCAGGTTCCATTCCGCAACAACACCTCCACTTTCACTCACTACTCATGACCGGATCTTCTCTTCTACTACTTCTTCCATGTGAATCAAGTAGGAATTTGGAGTTATGAACGCCGCTGCTGGATATGAGCCAGGAGCCAGAGATGGCTCCGCCGGCCTGCTACAAAGCATCGAGACAAGCCTAGAAGATCTGAGGTCTCTTATCACGTGTCGAATTTGCGTTCGCCCTCTGTACGAACCTTACACCATAGAATGTGGCCATACCTTTTGCTATAGCTGCCTCCGCCAGTGGTTCGACAGAGACCGTACCAAGAAGACCTGTCCCGATTGCCGCTCTGATGTCATTCGACAGCCAGCCCCTGCTTACCTTGTAGGTCTTCTGTATCAAAATGCCTCAACTGTGACTAATTTGCTGTTTAGGTACGAGAAGTAACGCAGATCTTTCTCAGCCGAGCGGAGCTTGTGCCCGCTGGAGAAACAACTGAAGAGCACCGGAGACTGCAGCAAGAGGAGGCAGAAACTGTAGAGCTAGATAAGGCAAGTCTTGCCGATGGTGGTGGGGGTCTTTTCAGAGGTCGCTTCAGATACTTCGCTCCCGCCCCTCGTCGAACGGTACCAGCCATTAGGGATATTCAGGACGGTGTCGATAGATGTCCGCATTGTACCTGGGAACTTGAAGACGGCGAATGTGGAACATGTGGTTATACCATTTTTGCACACTTTAGACACGGCACGGATTCTTTGAGTGACTCTGCAAGCTCGTCGTTGAGCGAGATATATGCACGGCAATTCGTGGAGCAACAAAGAGACCGATCTGGTTTGGAGGATGGAGGCTCCGACTTTGACTACTTTTCTGATACAGACATTTCATTTGCGGATCCCACCAATCGACCATACGGGGGCATTGACATCGAAGAGCTTGCATCGATGGGAAGAATAGCCGCACGCGGTAGAAATAGAAGACGCGTCCTTGCTGAGACTGATGAGGATCAAAGCAACGCGGATGATGAGGACGCAGGGTCGTTGGATGGCTTCGTCGTTAATGATGGGGAAGATCCACCAAACTCTCCGGGAGGAGAAACTTCTATACCTGATGATTGGAGTCCTGCCCGCGGATCGTCCCCACGCATTAGGTCTTCACACATGGGTTCTCCAAGTACACATTACGATACCGAGGAAATTACCGGAATAGAGGAGGCCTCTGGCACAAACCCTTCGGATTACGAGGACTTTCCGGATGACATCGCAATTGGTCAAACTAGTTTTAGTAACGGTCGATTCAGAGGAACACGTCTGGGCCGAATCCAAATTCGGGCTGGACAAAGGCGGGCTAGAGCACGTCCGATATCAGAGAACAGCGGACTGAGCGAATCTGATCACGCACCTGCTATCGCTGTTCGTGGGAGCACTCAGGTTGAATCGGAAGACGGTTCAGACGTCACTCCACTCGTGCGCAGCAGGAGGCGAGCACGCATCCAGAGACTCAGTAGCTCCTCTGGCTCAGATATTGGTCGTTCGGGCATGCCTACTTTTCGTGGGCCTTCTCTTTCTCGACGAAATCGGCAACACAACAACAGCAGCATGTTAGCACATGGCTTTTCTCCACTGCATCCGGAATTTGGTAGCAATGAAAGGGGTTCAGGCTCAAGCAATGGAACATCCAGAGGAGTTCCAATAGAGATTGAGAGTGATTCTGACTCTCCAGTACCGCCTCGACGCTCACGCGCACGGCGTACGGCAAACCCTGGTGTTTCCGAGGAAGATCATGCCTCCGATGCAGGTGATATATATTGTTGGACACAAAACCCTCAAAGCAGCAACGGCACAGCGACTGTCGGACGACGATCACCAGCACATGGTACCAGAATGACTCCAGTTCTCCACCAACCCGGCCCCACGAGCAACTCGATATCCCCCATACTAATTGGATCAAGTCCAATAAGAACAGAAGATCACAGGCCCCGCATTACGAGGAACGAGATCTCAAGTTCTCCCCTAGTATCCCAGGACGGCGCCCGCTACGTCCGCGTTCCTCCGCCAGCTAGCACCAACCGCTACATCAACATCCCACCAAGACACTCAACACGTCCCCGCCAACGAACCCACAGAATCCCTTCACGAAGTCCCCGTCAACCACCAAGCAACGCACGCTCCTCAGGAAGCCCAAACCCCCCACCCCGCCAACCACCCACGAATGAAGCCTTATCCGGATTGGAGCAGAGACGCCAGCGAGCCGCTAGCAACGAGGCCGTACGCAAAGCTGCCAGAAAGGCCGAGAAGAAGCGACTGAAGCGCGAGCGGAGACAGAGAGAGCAGATTCAGCCTCCTGCTGCGAATGTAGCCGGCGAAGCCTTTGGTCGTCGTTGGTAGAGATTAGCGATAGCGGCGTTTCGAGACATTAAGGACTCTTTCACGGGCGTGTGGCATGCATAGCATCAAACCATAGATTACAAGCAGGCGCTACATACCCTACCGCATAGCCAGCATTTGCTTCACCAACCACTCGTACTGGGAATGCACGCGAGGTTGTTGCTTGCTTTACCTTGGCATTTCAGTGGCATGGGCTTATGCTTTGTATGCTAGGTTGAGGTTAGCTTAGACGTGGGATTGCTTCGTGCATAGATACTTCAATGGCATAGTTTTCTTCAGTTATCTTATGGCATCTGGTTTAGACGAGGTGCTTGATTTGCTGCTAGATTGGTGTTTCTGGGTCAAGGTTGCTAGAGAACTCACAGCAAGCCTGATTAGCTAGAAGCTATCTGGAATCATTTAAGCCAACCCATCAATTCCCGATTAACCCTCCATCTTCCCACCCTCCACTTCCCCCCCGGCCCTTCCCTCCCGTTCACCCACTTTTCTGGCCACCTCAAAAACCATAGCCCCATTCCTCCCGCTCACACTCTTCCACCGCCCAAATCTATGTTCCGTACCCACGGCCACAACGACACACAGGCCATCCTTGCCTCTGTCCCCGCGCTCAAAAACGGCGATGTCGTTGATGATGCCGCGGATCGTAGGTTGGTTCTCGGGAGCGCTGTCGGAATGAGCAGCTACTGCTGTGATAGCATCCTCTGTGTGTGGCGGGGTGGGTGCGCCAACAATGCCAACAGATTCGATGCGTTTCTTGTCGGCGCTGATGCGCCAGACGCGGAGTTCGCCATCCCAGCTGCCGCTGAGGATCAAATCGCTATATGGCACCGTCGCCAGCGCTGTGATCCACCGGGGGAGCGGCGGGCCAGGAACTTTAGGGTGGGGGTCCTGTTCCGCGGACGCTTCTTCGGGGTTTAGAGGGGGGTCTAGGCCGTGTGCTAGGGGTACGGTGAAGACGGGTTTTTTCTTTTGGAGGTTCCAGAGGCAGAGGGCGCCGTTATCGGAGCCGGTAATGAAGGTTTCTTCGTCGATGAGGGCGATGCGATCGATAGAACCTTCAGCGTAGGTCGTCTTGCTTTTAGCGCTGGGGTTTTTCCTCTTGTCGTTGGAGCGGTCACCCGCGCCGCCGCCTCCACCGCCGCGGAACACGAGTTGGGTCTCCTCGACAACTTTCCACAGTCGCGCTGTACGATCCCGAGCCCCAACGCTGACACAGCGTTCCAGAGCTAAAGCAGCCACGTTGACGACTTCGTCTTGGTGGCCGAACAGCGTTTCGACGTAGGCGAGGTCGTCGAGACTCCATGTTTTGATCGTGCGGTCCTTGGAAGCGGAATACAGCTGGTTTGTGCCACGGCGAAACGCAAGACTTGTGACTGCATCACGGTGTTGTGTGAAAACACGGAGGGGCGTCAGGTCTGCCGCGGACCAGATTATAAGACGTTTGTCTGCGCCGCCTGTAGCGACAAATTTGCCGGAGGAGGAGGCGGCGATGGTGAGGATGGCAGCGGTATGATGATTGTAGGAAGGATCGTCGGCTTTATTCTTGTTGCCTTTTGTAGAGAGCAATTTTATTGGTCGGCGGCGGGTAGGCGGGGGAGGCTTTTTCGGAGTTTTACGTTTTGAGGTAGAGGGCGGGGGAGGCGTGGGAAGCTCCCATTTTATGAATTTTAGGTCCTTTGAGACGGTGTAGGCGTAGGGAGGGCAAACGGCGATTGAGGTTGTGGTAAGGGTGTCAGCGCGGAACTGGGTTTTTATTGCGCTTGGGAAGGAAAGGTCTGAGGCTATGTGACGATAGAGTCTCCCTTTAGTCTCCGCCTGTTCGAAGTATTAAGCTCTGCGGCAGCCGTGTAGAGTAGATTTCTTGATGCCTACCACATCTTCTTGCAGCCTCTCGGCGATGAGATCTCTGTCTATCTCTTCCGCATCAAAGCCAACCTCGTCCACCTCTCCCTTGATATTTTCTAAGTACCTCTCTGCAAGCCTTAAACGACGCTCGGCTCCCGTCTCATCTTCGTCGTCCGACTCGCTGCTAATATGTTTCTCCTCATCACTAGGCATCTGGCGTCTGGCGCCATCCTCAGACCCGCTACTTGAGATGGATTCATCTCTTTTGGGTCTGGCAGGTTTGGCATTCTGAGTATTCGGTTTAGATCCTGTGCCTGTCGCTCGTTTTCTCGAAGGTACGGCCGCTGTGTCCTCGCGTTTCCGTTTCCGTTGCGAAGCAGGGGCAGTAAAGAAAGATGACATGGACGTGTTGATCCAGATCGTTTGACAGTCAGTTTGAGTATTTTTTGATTTGCGAACTTTTTGATAGTGGTCAGTGCGCGAAATCTTGGCAGCCTCGGCTTTTAGCGTGGTACTTGGGTGCCTTAACTCCGAACCGAGATGATGCAGCACGGGGTATGCGAAAAGTTTGCTAGACACGCTCAGCCAACTGTCAAATTATCTGAATAGCGGTCTGGCTATGGACAAAGTCAAATTCGATCAGGTTCATATGTTCGAATTGTTCAATTGGTACTATCCAGTAATTTGTATTCTCATAAGTCTTGTAAATGAACTCGAGTCAAATGGTTAAACTGTTATCAGAAATCAGAGAGTTCTACTTGAATATCTTAACTTTTAAGCAAAGATCAGTTGTTGTTTGATGACTTTCTGCACCCTCTGATAATACTATGTGAATAATCCCATTCTAGAGACTAGGAAGTGCTCACTCTACGGGCTCACCGCTGCATAATATAGTGTCTCCAAACCACTCACTATGATATAAAAACTTCGCTATGTTGAGACTCATACGAAAATTCATCTCCGTTGAGCTAAGCATATCCTTCCCGGCACCAGTATGTAACAAGTCCGGTACGATTTCAATATCATTCAACAGTCGCTGGCCAGATTTGGGAGCTGGATATGCATAGGGCCACACTTCACGGGAAATCCAAGTCACGCCAATGCGATTCAATTCGACCTCTTTCTCCTCGTCGTAAGGAGTTCCGCGGCTAATGAAGCGCATGATCTCGGTATCTGGTATCGGCCTGGAGGAGGTTATTTGTATACGTATTCGAGCTCGTCCACATAGTTGCCTGCATCTGTAGGAGTGACAAGATCGACAACCGTGATGCTGAAAATGCCTGCAGCTCCTGACCCGGGTTTGGGCGACGTGAGAATGTTCTCTGGAAGTGTGACGTTGGCTGATTGATTGAAGTACGTTGGGGATACGCGTTTCAGGGTCGTGAAGAGCGTTATGTGTCGCACGGCATACTCTAGCAAGGTTCCTTCAGTTTGGAAGAGCGACGGCAGAGGGCCTATCTCGATAGAGTAGGATGCGAAGGGTGCAGTTAATATGATGAGGTCGAAGTCTACTGACGTTGCTAAGACATCGCCGCTGGTTCGATCTTTGTGAAACAGTTGCAGTTCCCATCTTCGCTCCTTACCTAGCGAGATCCTGTGGACTTGAGTAGCGAGCTGAATGCTAGCATCGGAAATCTTTAACACTCGATTGGGAGTCGTTGATCACCTTGATTTATCGAGATAAAGGGAACGCTCTTCGAAGCAGCCAGAGCTGAAAGTGCATTCGCATCATGGAGATCTTGTAACGCATAGTGGCGAGTATTCGCCCGTATTACCTCACCAACGAAGTTAGCAGCAAGATAACGATTGTTCAAAAAGTATTCCCACGCAGTTTGAGAAACTTCCTCATCCAGGAAATGCTTGTGTATTGCTTCCTGTAGATTCTGGAATAGTTGAAACATGGCGAAAGTATTGAAACTCTCAAAGGCCACTTGAACCATAGCTCGAAGTCGTGAAGACGTACGACCATACCTCTAAAACAACCTTAGGGAGTCCGCCATGAGGCTGTACCAGGGGCTTCATTGTCCACGTAGCTGAGCAGAAAGTCATTACTATCCCGGAAACCGGTCCGATGGTTGAGTTGTTCATTGTACGCCGGTTTGAATCAAACTTCCTGCATGGCTTCTTTGAGACACAAATCATCGTCAGAGAAGGATACAGGTCCAACTTCAACGATTGTACCGGATGTTTCAGCGCCATCCCCAGAATGAAATTTTGGGCCAACGAATAAGGCGATCTATTTATCTTGATAAAGAAGTGAGAGGGAAGGCTTCTGGCTCTTCTTAGGCTAGTGATCTAAGAGCTCATCTGAACGAAATCGGATTCGTCTTGTCAATATGACAATCTCACAGCTAGCCTCTAGCGTGCTTCATCATATATTACCTGGTGGTATATCTGAGTCCTTATCTACCTTTATCTAACTGATTAGATACTCTCATGAAGTCTCTGTTCTTGATGATGTGAAAAAGGCTAGTTTTGTCGACTTCAATTCAGAAAAAGGGACAGAATTCGGAACGGTTTTGTAGACTCACGGAAATGTAGAGATCCATCAAAGAGTAGGAAACACGTGTTCTTACGGAGTGCGAGTAGAGAGTAGTACAAGTCTATCAAACGTGGAAATGATATAGGTAGGTATGTTGATGGTGGTCCACAGTCAGTGCACCAAAGCTTTGGCAATCTCGCCTAAACTTGCCCAGAAGTACCAGGCTTCTCGAGCTCACGCGTACTCTAGCTCTTTACCTTGTGAACTCATAGCTACTCCTCCATCCTCGCAAATACTGAGATAGCAACCCAATATGTGAGTAGATAAACATCACTGATCTTTCTCCAGCTAACCATGTTTAAAGGGACGTACTTCTTGGCATCACTGGCAAGGATTTCACCATTGTTGCGTCCTCAACAGCTGCAACCAGAGGCGCAACGGTCCTGAAGGCGACCGACAATAAGACTGCAGAGCTAAATTCGCACGTTTTAATGGCTTACACGGGGGAGGCAGGAGATACCTGTACAGTGGAACCAAGTTTCGATTCCTCTTCAATCTGCTGAGAACACTCCTAGTACAGTTTTCGGGCTACATTCGTGTCAACGTCCAGCTCTATTCCATGCGGAACGGAATCGACCTTAGCCCTCCAGCTGTAGCAAGTTATACCCGTAATGAGCTAGCGAAAAGCTTGAGAAAAAAGCCTTACCAAGTCGGCATGTTGTTGGGTGGAATCGATCCTGTTACGACCAAGCCGAGTTTATACTGGATAGATCAATATGCCTCATTGGCATCTCTTCCTTACGCTGCTCAAGGATATGGCCTGTGGGTGACGCCATCTTCATCTCTTCTTGCAAAAGGCAATATTAGCTCTCTATTCAACGAAGAAACTAATCATGCCCATTAAGGTATTACTGTATGTCCATCTTGGATAAACATCACCACCCAGATATCGATCTCGCCCAAGGCATGAAAATACTACGAATGTGCACCGACGAATTGCAGCGAAGGCTACCCATAGACTTGAAGGGGGTAAGTTCAAGTCCTCACCTTACACTGAACACCAGATCGTCTTCGAGTCGGGCTAATTGGTCGTCCATCCAGATGTTGGTTAAGGTATTAGACAAAGATGGAATCCGAGAGGTTGAGTACGATTACAGCAAGCCTGTGGCATGTGCATAGATATAGCATGGCGTTCGGTTTTTTAGGGTTCTTGTAGACTGTCAAAGCAAACTACAGTTTATTCCGTTGTCCAAATACCATAATTGACGCCATGCAATGCCGAGACCAGTCAACAACCATTTCGAGTGGAATGTAGAATAACACCTTCTGCGGCAGTCGTAATGTTCACGGGTTCGATGTTCACAGGGCAAGTGGTGGGGACGGAATGAGGACTGTGAAGCTAATTGAAGCTTCATCCCGCCATCGCTGACTTCCAACCTAAATCCAAAGCATAGTTTACCGGTATCTCACCCAGCATGTCGAAAAGGCCAGCGCAGGAGTTATCGCAAGATGGTATAGCGGAAGGCTCACCGGCCACGAAGAAGACTCGCCTCGATTACGACTTGAAAATTTACAAACCAGTAAACGGCTTCAGTGCTTTGCCTGCTGCGCCAGCGCTGGCCAACGGCCATCAGCGCGAAGATGAGGAAAGGAATGGGAACAATATACTAGCGGCAGCAGATGCGGAAGAGGAGGAACTAGAAGAGGCTGCATCAACAGCATCCTCACAAGAGCTTCGAGAAGAGCAATCCGCATATTCTGCGGCCTCACGGCAGGCCGCACCTCTTGAAGGATACACAGATCTCTACCTGGACACCATCAACCGGTCCGTACTCGACTTTGATTTTGAGAAGCTTTGCTCTGTAACGCTTTCGAATATAAATGTTTACGCCTGCTTAGTCTGTGGCAAATACTATCAAGGTCGTGGGCCTAAGTCACATGCCTATTTCCATGCCCTCGAAGTGGGGCATCATGTCTATGTGAACATGCAGACGAAAAGGATGTATGTACTACCTGAGGGGTATGAAGTCAAGAGTAAGAGCTTAGAGGATATCAAGTTCGTTGTAGATCCGCAATTGTCCAAGGATGAGGTCGGAAAACTCGATAAAGAAGCCAAGGATGCATGGGATCTAGGAGGGAAGAAGTATAGGCCTGGTATAATAACTAAGTCTCCGGGAGAAACAATTTCTAATATCTCTGGGCAGGCTTTGTCGGAATGAACAATATCAAAGAGAATGATTATTTCAACGTGATCATCCAAGCCCTAGCTCACATCCCTCCTTTGCGGAATTTCTTCATGCTCGAAGATCTATCGCAGAAGTCTGAGCTAGTACAACGCTTCTCAGTCCTCATTCGCAAGATATGGAATACCCGTGCCTTCAAGACCCACGTCTCGCCGCACGAGCTGCTACAACAGATATCACGTCAATCCAACAAGCGCTTCGACCTCCTCCACCAGTCAGATCCCGTTGACTTCCTAAGCTGGTTCCTCAACAATATGCACTTGGCCTTGGGCGGAAGCAAAACAAAGCCAGGCACCAGCGTCATTCACCGAGTATTCCAAGGCAAGCTGAAAGTCGAGAGCCAGAAAATCACCGCCAAAGCCGACGCCGGCGATCGCCTCCGCTTCGAAGAAGCTGCAGAAGTCCTGGGCGATACAACACGCTACCTAATGCTAACTCTCGACCTCCCCGCTGCCCCCCTCTTCCAAGATGAGCTCGACAAGAACATCATTCCCCAAGTACCGCTCACCTCCATCCTCTCCAAATACGATGGCCTCAAATCCCAAGAACACCTCAATACCCGCAAACGCTACCGCCTCCTGCACCCCCTCCCCCCCTACCTCCTCTTCCACATCAAACGCTTCTCCAAAAACAAGTTCGTCGCCGAGCACAACCCCACCATCGTCACATTCCCCACCCGCTCCCTCGACATGAGCCCCTACGTGCAGCCCGATCCGAGAATCCACCCGCCTGGGGAACCGATCTGGTACGATCTATGCGCGAACGTGACGCATGAGGCTGTGCGCACAAGGGATGATAGCGTGGAGGGCGAGGCGGAGAGGAAGGTGTGGAGGGTGCAGGTGCGGGATCGAGCGAGGGAGGAGTGGTTGGAGATTCAGGATTTGTTTGTCGAGAGGGTGGCGACGGAGACGTTGTTTACGAAGGAGAGCTATTTGATGGTTTGGGAGAGGAGGAGGGAGGGCAGGGGGAAGGGGAAGGGCTAGAGACGAAGATGGAGATTTTCAGTTGTTGGAATGCATAGGATGGCTTTAGGCTGATACATGGAAAAGATGGGGGAGGCGAAGCTATCTATCTGATGAGTTCTTCGGGGTGGGGAAGAAATACCAGCTGGCGCTCGACGCAGGATCGCCGAATCCGTCCATGTGGTGATGGAGCTTCATTCCGCCAGCTCAGACATGGAGATTTTGCATACGGAACAGCGCCAATGTTGCTGTTGTTGCCTGCTGCAACAAAAGCAAGAGCGCTATCCCGTACTACTGAGGTTGGAAAACTTGAGAGGTCCTATGAGATTTGAATTTTTCAGGTATATAGCAACTATCAAGATCCATCCGTATGGGGTATCACAAGCTCAGAATTCCAATCTCCACTCCCTGCGGCTAAGCCTGCACCACTACGTACGAAATCCTCGCCTTCGTCTAGAGCGTCTTCGCAGCCTTTCCCTCCTTACTCTTCCCCACATACCAACTAACAGTCGCCCAGAACTCCTTCCCCCCCTCAAAACCTCCCCCAGCGAAACCACCTCCTGCCAGCCCACCACGCCACCCCCGTGCCGAGCTGCCACACCGCCCACCCCATCGCCCACTCCATCCCGGCCACCAGCAAAATCCTCCCGACATACCCCGCTGCCCCTCCCCCACTTAATCCAGTACCGAACCAAGCGCCCAATGGATACACCTGCCCTCTTAGCCGCTCTCTCGCAGCCGCATTTGTGCCATGTAGGTGCATGGGGGAGGAGAGGTAGTTTAACGCCACGGAGCGAGCGTAAAGGGCTTCGAGGGGTAGAAAGAGGAGGGTGGTGAGGTGGGTGGCGAGGTGCGAGGAGAGGGTGTCGGCAGGGTAAGTCGTTAGGGCTGTGGTGTGGTGGTAAGGTGGGGAACGGGAGCGTTCTTCGGCCTTGATGGTCTCGGAGTCGGGGAAGGTGCTGGTGTCGTCTCTTGTGGTTGGCCAGGGGTCGAGGGGCGTCGGGGTATTGGCGGTGACTGTAGGGGAGTCGGCTGTGGAGTTGTGGTGCGGGTTAGGGATGGTGGGGATGTGGAGTTGGACGTTTAATTGGAGGATGTCGGCGGTGGAGGAGTCCGTGGGGATGATTTCGGTGGAGACGTGGATGTTGGGGGTGCTGGGGGAGGGGGTGGAGGATTCGGAGGGGGTGCGGAAAGGGGGAGGGGACTCGGAGGTGTATGCGAGGGAGAGGTCGCGAGTTTGGATGTGGAGGCTCTCTACTTCGCTTTCATTGGTGGGACGTGGGATATTTTCAATGGTGGAATCTGCGGGGTTGCGTGGAAGTGGCGGTTGGGTTGAAGGGTCGAGGAGCGAGTCGACAGATGGCGTGGTGAGGTCTTCACGGAAATTAGATACCATGGCTGATTTTTCTGTTTGCTTTGTCCAACTGGCGAGGCAATCTCGGATCTCGTTCGATAGGCTTTGAATATCTTCCTTCAATTCCTCGAGCATGGTCTTTGGCGGTGGGTGATCCATTGTGCCTTCACTGTTGAGTGTGCCGATACCAGGGATATTCTCGTCGTCAAGTTCATCTTCCATGGCACCCATAATAGAGTCTGCGTCTGGGTTTGAGGGCTTTGGGAGTACACAGTGTAAATAGGAGTGTAGCTTATGTCGTACGATCGGCTTTGCGTAATACAGTGCCCACCATAGGGTCAATGGAGAGAAAACGATCGAAGTCAGGAAGTTCAGAGAAGATTTCGGACTGAAGTCGGCGGGTATACTAGGTACTTGGAACGGCGAGTACTGCGTGAACGGTATGAGAGCTTTGGGGTGAGGTAGAATTGGCCATTGTGGGATAAGATCTAGCTGTTGTAGTGTAGCGAATATTTCCAATGGAACCATGATTACAAACGTCGTAGCTTCGAGACTATCGTCGCCTATCAATACCTTTGTTCTTATATAGCTTCTTATGTTATACTTACAATGTGTCAGTTAGTTTCCCACCAAACTCGAACCTGCGAAAAGTTGTTCGGCTGCAATTGATCCCTCGAAGCTGCTTGCAAAGGGCGTCATGGACTCCTGTGATAAGAAAGAACCGGCCCACGTCGAAGAAGAGAGATGCTAGCCTTGCTGTCATTCCGCTTAACAGGAATTGCAAGGGACCAAAGTGTTTCCACTCTGACTTAATAATCGCCGCTAGAGGAATCCCTCTGTAAATGCGGAATGTCTATTAAAAGGGGGTCATTACGCGCGCCAAAGATACCGATTGAGCTTTACTTACTTGTAACCTCTGCCTTAATCCCATCACCCAGAATGTGCCAACAAAGAACAGTCCTATGTCTGCTGCTACTAGGAGAAGCCCGACCTCATTCTCTCTCATCACCGATTCAACCTTGAGCCTGTCGTTTATATCGCTTTCTTTCTGGTGTACCTCGGGTCGAACCGCAGTTCCGTTCTCATCCAGGCCGACACACACACCAACAGTCGCTAGAACATCGTTCTGAGCTCTTCGCGACTGGCGAAGAAGAGCTCGAGAGGCAAGATTTTCGGGATGTCCTCTACGGTCGTATTGCTGTATGTAACCCGGACGAGTAATGACGCTGGTATTTTGCAATTCATTCGGGACATGTACCTGGGCACTTTGTTCGTTCTCTGTCGATCCTGCTTCTTCTGGAGGTTCATACGCAGAACGACCCTAAAGAAAAGGATGATTAGTGAAGATCAAAGGAGCTAGTGATTGTTGGAATCATTTGGCGTCTTTGACATTAATTTCGATAGGATTCCTCTCCATGTTTCCAGCCTCATAACAAAGGATGAATTTTCTTTGCAAACGAGTCTTGAGTACTCTCAGCGTACATCATTGCTGGAATCACGGCTAGGACTAAAGTAGAACCAGCCCATAGAGATCGTGAATCATTCAGGAATAGAAGACTAGTGAGAATCCTCTGTTCGAGATATTGCTAGAGACGTCAACATACCAATGCAAGTCGGGTCATGTAAGCTTGACGGCCCATTCTTCCTAGAACCTTTGCTCATGTCCCTAGTTTTCTTGTGAGACACCGAGCGAATGAAATTGTTGGTGAAATCAAGTCTTGCCTGGAAAGCATCAGAACTTATTCCGCTGTTGTTGAATGTTCTTGAATCTGGAAGACTGGGGTAGCCTGATGCTACTCCAAGACTGGTTAGCACCGATAGCGGCAGCTAATGCACAAACGCACAGACTCCCGCTGCAGGCAAACCTTATTTCATACGCAACTTCAAAAATTACTTTAACTTTTCATAGGGACAATTGAGGATGCGCCTGACGTATTACTGTACCACCACAGTATTAAATTAGTTTGCGTAAGAGAAGAACGGTCGATATGTTCTCAAGAGCTAGCATCGTAACTACTTTTGAGCCCGACCGGACAATACAACCAATTTACACTGGCGGAGATGTTGCTCTCGACAGCAAAGGCCGAACCTTGGCGACATGCTTGGGTGAGGAAGCATTGCTCACTGATCTGAGTACGGGTCAACTATTAGCACGGATAGAGGGTGTAGGTGCTGTCTGAGATGCCTATACCATGGTCACTGAAAGAAATGTTAGGACGGCGAGGTCTTAACAACGCTTTCGAGTATACCCTCCGATGCTTCGTGCGCTAGTACTTAAGCTGAATTGTTATGACAGTTACACCGTCAGCATCACACCTAATACTATGCTCGCGCTCACTATCGTTGAAAATATATGCATTGCATAATTCCCAAGAACTGTCGCCTTCTATCAAACCAGTGTTACTAAGAACATTAAGACCGCACACTACACCGGTAATCACAGCTGCAATAGACAGCACGGGAACTTTACTCGCAACTGGAAGCGCTGACGGAGTCGTCAAAATATGGGATATCAGAGGAGGCTATGTCACACACACCTTTAGGGGACATGCTGGGGTCATCTCCGCATTGCATTTCTTTGAAGCCACAGACTCCGAGCTGGATAGTACAGCAACCAAGAACCATAAGAAAAAGCGTCGAAAAAGTAGTGGGGACCATGATGAAGTAATGCAGGATATCATGGCCAACGGCACTACCACAAATGCGTCCTTTCGTTTAGCATCTGGCAGTGAAGACGGTAAAATTCAAATCTGGAATCTGGCGAAGCGCAGATCAATAGCAATTCTCGACTCACATGTCTCCGTGGTCCGTGACCTAGACTTCCTCGCAGAAGAAGATATCCTTGTGTCTGGAAGTCGAGATAAAACCGTCATGTTATGGGATGCAAGAACCTGGAAAGTCAAGAAAGTATTTCCTGTTCTTGAAGTGATCGAAGCCGTGGGATTCCTCAACAAGGGCATTTTCATCTACACTGGAGGTGAAAATGGAAAGCTGCGTGTATGGGACGCCAAGAGTGGAAACGAGGTCACGCAAGAGCAGGAACCCGGGAATGAGGGTGACGGGATTGGGCATATATGTCATAACCAAGCCCAGGATTTCCTAATTTGTGTACATGCAGATCAAAGTCTAATCCTTCATTCAACCCATCCTCTTTCAGACCCTGTTCTTCCTGGCCATACAATTGCTCCTTTGCCCATTCTTCGACGAATATCAGGCACACATGACGAGATCATCGACTTGGCTTATGTAACACCAGATCGTTCTCTGCTAGCTCTAGCTACTAACTCCGAAGACATACGTCTGGTATCTCTCGCTTCACCCCCCCCAACCACAGACTCACTAGCAACAGCACAATATTTCGGGGCCGACGTCGCTCTTCTCCAAGGCCACGAAGACATCATCATCTGTCTTTCTGTCGACTGGTCCGGCTGCTGGCTTGCCACAGGCGCCAAAGATAACACTGCCCGTCTCTGGCGCATCGACCATGTCCAAGACTCCTACACCCACTACGCCACCTTTACCGGGCACGCCGAATCCCTCGGCGCAATTTCCTTACCCTCCGCCCCTCCTCCTACAGGATCAGCAGCACACAACCACCCCCTCGACCATCCACCCCCTTTTCTCTTAACCGGCTCTCAAGACCGGACAATCAAGCGCTGGAATATTTCCAGTAAGAAACCCACCACCACCTCAAAACCATCCACTACCTCGCATAGAGCCCTATACACCCGCAAAGCTCACGACAAAGACATCAACGCCATCTCTCTCTCCCCAACCTCCCACCTCTTCGCCTCCGCCTCCCAGGACCGCACCGTCAAGGTATGGAGCGTCGAAGAAGGCGAAGTCCTCGGCATCTTACGCGGTCATCGCCGCGGGGTCTGGTCCGTCGCTTTCACACCTGCAAACTACCCCGCCGTCACCAGCGACAGCGGCGGCAGCGCATCAAGGGGGCTTGTCCTAACAGGTAGCGGAGACAAAACAGTCAAAATATGGAATCTAACAGACTACACCTGTTTGCGCACACTAGAAGGCCACACAAACAGCGTCCTCAGAGTCCTCTGGATGCCCCCACCCGCCTCCAACCGCCCCCCCCTCCTCGCTACCGCCGGCGGCGACGGCCTCGTCAAGCTCTGGGACGCCCACACCGGCGAACCCGCCACCACCCTCGACAACCACACCGACCGCGTCTGGGCCTTGGCCGTGCACCCCGAAACCAACACCCTCGTCTCCGGCAGCGCCGACAGCACCATCACGTTCTGGAAAGACACCACGTCGGCGACGGCGGCCGCGAGCGCGCAGGCGGCCACGCAGCGCGTCGAGGAGGAGCAAAAGCTGCAGAACCACATCCGCCGCGGCAGCTACCGCGAAGCCATCACGCTCGCGCTCCAACTCAACCACCCCCTGCGCCTGCTCTCGCTCTTCCAAACCGTCGTCGCCACCACCCCGCCCGAGCCAGACTCCCTCTCCGGCATCCGCGCCGTCGACGACGTGCTGGCCCGCCTCTCCGACTCGCAGCTGCTGATCCTGCTCACGCGCCTGCGGGACTGGAACACGAACGTGCGCACGGCGGGGGTGGCGCAGCGGATCCTCGGGGTGGTGGTGAGGCGGTACGGGGCGGAGAGGCTGGCGGGGGTGAGGGGGGCGAAGGGGGTGGTGGAGGGGTTGAGGGTGTGGACGGAGAGGCATTATCGAAGGGTGGAGGAGCTGGTGGAGGAGAGTTTTGTGGTCGGGTGGGTTGTGGGCGAGATGGGGGCTTTGGAGGTTGATGGCGTCGGTGAGGGTGGCGTGCAGGATGTTGTCATGGTCTGAGGCCAGGGCGAGTTTCGGCAAGATTTCTGAATTGAAGCGTTCAAGTCTTGGGAAGTGTTTCATTCATTATAGCCATGTAGAGCCGGCTGGGTAGGTACTACAACCACAGGATCTTGTTCCCCAACCCCACTCCCAAACCCTCTCAATCGCCCATACCTCCCCCGTCCCATCCCTCACCGCCCCTAATACACCTCCTCCCTCCTCCTCCTTCGGGTATCATCATACACATCTGCAACCCTCGGCCCCTGCCCCTCAACTCTCGGGTCCTCCTTCCCATCATACCGCTCCCTCCGTCGTCGATCCCTATCGTTGCGGTCATAATCATCATAATCTCTCCGCTTGCTGTGATGCCGTTCCCTCGATCTGCTTCGCTCGCGTCTGGAAGAATTGTGTCGACTGCCCTTGGGGGAGGCGCTGCGGTCTCGTTTTGAAGGGTGGCGGTTGCGTTCGAGCGATCGGCTTCTGTCTCTTCTTGAGGAGCTGTGCCGGCTTGATGCGTTCGAGCGGTCTTTATCCCGGGGTCTGGTATCTTCTATCGCGAGCATCTCCCTCTTCTTCCCCTCATCAATTGCCAAATTCCTATCCCGCCTCTCCCTCCATTCCCCTTCCTCCTTCTTTTGCTTCTCCTTTTTCTCCGCCAGCTCCTCCTCCGTCAGCATCTCGCCCGTAACGGAGTTCCGCAACAGCACGGGGTTGTACGTCTTATCTACTTTCCTCTTGCCCTTTGCCACTTTCCCCCATGCACCGAATTCATCCCCAACGCCGCCAGGGGCCTCTTTCGCGCCGATACCGAGGAGAGCGGGACGGCGCTCGATGGGTTTAGGTTTGGTGATTTGCTCTTTTCGGCGGCCGAGGGCGTCGCCTTCTTTCCAGCCCATGCCGCGGAGAAGGGCGGCGCCAAACTCTTCGACGGGGACGGCGGCGTAGGCGTCCAGGCTTGCCATGTCGGGGCGAGAAGCGACGTCGTTTCTGAAGACGTCGTCCTCATTCGCGATAAATGTGTCTCGGCCGCTCCGCAGGTCGTCAGTACCTCCGTTTAAACCTATAGCCGGCAAGACCAAGGTTGATTTCTTATCACCATCTCCCAGTAGCGCCGCCATAGCTTCCTCGTCCGCACCTCTAGGTTTAACGTCCATTTTCGCATCAACTAAAGTGCGGTTCTCTTCCATTTTGAAGTCCCCTCCGCAATCTCCAACCTCCCGCTTCACAAAAGTCAAGCCGCCTTCCTTCGATACCTCGTCCCTCTCCGTCTCTGCTCCATTCAGTGCAGCACCCGATCTCGCAGCCTGCACCTCCGCCGGGAGAATGTTCTTGCCTTTTTTTCGCCGAGCTTCATCTCGCCAATCTCGGTTTTTTGGACCGTGGATCACCAGTGGGGCTTTTGGTTTTTCAACACCGTTTACGCCGATGGCTCCGCCAACGGAGTGATCAAATCCGGACACAAGCTGAGGGCCACGACTCGTGTCTTCATTGTCGGAGTCCGAGTCGGCGAGGGAGGAGCGAGGGCGCTTCTTAGGATTGGGAGGTTTTGAGATTGCGGTTGGGGTAGGCTTTGGCTTGGAGGCCGACAGGGATACGGAGAAGCGCTTGGGGGGCCCAGTAGAGGGCGGAGACATGGAGGTTTCCGTGGTGAGGTTGGCGGAAGGCATGATGGGAGGGTTGTATAATAGATGTTCAGGATTACATACTACAATGGAACTGAAACTTTGCCATAGCTGGTATTACGCTAACCCTTCCGGGTGTCTACAGATTGATCATACAGCGCTAAGGTAATATATATTCAGCCGCCGCGGCTTCGGACGAGGACGAGGTATCGTCAAGAGAAAGGTATGAGAGTATCCCAGCTTATTACTCCACGTACTCAGCTCAACATTCGGCAGCATGGACGTGTGACAATCGCAAGATGTTGAAGGCTAGCCAGTAAAACGATTGAAGGAGTAATCCTTTAAGTAGATTTGCTCCCAACACTTTCTACATTAACACATGCGTCCTGTGAAAGCCTTCCCATGGTATCTTCCTGCTGGAATTTCCACCGATAAGAGAATCAAGTGCTGAGGAGTACACGAAGCAGCATCGCTGTTCGCAATTCACAGCCCTGTTGTCTGGCCCAGACTCATCAAGACGGACTTTTCTAGAAAAAAGCCTCTCATTCTTATCCCATACACGCGCGAAATAGAATCCTCGCAAACTTCTATCGGGTTTTTTGTGCGACCAACGACCCAAGAAGTGATGGACGAATCAACTGTCTATGTAGATCCAGCAGGTGATATCAAGCTTCTTGTTCAGGCTGGTGAAGATCAAAAGACGTTCGTAGTCTCATCTAAAGCCCTGTGCCTAGCCAGTCCTGTCTGGCGTGCCATGCTTGACTCCAAGAGCCGATTCAAGGAAGCAAGCCCCAGTACTGGAGAGGTCTTTCTTGAAGACGACGACAGTGAAGCTCTTTCGATCTTGCTCAATATTGCCCACTTCCGATTTTTGGAAGTACCTCAATCTCTGGAACATAATCAACTGCTGAAGGTTTCCATATTATGTGACAAGTATGATATTGTCACACTCGTTCGGCCATGGCTTCCAAAATGGATTGAAGACCTCGAGCACCTTCCTTGTTGCGACGGATATGAAGAATGGCTTTTCATTGCATGGGTGTTTGGAGATACATCAACTTTCGAGCGAATTGCCTATGAGTTGGTACTGGAGATAGAAGTTCCGCTTTGTGGATCGTACTTGACCGCCTCTGGATCGCTACCTACAGAGAATCTGCCTCCAGGAACATTGGGTCAGTGGCGTATTGAAATATATCCTTTCCAGAGGTTCTTTTTGAGCTAACATATGCTGGTCTACAGATAATATCCTTGACGCCCGCAGTGTCACACTTGTTGCGTTGCTGAATCTCTGCTATACCAATGTCAACCGTTTCGCTAGCGATGTGCAGCACTGTACAGCACCTTCGAACAAAGACGAGTGCGACGCTGTGGCACTTGGATCCTTGATCAAAGGCTTAAGCAAGATAGAATTGTGGCCTCGGCCTCGTCTCGCAAGTATTACGATAAGTGTGAATGAGCTGTCAGCAAAGCTGAAGAAGCTGTCTTTCCCCATTTGTCGGGGCTCAGAACAAAGCGTTTATCGAGGTTTTGCCGACAACTCTGACCGCGTTCATGGTAAGTGCAATATCTCAGATGAATTTCGCAGAAAAATCGGCCAAATCCTGGCGGAGAAACCCAAGTGCGTAATGGCGGACGTCTTTCGAAAACACCTAGAAGAGCAGAGCAAGAAATGAACTGGCCGCGTAAGTCACCATCCGTTCTACAATTGAATCGAACTCAGAAGGCAATAAGGTAAGGTAGTCCTACCAAGTCCTACCGAAGAGGGCTTTGTACACTAGACATACCTAATCATAATCTTGCGCCAGCCTCCTATGCCACATCCAAGGAGGAGAAGAAACATTTTCTCGCCGTCCAACTGTCATGGCTAATTCCAGATGGGTTTGATAGCGATCTAGGGTAATCCGCCAGAGCCCAAATGAAGCACATCTACCTACTCCATGAACCAGACACCTTCTCCTTCTCCTTCTCTTCAGTCCAGCCACCTCCAGTGCAACCACTCGCGCCAAGCAATTGACTGGAAAACACGTTGTTCAACCCTTTTCGCATTGACAATGATTCTACTCCTAATCTCAGCCCCTTATTCTCCATCCTCCATTCTATCTGGCCATTGTTTTGATTCTGCTTTACACACTTGTAGAAGCAGGTTTTTCAAACAATCCTCCCTGCTAACTCCACACTGTCAAGAACCCGACAGCGCCCATCATTCATTCATTCAGTCCAGTCGGAGTAAGGATATTGATGGCATGGAGAACTGAAGAACAATTCCATCCAACCTCACCCACTTTATCAATCCATCTCTACCCTCTCCCCTATTCGATCTATTCGGTATCCGACTCCCCCCAATCTCCAACTTCAATCAACACAGACTGGAAGCGGTAACTTGGCATGTGATGGCGGGGCAGCCGTAGGGCGTAGTGGGGTCCTTGGCAGCTTATCGATAGCATCGATAGTGGTGCACCGTGACGACATGTACATATTGCGTCCATGATCGAGGATACCTTAGTACTTGACTGCTGGGATAAGGTATATTGAGCTATGTAAGGCAGGTAGTGGTTGAGATCGTAGACATAAAGGAGGCTGACAATTCTCCGAGACTTTCTCATCTCCCATCGCGATTCTTTGTTGACCATCTCACTATCTACATCATCCTTTCAAACCAATACTCAAGAGCGTTTACACGACTACGCTTCCGCTGAACACGACTACGCTTCCGCAACACCATATCAACGATTGAGAAACCCCTCCACTCCCGCTATCAAGGTCTTGACATATATAAGACACATCTAAGCCATCATGTCCTCCAACGCCGGAAGCAAAGGCATCATGGGCGCGACGGGGAACAATGGCGCTGCCTCTGAGCGTAGACGCGTGAGTTCCGTCACATTCGTTATACCATAACCATAGCATTCATTGAAGCACCTCCCCACTATCTCCCCTTCCCCTTCCCCCCTTCCCTCCCATCTCCCCCACCCCTCTCAAAACCCAACGCTAACCCCCCCCACCCCAACCCAGTCCTCCACCTCCTCCGGCAAATTCGCCGGCCTGACAACCCAAAAACGCAACTCCTCCGACGCCATCGCCGAGGCCCGCCGCCAGAGCTTCCACGAGCAGAGCCAGAAGCCTGGGTTCATTGGGCAGATGTGGCATAATTTCACCAAGGGTGGGAAGTGAATTGTGAGTGTGTGTGGGGCTGAGGGGCTGAGGGGGTTTTTGGGGGGGAAGTTGAGAGGGTTGGGAGAGTTTTGGGGGGGGGAAGGGGATGTCATAGATTGGCGTGGCTTGGACAAGCAATGAAAGTGTGGGAGACTGGTAACTGCGGTTAGCTCGTAATTGCTTACTCAGGGCACTCGTCGGTGGGCTCAGGTTTATATTGAAATATGTACAGTATAATTCAATCCAAACAATTTCCTCAAAAAGCAAACTATCCACCACCCCTCATCACCCCCTCCCCCTAACCTCCCCAATCCCCTCCGCACCAAACACCACCACCAACCCCCTCACTCCACCGCTCCCCAACCATCTCCTATCCCTACATCCACCATCCATCCATCCACCATCCTCACCTCTGAACCCCCCCCCCCCCAATTCCTCGCCAAGAAGCGGATATAGTTAGTTATCAGAAAACGAACGGATCTTCGTGTCTACTGTAGAGAGGATGAGAGGAGAGGGTGTGGTGGTGGATTGTCAGGAAGGTGGGAAGGGAAAAGAAGGGAGAAGGGGAGATTTATTGCTGTGGTTGGGATTATTGGGGGTGAGGAAGGGAGGGGTGGTGTTGGTGAGGTAGCTGGCTGGCTGTTGGTCGGTCGGTCGAGGTATCTTGGAATGGCTGGGGAAGAGCTGGCACGTCGCTTTGGAGTAGCATGACAAACGTCCTAGCATAGGTATTCTTGAGAGGTAATCTTGAAGCATTCGAAATGCGTAATTCTAAAAAACATTCAATCGTCTACTCTTTCAGATCCCACACAGCACCGCACTCATCTCCCGCAGTCACCCCTTCGCTCACGCTCTCACTTGACAATCTTGCACACCAAATCCTGTCCGTCCACCGAGTCTCCCTCTTTGACCAGCAACGAGCCAATCTTGCCCGAGTGCGGCGCGCTGATGACCATTTCCT
>JAABUW010003397.1_pt1 | contig 22808 bp, 21 predicted proteins | sample 5560081 | NCBI WGS metagenome assembly JAABUW01 (sample SAMN10711882, study PRJNA513363) | rock metagenome | isolation source: Antarctica rocks | place: Antarctica: Victoria Land, Knobhead sud
CGACCGCGCGCGAGCAGCTGCGCGCCATGCTCGACCAGGCGACCGATGACGGCACCGCCGGCTGGGACCTGCATGCCGACGGCACCTGGGAGCAACGCAGCGCACCACCGGGACAGCAGCTGGTCGATCATCAGGCTGCCCTGATGGAAGCGCATTCTGATCGCACGGGCTGAGCCGGCCGCAGCCAGAGCAGACGCCGACCACCCGGGGGTGAGTGGCCGGCCGCTGCTGTGAACTTCGGTCGAACTGCTGCCTGCCAGCGCTGCTAGCGCGACGCCTTTGCCGCCGACTTGCGACCGGTCGATTTCGCCGCGGCCGTGCCGGGCGACTTCTTGGCCAGTGTCTTGGCCGCCGCAGTCTTGGCGGCGGACGTGGACTTCGTTGTCGGCGTGGACTTCGCTGTCGACGTGGACTTGGCGCCGGTCGCCTTGGTGCCGGCGGCCTTCCGGCCGGTCGCCTTCGCCGCGGTCGACTTGGCGGCTGTCGACTTGCTGGCCGCTGACTTGCTGGCCGCTGACTTGCTGGCCGCTGACTTGCTGGTCGTTGACTTGCTGGCCAGGGTCTTGGCTGCGGCGGTCTTGGCCGCGCCCGAGCCGGTCGAGGTCTTGGCCGGCGCCGCCTTGGCACCGGCCGCCCGACCTCGCGTGGCCTTCTGGGCAGACGGTGATGCGGTCGACGCCTTGGCTGGCGCAGCGGCCGCGACCTTCGGCAGCTTCTTGGTGCCACTCACCACGTTTTTGAATCCGGTGCCGGCCCGGAAGGCCGGCACGGCCGTCGCCTTCACCTTGACCGCTGCGCCGGTGGCCGGGTTGCGGGCCGTACGCGCACTGCGGGCCCGCTTCTCGAATACGCCGAAGCCGGTGATGGCGACCCGCTCACCGCGGGCCACGGAGCGCACGATGATGTCGACCACATTGTCGACCGCCTGCTGAGCGGTCTTGCGATCGACGGATGGCAGGCGGTCTTCGACGGCCCGGATAAGCTCGGCTTTGTTCACTGCTGGACCTCCTGATGCGGGCGGCTGGCCAACATAGCCATTGCGGGCACGCTAATCTGCCCAGCACGCTGGCACAATGACCTAGCTCAACGTGTTTTGCCTGCCCGCCAAACGCTTTGACCTCAGCCGGCTGCCACGGACGGCAGCCACGGACGCCGATCCCTTTCGTAGCAGGCGATTTCGTCATTGTGCTGCAGGGTGATGGCGATGTCGTCGAGGCCGGCCAGGAGGCGGTTACGGGCGTAGTCGTCGATGACGAAAGGAACCGTATGGCCGGCGTACCGGACCTCCCGGGCCACCAGGTCGACCGCCACCTCGGTCGTCGGCTCGCCCTCCACCGTCGTCATCAGGGCATCGACGTCCACCGGGTCAAGGGCAATGGCCAACAGGCCACTCTGGTAGGCGTTGGCTCGGAAGATGTCGCCGAACCGCGGCGAGATCACTGCGCGGAAGCCGTGATCCTGCAAGGCCCAGACGGCATGCTCACGCGACGACCCGGTCCCGAAATTCTCCCCGGCGACCAGCACGGTCGCTCCGGCGTGCTCCGGACGATCGAGGACGAAGCCGGGCTGGCGCCGCCATTCGGCGAAGAGGCCGGCGCCGAAGCCGGTGCGCTCCACTCGCTTCAGCCAGTCACTGGGGATGATCTGGTCGGTGTCGACATCGCTGCGGCGCAACGGAACCGCGCGCCCGGAATGGATCGTGAAGGCATCCATCAGGCGTCCAGATCGGCCGGGGCGGCGAAATGCCCGGCCACCGCGGTCGCCGCGGCGACCGCCGGTGACACCAGATGGGTGCGGCCCCCTCGGCCCTGCCGGCCTTCGAAATTGCGGTTGGACGTCGAGGCGCAGCGCTCTCCGGCGGTCAGGGTGTCGGGATTCATGCCGAGGCACATCGAGCAGCCGGCACTGCGCCACTCGGCGCCGGCGGCTAGGAACACCTCGTGCAGGCCCTCAGCCTGGGCCTGCTGGCGTACTTCCATGGAGCCCGGCACCACCAGTGCGCGGACCCCGGCGGCGACTCGGCGCCCGCGCAGCACGTCGGCAGCGGCTCGCAGGTCCTCGATCCGGCCGTTGGTGCAGGAGCCCACGAACACCGTGTCCACAGCGACCTGGCGCAACAGCGTGCCGGGCCGCAGGTCCATATAGGCAAGGGCCCGCTCGGCCGCTTCCCGCGGGCCGCCGGCCGGCAGCGACTGCGGGTCGGGCACGGCCGAGTCGAGCGGCGCGCCCTGACCCGGGTTGGTGCCCCAGGTGACGAACGGGGTCACCGCCGTCGCGTCCACGTGCACCTCGGTGTCGAAAGTCGCGTCATCGTCAGAGGCGAGGGTCGCCCAGTAGGCCACCGCGGCGTCCCAGTCCGCATCGCGGGGGGCGTGCGGCCGTCCGCGGAGATAACGGAGAGTCGTGTCGTCCGGGCTCACGAGTCCGGCGCGTGCCCCGGCCTCGATGGACATGTTGCAGACGGTCATCCGCCCTTCCATCGACAGTGCGCGAATTGCCGCGCCGCGGTATTCCACCACGTGCCCCTGCCCGCCATTCGTCCCGATCTGCGCAATGACTGCCAGCACCAGGTCCTTGGCCGTGCTGCCGGCGGGCAGATCGCCCTCGACGGTGACGGCCATGGTGCGCGGGCGGCTCTGCGGCAGGGTCTGGGTGGCCAGCACGTGCTCGACCTGGCTGGTGCCGATGCCGAAGGCCAGAGCGCCGAAAGCGCCGTGCGTCGAGGTGTGACTGTCGCCGCAGACGATCGTCATGCCCGGCTGGGTGAGTCCCTGTTGCGGCCCGATGACGTGCACGATTCCCTGGCCGGCGTGGCCCATCGGATACAGCGGCACGCCGAAGTCGGCGCAGTTGCGACGCAGGGTCTCGACCTGCTCTCGGGAGACCGGGTCGGTGATCTCGACGGTGTCAGTGGGCACGTTGTGGTCTTCGGTGGCGACGGTCAGATCGGGCCGGCGGACCCGGCGCCCGGCCAGCCGCAATCCGGCGAATGCCTGGGGCGAGGTCACTTCGTGTACGAGGTGCAGGTCAACATAAAGCAGGTCGGGCTCGCCGGGATTGCGCCGAACGACATGGGCGTCCCAGACTTTCTCGGCGAGGGTGGCACTCACGGCTTCCATCCTAGATGCTGAGATGCTAGTTTCGGCACATGAGACAGCGTAGCGGAGTCGGCGTGCTGGACAAAGCCGTTCTCATCCTGGAGTCGACGGCGGAGGGGGCCAGCCTCGCCGAGCTCGTCGAGCACAGCGGGCTGCCCCGGGCCACCGCACACCGCCTGGCCCAGGCGCTGGAAGTGCATGGGCTGCTCAGCCGGGACGGTGACGGGCGGTGGCATCCCGGCCCGCGGCTCGGCGAGCTGGCCTCCGCGGCGCCCGACCCGCTGCTGCGCGCCGCGCCGGCCGTGCTGGCCGCCCTGCGGGACGCCACCGGCGAGAGCGCGCAGCTCTACCGGCGGCGCGGCGACCAGCGGATCTGCGTCGCAGCCTCCGAGCGCGCCAGCGGCCTGCGCGACACGGTGCCGGTCGGTGCACTGCTGACCCTGGTGGCCGGCTCGGGCGCCCAGGTGCTGCTGGCGTGGGAGTCACCGTCGGAGGTCCTGCCGCTGCTGCCGCGGGCCCGCTTCTCGGCGCGGACGCTGGTGGAGGTGCGCAAGCGCGGGTGGGCCCACAGTGTCGCCGAGCGTGAGCCGGGCGTGGCGTCGGTGTCGGCACCGGTGCGCGACCGGCTGGGCCGGGTGGTCGCGGCCGTGTCAGTGTCGGGGCCGATCGACCGGCTCACCCGTACGCCCGGGCGCCTGCATGCCGCGGCCGTGGTCGGGGCGGCGCGCCGGCTGTCCGACATCGCCTGACGCCCGTGCGCCAGCCGGACGGTCAGCCTCCCGGCGAGGGATCAATGGCGGCGTAGAGGGGCGCCAGCCGGCGGCAACTTGCCGGGCTCTGCAGCACGTCCACGCTGTCGACGACCTGGTCGATGCCGCCGATCAGGGGCAAGGTCAGCAATGCCGGCTCGGTGACGGTGGCCAGGCAGGCCTGGGTAAAGCGGTCCGCCATCAGTACACGGGCCGGGCGCTGATAGTAGCCGCGCACCGCCGGGTCGACCGGGGCAGTGAGACCCGTCCGGTTGTGCCGGCCGGCCAGTGCCGTATAGGCGGCGGCGAGTGCATTCTCCCGATCGCTGATTCTCACCGCCCGGGTGACGACGTCCAGCTGGGCCGGCAGGTCGTCGTCAGGCCCGGCTCGGCCAAAGGCCGTACCCAGCCATTTCTGGTACGGCGCATAGCGTTTCCGCAGCATCAGGCCCAGGCGCATGATGTCGCGGACCAGCCGGGCGGCCGTCACCGCCGAGCCGGTCCCGTCGCCGACCTCAGCGGTGCGGGCCACGAGCGCTTCCTCCTGCGCCAGCCGGTGCCACTGGCAGGCCAGCAGCCAGCGCGCGATCTGATCGGGATACCAGGACAGTGCCTGCCGCAGTGCAGTGAGCGCTCCGGTGTCGTCGGCGTATACCGCTCCGGCGACGATGCCGAGCAATCGCTGCTGCGGGGTCAGCAGCCAGTCAAGGAATGACCAGCCGGCGGTGGCGTCGACACCCAGCTCGCCGGTCAACCAGCGCCCCAACGTCGTGACGGTGACGTGATCGCTGACCGGCACCGCGTCCCAGCCGAATCGTACCGGCCAGCCGCGGAATTCCTCCGGAAGCCCGGCGGTCACGAATCTATCGACCGCGGCAATCTCGTCGTCGCTGTCGACGAAGACCAGCAGCCGTGGCCCCCAGCCGTGGTCGGTGGAGCGTTCGGTGTCGTAGCCGAGCACGTCGGAGCCCCAGCCGATCAGTGCCGCCGCGTGCGGCCGGCCCCCGAGCAGCGGGCGTACGACATCGGTGTAGAACGCGCCGGACAGCTCCTGCGCCGGGACGAACTTCGGTGCCCTCACGGCGCCCGGCTCAGGGCCCGACCAGCGCACGGAGGCGCTCGGCATTGCGGACCGCGTTTCCCTCGCCGTCGTTGTTGAAGTACGCAAAGACGTCCCGGCCGTCCCCGTCCCATTCGCCGATGCGATCTGCCCACCAGCGCAGGTCGGGCTCACCGTAGGAGCCGCCGTAGAGGTGATGCTGATCGGGACCGTGCAGCCGGAGGTAGACAAACGATGCGGTCGCCCGCATGATGCACGGCAGTCCGGCACCGCTCATCACGCAGTACGCGGCCTGGTAGCGCGCCAGGAGGTCGAACACGGCCTCGTCGTGCCAGCTGGGATGCCGGAATTCCACCGCGACCCGCATCCAGTCCGGCACCAAGGAAAGCAGATGGTCGAGCCGTGAGTCGTCACGTTCATGCCCAGGCGCGAGCTGGAACAGCACGACGCCCCGGCGGCTCCCCAGCAGGTGCCAGGCGGCGGTGATGCGCTCGATCCAGCCTTCTGGAGCGGCCAGCCGCCTGGCGTGGGTCAGGCCCCGTGACGCCTTGACCGACAGCAGGAATCCCTCGGGCAGGCGTGACCGCCAGCCCGTGAATGTCGCGTCCTTGGGCCATCGGTAGAAGCTGGCGTTGAGCTCGACCGTCCGAAAGTGCCGGATGTAGAGGTCCAATCGGTGCGCGGGCGGGGTGCCCGGGGGGTACAGCACGTCCTGCCAATGGTTGTAGCTCCACCCGGACGTGCCGATGTGCACCGCCACCGGCTCAGCCGGCCACGTCGGTCATGCCGTGAGCACCTGCTCGAAATGCTCGACAATCGGGGCGGGGTCGTAGAAGTGGTGCAGCAGGCGGCGCCATTCCTGAAACCGCGGTGAGCCCCGGAAGCCCTCGGTGTGGTCCCCGAGCCGGTCCCATTCGACGAGGAGCAGGTAGGTGCCCGGGCGTTCGATGCAGCGGGAGAGGGTCAACCCGCCGAAGCCGGGTGAGGCCGCGATAATTGCCTTGGCTTGGCTGAAGGCGGCCTCGAAGTCCCCGCCCTCGCCGGGCTTCACCGTCAACAGTGCGTGCTCGACAATCATGGCGCCCATGATGTCCTACGCCCAGGGTCGGGTCGGGGCGGCGTCGAGCACCGCAGCCAGCTCCTCCCGGCGACTCGTCCCAGCGAACGGCGGCCACCCGCCAGAAATGGCTCGACAGCATCGTCCGGCAGGCGTCAGGACACCACGACGCACTCATTGATGCACCCGCCGCTACTTGACCTTTCGCTGCCGTGCGCGCTGGACGAACCGGCTGCTCTGGGTCAGGGCGCGCCCATCATCAGCCCTTCGATCTGGTGCTTCTGCACGATCGGCTCCAACCGCTCGACCAGCCGGCAGGTGAGGTGACGCCGGACTTCGGCCGGCAGCGCGTGGTAGTAATCCGGCGTCACCTGCAGGTCGTGCAGCTCGGCGTGGCCGGCGCCCGGCGCGTCGACACCGAGGACGAGCACCGGCCGCGACAGCGTCGATTTGTTGGCCGTGCCGCGGTGGATCGTCAGCGCCGAACGCGCAGAGATGTCGCCCATCTGCGGCATCTTCGGCTGGCTCAGGCCCGCATAGCGCGGCCATTCGCCGGCGTCGGGGAACATCTGGTGGGCAAAGTCCAGCCCGCTCTCCCATTGAGTCCCTGGAACGATCTCCAGTGGCCCCATCTCGGCCGTGGTGTCGACACCGGTCAGATTGAAGGCCAGGGAGGTCAGCCGCTTTCCCTCGTAGGTCTCCGACGGTGACGGGAAATCGCGGTGCCACGGCTGGTTGGCCGCCCCGGCGAAGGGGATGTCGAAGCCGATCTCGACCACCTGATAGTCGGCGCCCAGCACCGCCTCGGACACCGCTACGACCCAGGGGTGGGCCACCAGGTCGACAAATCCGCGCAGGTCCGCCGGGTGCATCTCGACGTAGTAGCGGTGCGGCCCGCGGCCGACCGCGCCGCCGGGCCGCTCGATCGCCTCGGCGAAGACTGCCTCGATGTCCTCGCGCAACGCCGCCGCCCACTCGCGGCTGAAGGCGCCGCGAGAGGCGACGATGCCGTCGGTGTAAAGGCCGGAGACTAACTCTGCGACGTCGATGTCAATCGCCTGCGTACGGGTGGGAGCCACCGCGACACCTCCTGGATCATCGGCTCTCACCGTAGCAACGCAGTTGGCCCGTCTGATTGCTACGGTCGCCGCATGCCCACGACGGCTGATTCAGGTGCCGTCCGCCGGTCCGTTGTCTCACTGCTCCGGGCCGCCGGCTGTGTCTTCGCCGAGGACGAGGCGGAATTGCTCATCTCCGCCGCCGCGACGCCGGCCGACCTCGACACCATGGTGGCCGAGCGGGTCGCCGGCGAGCCGCTCGAGCACGTGCTCGGCTGGGCGGAATTCTGCGGCTTGCGGATAGCTGTCGAGCCGGGCGTCTTCATCCCCCGCCGCCGGACCGAATTCCTGGCCCAACAGGCCGTCGCTCTGATCGCTGCGAAAGCCGGTGGACCGGCAGTCGTCGTCGACCTCTGCTGCGGATCGGGTGCGGTGGGTGTTGCGCTGGGCGAAGCGGAGAAGCGGGTCGAGTTGCACGCCGCTGACATCGATCCAGTGGCGGTGCGGTGTGCCCGGCGCAATCTCGCCGCCCTTGGCGGCCGGGTCTATGAGGGCGATCTCTATGCCCCGCTGCCTGCGACGTTGCGGGGGCGGGTCGACCTGCTCATCGCCAACGCGCCTTATGTACCCACCGACGAGATCGCCCTGATGCCCCCGGAGGCGCGTATCCACGAGCCGCGGGTGGCGCTGGACGGTGGGGCCGACGGTCTGGACATCGTGCGACGCGTGGCGGCGGCCGCGCCGGACTGGCTCGCCCCGGGTGGTCACCTGGTGATCGAGACCAGCGAACGGCAGGCGGCACACGCCGTCGCCGCGGCCACCCGCAGCGGCCTGCTCGCCCGGGTTGCCAGCTCCGACGAGCTCAGCGCCACCGTCCTGATCGCCAGTTGGCCCCAACCGTCATTCCACGATGGCGCGCGTCAACAGCACCACGGTGATGAAGGTGCGGAATAGCCGGATCGGGTCGGCGTCGCTGACCCGTACAGTGCGCGCCTCCACCCGCTGCACGCCGCTGATCCAGGTAGCCATCTCGGCGAAATCGCCATTCTGAAACATGATGTCCAGCGTCGCCGGCAGCTCGATCTGCGGGGGCTTGGCCGAGCCCAGATCGGCGAGCGCGCGCGCCGCGGTGTCGCGAATCAGCTCGCACGCCGCCGTCGGATGCATGCTGTCGGCGGAGAAGCGGGTGACCGAACGCTTCACCACCGCGGCATGAATGCCGGGGCAGATCCGCCGCGCCTCCTCGGCCGTCGTGTCGTCACCGGTGATGAGTACGACCGGCACGCCATGGCCGAGCGCCACCAGCGCGTTGATGCCCGACTCCCCCACCTCCACCCCGTTCAGCAGCACTCTGGCGATCGCCCGCGGGTTGTAGGTGTGCGACAGCGTTGACGCCTCACTCGCCATCGAACCGTGGTAGCTGACGAAGAAGACGGCGTCGTAGGAGGAATCGAGGCCCTGCATCATGTACATCGGCTTGTGCCGCCCGGACAGGTAGCGCGCCCCGGCGCCGAGCTGGTCGGGGCGCAGATTCTGCATCGTGGAATGCGAATCATTGACCAGGATCTCGGTGGCGCCACCGGCCACCGCGCCCTTGATGGCAGCGTTGACCTCGTCCTGCAGCAAGCGCCGGTAATAGTCGTACTCCGGGCTGGGGCCGATGCACTGCGCCCAGTCGACGACTCCGGCGGTGCCTTCCATGTCGGAGGACAGATAGACCTTCATAGCGCGCTCCTGGTATGGATCTCGGGTTCGGTCGACTCGGGCGTCATCACTGCGTACGTAGCACCGGGCTGACCGGCCGCTCCGCCGTGGCGGCCGTCAGGGGTGAGCGCGAGCACCCGCAGCTCGGCCCGGAACGCGTCCGGCAGGTCGGCGGCATCGGCCAGTGCCTGCCGGCAGGCGGCCGGCAGGTCCTCGCCCCGGGTCAGTCCGTCGACGACAGTGCGGGCGGTGCCGGCGCGCATGCTCAGCTCTCCGCGGCCGGTGCAGGCAGCGCCGCCGCCCCGCAGGTCGCACCAGGTGCCGGCGCCCGGCAGCGCGGAATCGCCGACGCGGCCGGGGTATTTCCACGGATAGCCGCTCGTGGAGACCCCGACCACCATCTCGCCGGCGGAATCCAGTGCGATGACGTTGATGGTGCCCCAGGGGCCGTCGTGCGGGGTGAGGCGGTCGACCAGGTCGAGGGCCACCAGTCGGTAGGCCTCGTCGCCGGCGCTGGTGGCGGTCCGCTCCCCCTCCACCGCATCGGCCGACGGGACGAGCGCATCGCGGAACAGGCGACGGGATTCATCGGTCAGCAATTCGGCGGTCTCGAAGCCGCACTCGGCAGCGAACAGGGCAGCGCCGGCCCCGACGAGCAGGCAGTGCTGTGGCAATCGCTCCAACACCGCGCGCGCCACCGACACCGGGTGCGGATAGCCCGCCAACGCACCCACCGCACCGAACGCGCGGCTCGACCCGACCATCAACGAGGCATCCAGCTCCACGACGCCTTGGGCATTAGGCAGTCCGCCGGTGCCGACATAGTGGTCGGAAAGATTCTCCTCACAGGCCCGCAAGGCCGCTTCGACGGCATCGAGCGCGGCACCGCCGTCGCGCAGGATGTCCATGCCCAGCGGCAACCCGACTTCGCTGCGTTCGCTGCCGATGATGATGCTCATGGCGTGCCGGCCTCCACGGCCGGGATGGTCCGCGCGGCCAGCCGGGGCACGGAAGCCAGCAGCAGTTGGGTATAGGCGTCCTGGGGGTGCTCGAAGACGTCGGTGGTGGGCCCGGATTCGACAATGACACCGTCGTGCATGACGGCGATCCGGTCGCTGATCTGGCGTACGACGGCCATGTTGTGCGACACGAAAAGCATAGACAGCCCGAGCGTCTCCTTCAGGTCGAGCAGCAGGTTGATGATGTTTGCCTGCACCGACACGTCCAGTGCCGACACTGGCTCGTCGGCGATGAGCACCTGCGGCTCGAGTGCCAGCGCCCGGGCGATGCCGATCCGCTGGCGCTGGCCGCCGGAGAACGACCTGGGCAGCTGGTCGACAGCGCGGGCCGGCAGCCCCACGAGCTCCAGAAGCTCGCTGATCCGCTGCGGCACCCGGGCCCGCGGGACGATGCGGTGGTAGCGCAGCACCTCCCCCAGCGTCTGCCCCACACTCATCCGGGGATTGAGGGAGCTGTACGGGTCCTGGAACACCATTTGCACCAGCCGGCGCTGGGTCCGCGAGGGCGCGCCCCGCAGCGGCTGACTGGCGTAATGAATAGTTCCCTTGGTAGGCGAATAAAGGCCGGCAGCACAGCGGCTCAGTGTGGACTTGCCGCAGCCGGATTCGCCTACCAGGCCAAGCGTTTCGCCCCGGTGCAGGACGAGGTCCACACCGTCCACGGCCCGGACCACCGAGGGCTCGCGCCGCATCACCCGGTCGAGAACACCGGCCCGGCCGCCGAAGTGCTGGACCAGGCCGTCGATGCGCAGCAATTCCTCGCTCACGTACGTACCTCCCCCGCTGCTGCCTCCGCCAGGGCGGTCGGCCAGTGCTCGGAGTCGTCTGCGCGCCAGCAGGCGCTGAGCTGCCCGGGGCCTACAGCCATCAGCGGCGGCAGCTCGGTGACGCACCGGTCGATGACCGCCGGGCAGCGCGGCGCGAAGGGGCAGCCCGGGACCACATCCATCAGGTCCGGCGGCGCGCCGGGGATGGTGAGCAGCCGGTGCACCGGAACGTCTGGGTCGGGCACCGAGCGCAGCAACGCGGCGGTATAGGGGTGGCGTGGGGACTCGATCAGATCCGCGGTGCTGCCGGTTTCGACGATGCGCCCGCCGTACATGACGTTGAGCTGTTCGCAGGTGCCGCTGACCACCGCAAGGTCGTGGGTCACCAGCACCAGCCCGACGCCGCGCTCCCGGCGCAGCCCGGCGAGAACGCCGAGCACCTGCGCCTGGATGGTCACGTCGAGCGCGGTCGTCGGCTCGTCGGCGAGGATCAGCCCCGGGTCGGCCGACAATGCGATGGCAATGCAGATGCGCTGGCGCATGCCGCCCGAAAGCTCGTGCGGATAGGCGCGATAACGGCGTTCCGGGTCGCGGATGCCCACCTGGTCGAGCAGCTCCACCGCCCGCGACCGCGCTGCCGACCTGGACTTGCCGAGGCGGCGCAGCGGCACTTCGGCCACCTGGTCGCCGACCCGCATGGTCGGATTCAGCGCGGTGAGTGAGTCCTGGAAGATCATCGACATGACCGAGGAAAGGTGCTCGCGTCGCTTGGCCGCCGGCATTCCCGTGACGTCCACGCCCTGCACGACGACGGTGCCGCGGCTGATCCGGGCCGGCACCGGCAGCAGGTCCATCACCGCGCGCAGAGTCAGGCTCTTGCCCGAGCCGGACTCGCCCACCAGACCGACGGCTTGTCCGGCCGAGGCCGTCAGCGACACACCTCGCACGGCGTGCAGGCGACCGGCCGGCAGCGGAATCTCGACATCGAGATCGTGCACTTCCAGCAGCGCGGTCATCGGCGTCCACTGCGCTGCACGAATCCGTCCGCGATCAACGCCAGTGCCAGCCCGGTGACGACGACGGCGAGCCCGGGCACCGCAGCGAGATACCACTTGGTCAGGATGAATGCCTGTCCTTCCTGGATCATCGATCCCCAGTCCGGCGTCGGCGCCGGCACGCCGAGGCCGAGATAGCCCAGCGTCACGATCGCCAGAATGGACAGCACGACGTCGCTCATGGAAAACACGAAGGCCTGCAGCACCACGTTGGGCACGAGGTGGCGGATCAGAATGCGGTACGTCGGCAGCCCGCTCGCCCTGGCCGCCAGCGCGTATTCCTGCTCCTTGGCCACAAGCACCTCGCCGCGCACGATGCGGGCGTAGGCCACCCAGCCGACCAGGGTGATGGCGATGTAGATGCTGGACGTGCCGGGGCCGAGGGCGAAGACCAGCGCGATCACCAGGACAAAGAACGGGAAGGCGACGACCATGTCGACGATGCGCATGAGTACGGCGTCGAACCACCCCCCGCGCCAGCCGGCGATCAGCCCCAGCGTGGCCCCGATCAGAAAGGGAAACAGCACGGCCAGCGCGCCCACCCGCAGGTCGACCCGGGCGCCGTAGAGCAGGCGGGCGAAGACGTCGCGGCCCAGCTGGTCGGTGCCGAGCAGGTGGGCATGTCCCGGTGACTGAAGGGACTTCGTCAGGTCCTGCTGGATCGGGTCGAAGCTGGTGAGCAGCGGGGCGCAGATCGCGGCCAGCACGATGACGGCCAGCAGACTGAGACCGGCGAGCAAGGTGGGATTCATCCGGGCCGGCCCGCGCAAGGCGAGCCGGCGACGGGTGACGCCGGTCTCCGCCGCGGTCACGACAGCTCCACCCGCGGGTCGAGAGCGGCATGCGCCACGTCGGTCAGCAGATTCACCGCGACCACCATCACCGCGAACACCAGCGTGACGGCCTGCACCACGGCGAAGTCACGGTTGAAGATGGCCTCGAGCATCAGGGTGCCCAGGCCGGGCAGAGCGAATACCCTTTCCACCACGAGCGTGCTGCCGACCAGGTAGGCGATGTTGACGCCAAGCACGGTGACCGACGACACGGCCGCATTGCGCAGGGTGTGCCCGGTGATGACGCGCCGGTGACTCAGTCCCTTGGCCCGGGCCGTGACCACGTAGTCGCTGTCCAGCACCGCGATCATCGACGTACGCAGGCTGCGGATGAGGATCGGCGCCAGGGCCAGCGCCACGGTGAGCCCGGGCAGGATGATCGACCGCAGGTGGCCGAACACGCCGTCACCGAAGCCGGACACCGGGAAAAGCTTGAATTTCAAGGCGAAAAGCAGGATGAGCATGATGCCGAGCCAGAAGGCCGGCATCCCGAGGCCGAGCAGCGGCACGCCGCGGATGATCTGGTCCAGCACGCCGCCGCGCCGGCTGGCCGCGATCACCGCCAGGGGCACGCTGATCAGCAGGGCGAGCACGGTTGCGGCGACCAGTAGCCAAAGGGTGGCGGGCAACCGGCCGGCGACCAGGCCACTGACGTCGGTGTTGTAGAAAAAGGACTGGCCGAGATTGCCGTGCAGCAGCCGGCTCAGGAAATCCAGGTACTGCTGCCACACGGGCTTGTCGAGCCCGAAGGCCTTGTGCAGGGCGGCGACCGAGCTGTCGGTCGCCCGGGTCCCCAGCAGCGTGCGGGCCGGGTCCCCGGGCACCAGGTGAATCATGAAGAAGACGATCAGGGTGATTCCGAAGAGCACCGGCACGAGGGCGACCAGCCGCCGAAGGACGTAGGTGAGCTGCCTCATGACACCTCCTCTCGGCGACTCGTTGACCTCCCGCCTATTTGCTGAGCGTCACGTCTTCGAGGTGGTAGTTGCCGGTCGGGTAGGCCACGAAGCCGTGCACGTTGCTGCGGAAGGAGTAGCTGAACGGCGAGTAGAAGAGAAAGGCGAGGAACGCGTCATCGGCGGTCTGCTTCTGGATCGCGGTGTAGAGCTTCTGTCGCGCAGCGGGGTCGAAGGTCTGCTCCGCCTTCTTGGTGTCGGCCACCACCTGGGGGTTGTTGTAGCCCGTGTCGAAGGAATGGCTGCCGGCGGAGGGGTCCACTGCGAAGGTCACCAGCTCGTCGGGGTCGGCAATGTCCATCGTCCAGTAGGAGTGGCTGATTTCGTACTTCAGCTGGTCCTGCAGGTCGTGGCGGGCGCTCGGGTCGACGTTCGAGATCTTGACCGTGATGCCGAGCTGCTTCAGGGAGGCCTGGAGCACCTGGGCAATGGCCTGCTCGGTGTTGTCCCCGGCGCCGACCAGGAACGTCGTCGTGAATCCCTTCGGGACCGAGGACTGCGCCATCTCCTGCTTGGCCTTCGCCATGTCGTACTGGAGGCCGGGCGTGGTCTTGTCGTAGTAGCCGACGTTGGGCATGAAGAACGAGTTGGCCACCGTGCCGTGGCCGAACAGCAGCGTCTTGACCAGGGCCTTGCGGTCGACGGCGTAGGAGATCGCGCGGCGCACGTGCACGTCGCCGTACGGCTTCTTCTGCTGGTTCATCAGGATGTAGTCGGTCTTCGTTGACGGGAACAGCTTCACGACGACCCCTGATTGGCCCTTCAGCTGCTCGAGGCTGGAGAACGGGGGGCTCTCGTTAATCTGCGCCTGACCGCCCTGGATCTGCACGTTGCGCGCGTTGTCGTCCGGAACGACCTTCCAGGTGACGCTGTCCAGCGACGGCTTGCCGGTGTCCCAGTACTTGGTGTTCTTGACCAGCTTGAGGTCGGTGCCCTTGTTCCAGTGGTCCCAGACGAAGGGGCCGGTGCCGATCGGCGCCTTCAGGAAATCCGCTTTGCTCTTTCCGGCGTAGTCTTTCGGCAGGACAGCGTTGCTGAAGTTGGCCAGGTCGGCGAGCAGCGGCGCCCACGGGTATTTCGTCTTGATGACCACGGTGGCCGGATCGGGCGCCTGCACCGCGGCGATGGCGACGTCGAGGAACTCCCAGCCGCCCTTGGTGGCCCGGGCCGCGTCGAGGGAGAACTTCACGTCGGCCGAGGTCATCGGAGAGCCATTGCTGAACTTCACCCCCTGGCGCAGCTTGAATGTCCAGGTCAGCTTGTCCGCCGACAAGGTGTGGCTAAGCGCGAGCACCGGCTTGACGTCCCGGCCGTCCGGCGTCACCTCATAGAGGGACTCCAGCATCTGCTGGAACACCCAGATGGAGGCGTTGCTGAACACCATGGTGTTGTCCATCGACACCGAGTCCTGGGAGCGGACGATCACCAGATCGCCGCCCTTGGCAGGCCTTCCGGCCCCCGTGGTCGACTTCGTGCCGCTGCTGCTCCCACATGCGGCGAGGCCACTGACGGAGACGGCGAGGGCGGCGATCGCGGCGATGGACTTACGCACAAGAGGCCTCCGGCGAGGTGGGTGCTGTAGAGGGCTCAACCTAGTGCTGTTATTTCACCTGTCAATCGCTGGTATGTAAACGTTGCGTGACGCTTCCCCCGGCTGTCATGCTGCCCGTCGTGCAGATCACCGTCATCGGCGCCGGCGCCATCGGCGGGACCGTCGGGGCGTACCTGCTGCGCGACGGACACGACGTGCTGCTCTGCGATGCGGACCCGGCCCACGTCGACGCGATCAATGCCAAGGGCCTGCAGATCGTCGGGCCCGTCGAAGCCTTCACGGTGCCGGCCCGGGCCGTCGGACCCGACGACCTGCCGCCCACGATCCAGCGGGCGATCATCGCGGTGAAGTCGCACCACACGACCGCGGCCGCCCGGCTGCTGCGCGACCGGCTCGCGCCGGACGGCTATGTCCTCTCCCTGCAGAACGGGCTGACCGCCGACGCCATCGCTGATCAGGTGGGCGTCGACCGGATGGTGGTGGGCTTCATCAACTTCGGCGCCGACTACCTGGAGCCGGGCGTCATCTCGCAGGGCAACATCGCGGCCTTCCGCATCGGCGAGGTCGCGGGCCCGGTGAGCGGCCGGGTGCGTGAGCTAGTGGCGGCGCTGCCTTGGGCGCAGGCCACCGCCAACATTTCCGGGTACCTGTGGTCCAAAGAAGCTTATGGCGCAATGCTTTTCGCCACCGCGGTCTCAGATCTGTCGATCGCCGACGCGCTCGGCGACCACCGCTACCGGCCCCTGATGCTCGCCATCGCACGCGAGGTGCTGGCCCAAGCGCCGGTCCGCCCGGAGGCGTTCGACGGCTTCGACCCGGCCGACCTGGAGGGGTCGATCGACCGCCTGGTGGCCTTCAACCGGGCGAGCAGCAAGACCCACAGCGGCATCTACCGCGACCTCATGGTCCGGCACCGCAAGACCGAGGTCGACGACCTGCTCGACGACCTGATGGGCCCGTTGACCACTTACGTCGGCGAGCTGATCAAGGCCATAGAACGCGGCGAGCGCACGTGCGAGGTGGCCAATCTCGACCTGCTGGCGGCGTACGAGCGGCTGGAACGTCTCGGCCGGCCGCTGAACGCGGTCGTCCGCGCTCTGCCCGCGCCGCGCCGCGCTCCAGCCGGCCCGCTGCACGGAATGGCGATCGCCGTCAAGGACATGATCGACGTGGCGGGAGAGCCGCGCGGCAACGGCAATCCGAGGGCGATGACCGGGCTGCCGTCGGCGACCGACGCGCCGGTCGTCAGCCGGCTGCGCGCTTCCGCCGCCGACGTATTCGCCCTGTCGTCATTGCTGGAGTACGCCGCCGGCGCCCCGCACCCGGACCTGCCCGAGGCCCGCAACCCGGTGGATCCGTCGCGTACGGCCGGGGGCTCGAGCGGCGGATCGGCGGCGCTGGTGGCGGCCGGGGTCTGTCCGGCCGCGCTAGGTACGGACACCGGCGGGTCGATCCGGATACCCGCTGCCTATTGCGGCGTGGTCGGCTTCAAGCCGAGCTACGGCGTAGTCCCCGTCGACGGGGTGCAGCGGCTGTCCCCGACCCTGGACCACGTCGGCGTGCTGGCCTGCGACGTCGCCACGACGGCCTCGGTCTTTGCGGTGATTTCCGAAGCCGCCGGCGCGGTCGCCGGCGCCGCGGGCCAGCCGGCGGCACTGCGGATCGGGGTGCTGGTGGGGCAGCTGGCCGACCCGCGCCTCGAAGCGGGGGTCCGCGACGTGCTGCAGCGCGCCGTCGCACAATTGCGCCAGGCCGGGATCGACGTGGTGGACCGTCCCGCCGGGCCAATGCGGGCCTTGCACGACGCATTCGGCCCGATCGTGCTGTTCGAAGCGTGGGAACAGCTGGGGCCGCTGGCGGAAGCAGATCCGGATCACTTCGGCCACGACACCGACCGGCTGCTGCGGGCTGGGGCGGCGATGGATGCTGGGGAATACCGGCGGGCGCTGGAATTGCGGATAGACCGGTTGCCGGCGGCTGATGCCGTACTGGACGGGGTGGACGTGCTGCTCGGCCCGGTCGTGGCCTTCACCGCACCCGCCGCCACACCGGTGCTGGATTCGCCGCAGGGCGAGCTCGAGGGTCTGTTCACCGAGACGGCCAATCTCACCGGCCAGCCCGCCATCTCATTGCCCTGCGGGTCGGACGACGACGGCCTTCCGGTCGGCCTTCAGCTCACCGGCCGCCGCGGCGAGGACGCCACCCTGCTCGGTGCGGCCGCGGTGGTCGAGCGCGCCCTTGCCGGGACCGGCCCATGACCGGCGCCCTGACCGGCGCTCTCACGGGCAAGGTGGCCCTGGTCACCGGGACGGCGCACGGGATAGGGGCGGCCATCGCCGAGATGCTGGCCGCCGAGGGAGCGACCGTGCACGGAGTCGACAAGGACGCCGTCGCCGGCAATGTGACGGCCGCCGGCAATGTGACCGACGCCATCGACGTGACCGACGCCGACGCGGTCGAGGCATTTGTCGCCCGCATCGGTCCGGTCGACATTCTGGTCAACAATGCCGGCGGCGTCTGCGGCCAGACCGGACAGCCCCTCGAGGACGTGAGCGACGCCGATTGGCGTACCGTCGTCGACGCGAACCTGACCAGCACATTCGTCTGCACCCGCGCCGTTACTGCGGGCATGAAGGAGCGGGGCTGGGGCCGTATCGTCAACATCTCCTCCGGCGCCGGCCGCAGCGTCAGCCTGACCGGCATTCAGGCTTACGCCAGCGCCAAAGCCGGCCAGATCGGCTTCACCCGCCAGTGCGCCCACGAGCTCGGCCGCTTCGGCATCACGGTCAACTGCATTGCACCGGGATTCGTGCTGTCCAATCCGGCGACGCAGGCGCAATGGGAAAGCTACGGCGAGCAGGGGCAAACGGCATTGGTGGACGGGATCGCCATGCGTCGACTCGGCACTGCCGACGACATCGCCAACGGCGTCCGCTTCTTCGTCGCCGACGCCTCGTCGTGGGTGACCGGGCAGACGCTGTCCATCGACGGCGGCCATGCCATCTTCTGACCCGGCCGATGGAATCGACCTCGGCGAGCTGGCCGAGTGGGTGGCCATCCCGAGCATCAGCCGCGACGCGACTCCGGCGGTGATGCGGGCGGCCGCCGAATGGCTGGCCACCCGGCTCCACTCGATCGGCGGCCGGGTCGAGGACACCGCGGGCCATCCGGTGGTCCGCGGCGAATGGCTCGGTGTCCCCGGCGCGCCGACCGTGCTGGTGTACGGCCATTACGACGTGCAGCCCACCGGCAGCCCGAGTGAGTGGACGGCGCCGCCGTTCGACCTGACCGTCGATGCCGATGTGCTGCGCGGGCGGGGCGTCTCCGACGACAAGGGCCCGGTCTATCTCGTGACGGCGCTGATCCGCGGGCTCATGCAACGCGACGGACGACTGCCGCTCAACGTCAAAGTGCTCATCGAGGGCGAGGAGGAGATCGGCAGCCCGCATCTGGCCGCCTATCTGCACGAGCACGCCGGCGCCCTCGCCGCGGATCTCGTCATCTCCGCCGACGGGGCGATGTGGCGGCCCACGGAGCCCTCGCTGTCGACCGCCTCCAAGGGCCTGGTCACCCTCTCCGTGGTGGTGACCGGTGCCGACAGCGACCTGCATTCCGGCCGCTATGGCGGCACGGTCGCCAATCCCATCCACGGCCTGGCGCAATTGCTGGCCGGCCTCCACGCCGCCGACGGCACGGTCGCCGTCCCTGGCTTCTACGACGGCATCCCAGTCCTGACGGCGGATCGCCGCGCCGACATCGGAGCGGTCCAATTCGACGAGGGCGCCTATGCCGACTCCCTCGGTGTGGACGGCGTTTTCGGGGAAGCCGGTTACACGACGCTGGAGCGGCTCTGGGAGCGGCCGACGCTGGAAATCAACGGGGTCGAGGCCGGCGGAAAATACACCGTGATCCCGCACCGGGCGACCGCGCACGTGTCCTGCCGCCTGGTCCCCGGCCAGGATCCCGACGCGGTGCTGCGCGCGATCAGCCACCACCTCCGGACGCAACCACTGCCCGGCCTACAGGTGGCCGTGGACGTCGACGAGGCCCGCGTCCCGGCCTACACCATTGCCCCGGACCATCCGGCGATCCGGGCGGCGACCGCGGCTTTGGAGAGCGTTTATCCCGGCGAGCCGGTGCTGTTGGCGTGCATCGGCGGGACGCTGCCGGCCAGCACGCTGTTCGAGGACGTACTCGGCGCCAAGACGCTTTTCTTTTCCTTCTCCACGGCGGATGAGAATCTGCACGCGCCGAACGAGTTCCTGCGCACCCGGCGCCTGGCCGAGGGCGTGCGGGCGTGGGAGCAGCTGTGGCAGCTGCTCGCCGACGGGCCGCACCGGCTGGCTGCGGCAGTCGAGGGGCGGAGCTGATGGCCGCCGACCCGCCCTATGTCTCTTATGCCTATCTCAACCCGGGCGCGGACTATCCGGAGTTCGACCTGGCGCCGGAATTCGGCCGGGTGCCCGCCTACGAGAGCCGGCTGACCAGCGACCAGCGGGCGCGGGCGCAGCGGCTTCTCGACGAGAGCCTCGTCATCAGCCTGCACGACCATCCGGTGCGCTTCCCGGCCGACATGGGCCAGACGCCGGCCTACAACCGGGGTGGCCGGCAGCACACCGCCTTTGCCGGCCTCGCCGCGTCCGGCCTGACGGTCGTCTTCGACAACATGATGGACGGCACCGCGTGTGTCACCGGTCACGCGCCATGGCGCTGGGACGACGTGGTCACCGACCTGGGAATGCGGCAGGCCGACATCGCCCATCAGGACGACGTCGTGGTCGTCCGCCGGGTGGCCGACATCGAGAATGCCTACCGTGACCGCAAAGTGGGAGTCGTCTTCGGCCTGGAGGCGGCAACTCCCATCGAGAACGAGATCGACCGCCTTGATGTGCTGTACGGCCTGGGGCTGCGCCAGATCGGCATCGCCTATTCCGATTCGAACGCGCTCGGCAGTGGCCTGAGCGAGCAGGTGGACGGCGGCCTGACGTCGCTCGGCCGCCGCGCGGTCGTCCGGATGGACCAGCTCGGGCTCGCCATCGACGTGTCGCATTCGTCGAACCGGACCAGCCTCGATGTCTGCCGGGCGAGCGCCAAGCCGGTGCTGATGACCCATGCCGGCGCCCGCGCGGTGTGGGACATCCCGCGGATGAAGCCCGACGACGTCTTGCGCGCGATCGCCGGCAGCGGTGGCGTGATCGGAATGTCCGCCGCTCCGCATACCACGGTCTCGGCCGCCCATCCGCGGCATTCCATTGAATCGGTGATGGATCACTTCCGCTACTGCCTCGACCTGGTCGGCATCGAGCACCTGGCCTTCGGTCCGGACACGCTCTACGGCGACCATGTGCAACTACATGCGGTGTTCGCGCACCTGCTGATGGGAGCCGCCGATGGCGGCCCGGCGCACGAGAAGGTCGCCTACGTCGACGGCCTGGAGAATCCCACCGAGAATTTCGGCAACATCTGCGGGTGGCTCGTGCAGCACGACTTCAGCGACGACGAGATCCGCGCGGTCGTCGGTGGCAACGTCATGCGGGCGCTTAAGGAGATCTGGGTATGAGCGCCGGATCGCGGCACCCTGAGTTGGTCCGGTCGGGCGAGGAATTCTTCACCCTCCGGCATTCGATCGATCCCTTCAACGCCACCATGCTGGGGGTCGCCGGCTTCGACGACCAGGTGCCCGATCCCAGCCGTACTGCCGCCGCGACCCAGGCCGAGCAGCTGGCGGCGATCGAGCAGGCGGCCGCGGCCATCGACCCGGCCGTCCTCGACGACGCCGACCGGGTCGACCGCGACGTGCTGATGGCGCTGGCCGGCGCCGACCGGGGCGACCTCGAGCACGGCAGTTGGGAGGGCAATGCGTCCGCCGATGGCTACGGAGCGCCGCAGGGCAAGGCATTCATGGCCGTGGCGGCCACGACGCTCAGCGATACGGCTGCCGTGGAGGGCTATCTACGCCGGCTGAGCGGCCTCGGCGAGTTCTTCGACCGCCTCGCCCAGCGATACCGGCAGGCCGCGCGGGAGGGACGCCGGCCGGCCGCCATCGGCGTGCAGCAGGCCGTCGAGCAGCTCCGCGGGCACCTCGCCGGCGCCGTCTTCCAGCGACCGACCGCCGTCGACCCGGACCGCACCCGGTCGAGGATCGCCGCGACCGTGGACGACGCGGTCCAGCCGGCGATGAGCCGCCTCGCCGCAGTCCTCGAAACGGAGCTGGCGCCGGTGGCCCGGCCGGACAGCGAGGTCGGGCTGTGCTTCGTCCCCGGGGGCACCGACGCCTACCTCGCCGCCGTCCGGCGCCACACCACCACCGACCTGACCCCGGAGGAGATCCACGAGATCGGGCACGCCGTGCTCGCCGACCTTCGCCAGGAGTGGGTCACCCTCGGCGGCCCGGTGCTGGGCACGACCGACGTGCCGTCGACGCTGGACCGGCTCCGGCAGGACATGGCCCTGCGATTCAGTTCGGCCGCCGACATCGTCGCCGTCGTGACCGATGCCCTCGCCCGGGCGGAGGCGGTTCGCGACGACTGGTTCCCGCAGTACGACATCGCCGAGTGCATCATCGAGGAGATCGACCCGGTCGAGGCCGGCAATGCGGCGCTGGCGCATTATCGGCCGCCGGCCGAAGACGGCTCCCGCCCCGGCGCCCATTGCGTCCTGACCGTCGATCCGCAGCAGCGATTCACCTACGAATACGAGGCTTTGGCCTTTCACGAGAGCACCCCCGGACACCACCTGCAGATCGCCTCCGCTCAGCGGCTGCCGCACCTCCCGGCGTACCGGCGGTCGCTCGACGCCGAGGTGTGCGCCTACGTCGAGGGCTGGGGGCTCTACAGCGAGCGGCTGGCCGACGAGATGGGCCTCTACAGCTCGGACACCGCCCGGCTGGGCATGTTGTCCTTCGACGCGCTCCGGGCCTGCCGGCTCGTGGTGGACACCGGAATGCACTATTTCGGCTGGTCGCGCCAGCAGGCGGTCGATTTCATGTGGGCCAATACGGCGACGACCAGCCACAACGTCGTGAACGAGGTGAACCGCTACATCGCCTGGCCCGGCCAGGCGCTGGCGTACATGGTCGGACGGCGCGAGATAGTGCGGCTGCGCACCGAAGCCGAGCAGCGGCTCGGCGCTCGCTTCGACATCCGCAGCTTCCACGGCGCCGTGCTTTCCAACGGCGCGGTCCCGCTGTCAGTGCTGGAGCGGGTCGTCCGGCACTGGGCTGACCCCCGGCCCTGACAGCAGTTTCCGTCCCTTGCCGAGAGAAGGAGAATGCGCGTGTTCGTCGACATCAACGGTGCCCAGCTCAACGTCGAAGTCCTCGGGCGCGACGACGCGCCGGTGCTGATCGCCCACCACGGCGGCGGCGGTATCGGCTCGCTGACCGAGCCCAAGGCAACCTTCGGGCCGTTGTCCGACGTCTTCCGCGTCATTGTTTTCGACGCGCGCGGCTGCGGTCGCAGTGCGGGTGTTCCGCCGTACTCCCATGCGCAGTGGGCGGCCGACGTGGACGGCCTGCGGGACTGGGCGGGGGCCGAGCAGATCGTCGTCGCCGGTGGCTCCTACGGCGGCTTCATCGCGATGGAGTACGCCGTCGCCTACCCGCAGCGCGTGCGCGCCATGGTGCTCCGGGACACCGCTGCCGACTCGTCAAATTTGACGCTGGCCTATGACAATGCCCGGCACCAGGACCGGGTGGAAATCGACTGGGACAACTTCGAGCGCTATTGGAGCGGCCGCATCCGCGACGACGCAGACCTCAAGGCACGCTGGGCAGAGATCATCCCGCTCTACGACTACGACTACGACCCGGTGAAGTCGGCGGCGGCCGTCGAGGCGGGAATCTACCGGCACGAGTCACACAACTGGTGTTTCCAGCACAACATGCCGGCGTACGACCTCA